>Ga0214545_1005525_pt1 | contig 22750 bp, 15 predicted proteins | sample CNSS4metaG_FD_160064 | JGI IMG/M metagenome (GOLD analysis project Ga0214545, IMG submission 160064) | Root nodule microbial communities from cowpea collected in UCLA plant growth center, Los Angeles, California, USA - CNSS4 | ecosystem: Host-associated > Plants > Roots > Nodule | place: USA...
GGTGTATAGCGCGGAGGATCATTACCATATAGTACTTGTCAAGCTTTTTCTTCATTTCATCTAGAGAGTCGACTTCCAAGAACATTCGAAGTTCTTCCACAACAGCTTGAGCGTCATTCATGAATGAAATCATATCATGGTTAGTCATTTTCATAGATGCCAACTTGTTCGCCGAATCATAGAGGCGCTGGATATCATTTGCATAGATATTATGAGTTCGCTTCCAAAACGAGTGCCATGTTTTGAAGGCCCGTAGGGACATCAAAAGTCGTGGTTCCACAAACTGCCACAATAGAGCACATAGTTGGAAATCTGCTTGTTTCCACTGTTCAGCTTTTTCAGAAGGTACGTGGTTGCCATCTTTCTCAAGGTGGTCGTGATGTCCTTGACCGAGAAACCACATCTCGATGACAACGGACCAAGGTAGGTAATTTTGGCCATTTAGTTTCTCGGAAGTAATGCAGGGGCTTCCGGAGAATGAAATAGCACTCCCAGTACCTCCAGTGGCCATATCTGATCAAGAGAATAAACAAAAAGAGAGAGGATCTCGGAAAACAGTGAAACAGTGACGATTTTCGAATACCCTAGGGAGATTTCCACAGGGGGTGCTACTGGACTTCACCGGAACAGAGGTTTGAAGGTCAAAACAGGTAGAGGAGGCTCCGGCGACGGCTATGGAGGTGGCGTGACAACGAACCGACGACTGGATGACGACGCGTGGGCGGCACACGCCTGACTGCAGCGGAAAAAGATGACTCGCGTGGAGGCGAGTGGCGACGGCGCTACCTGCGACACTGGCGGGGTTGGCTGTCGCGCGGAGAGGTAGTCCAGATTCGGTGGTTTCTGGACGGAACTGCGTCGGTGGACGGTGGCGGACAGCGGCGGAGGACTGCAGACAGTGACGGACAATGTTGAAATGTTGTTTGACAGTGTCGGGTAGTTCAAAAACGAGGTTAAACGAACTTGGACAGCGGCGGTGACTAACGACGGTCAACCGCGGACAGCTATGACGGATGGTGGCAGACCAGATGAGACAGAAACCAGAGAGGGATCGACCCGCTCTGATACCAACTTAAGATTGAGACTTTAAAAATATGAGTAGTGGACTACTCGACCACTCTCCCTCTCTTCTATTTATAATGAAGCAAGTACATAGAATATGAAAAGACTGCTCTAAGATACTAGGCATGATTAGATACAGCAGTAGATACGGCAGTAGATAGTTTTCCACACTCAACACCCTATACATAGGGTTAATGATACAATAGGTAATAATTCTAACAGAACTCAAGAGTTCCTATTCAACTTCAAGTGATTGGAAAACCTATTTATCTTTCACCCACAAGACCAAATATTTTTTATATATTTAGAATGGTGAGCTAGTTTATGCACCACCCAAAAGAAAGACCCATGTAAAAACTTCACAAAGTTCCTCAATACTTGAAGTCAAACTCAGGAAGGAGGTTACTCTTCCAAAAGGAAGGCACTTTGGCCCTAAAAATATATATTGATGTTGATTATGTAAATTCTATCCTAAAAGAAAATCTACCTCTGTGTACTATTTGTTTCTTGGAGAAAGTTTGCAAACTTAGAGAAACAAAAAATAGGATAAAGTATCTCATTCTAGCGCAAAAGCTGAGTTTCGAGCTCTTGGTCAATGTATATGTGAAGAACTAAAGATGGAAATAGTTTTGTATGACCATAAAATCAAGGCAAACATTCCTATGCTATAATACTATGAGAATAAGTCGGTTATGACCATTGCCTATAATCTATTGAAGCAAGGCATGACCAAACATTTAAATTTAAATAGATTACACTCCATAGAAAATAATCTATAACATGAACTCTGTGGTTATAGCTCATGTCACTACAAGACTTCAGATAGTAGACATTTTGACTAAGGGGTTTCCTCATTGTAGATTCTAGGTTCTTGAAAACAAGACGAGAATGATTGATATTCATTTACCGACTTGAGGGAGAATGTTATAAAGAGTGGTTTATTAGGATTAATATCTTAATCTTTCTATTTATTTCAACATATTTTGTTTCATTGTTTTAGAGAGATTCATTGTTACACATGGAAGAACTAATAATGTAATTAGCATGGTTATTATCAATAAAATTATCTCTTGTTTTCCTGTGTAGTTCAAGTACTAAAGCTTCTGGGAGTTCTGTGTTGGGTTACATTGTTAGATATAAAACCATTCATAAGCTTTTGCCTAAAATTTTCAAGTTGTAAGATGAAGGCTCATCAATGGTTATATTACATTTGTATCTATCATATTTCATGTTGCATTCTATTATAAATGTATCTAATCACTTTCCTTTTCTATTTTGACTTTTAATATAATTCTAATTTTCTTTTCTGTATTTCATTACCCATAAATCTTTGAGGCCGCGTTGCTTTGCAAAAAAGTATCTCCTGTATTATTTGCACCTGATGTTGTTTTGTATATTACTATACTTTCATGTGCCTACTTACAGTGTGCAAATATTTTCTTCGTTTTAGCCCACTGATGAGGTGAAGAAATCCTTGGTTAAAGGTAAGCGGTCATCTGTTTGTACACCACATCCAAGACAACTAAAAGTGGGGAAATCCCCAGGAAATCTGTCTTCAAGCACTAATGACAAAAGGGAAAGGGATGATTCATTTTTTTCTCCCATAAAGGTTTCATCAACTAATGAAGTCAGTCCATTAGACAGAGGAAGGCCAAGAAGAAAAATGGAAAAACCAAAACCAATGACACAAGATTTGGTGGCGTCCAGAACTACTTTTAGCAGTCAACATAATAAACCCATTGCTTCACTCCCAGATGGTTCTTTTAGTCAAAAGGTTAATAATCTGTCATTTGTACTGTGTGGCATCAATTGATTTTTTTGTCTATATTAGGAAAGTAATTTTACTTTTGTTATCATAGGGAAAGCTTATCAATTGTCTGTCATCATATCAAATGAGGCGATGGTGCACTTTTGAGTGGTTTTATAGTGCTATTGATTACCCATGGTTTTCAAAGAGAGAGTTTGTGGAGTACTTAGACCATGTTGGATTGGGTCATGTTCCTAGATTGACTCGTATTGAGTGGGGCGTCATTAGAAGGTATTTAATTTGAAATGTTTAAATGCTACTTCATTCTACACTATCATTGCATTCATGATTAAGTGGGTGTTGGGGTTGATGAAAATTTCATATTAGCTCTTTTTAGCTTGTTTCATTGAACTTTTTGGTAAAGCTTATCAAAATAAGCACCTTTTAGACCATTTCAACAAAATTCATGGTTAAATTTATGATGCAAGCTCTGATATTATTGGAGCTTATTGGATAAGCATTTTAGTTGTTTACCCAAGTGCATCCAAGACTATTAGATATATGAAATCATTCATATACCTCCACTTGATGGCTTAACTTTCTGAGTTTAGTTTGTTAGTGACGTGGTATTAGAAGATTTATGATGAATTGTCATAAGTTTAATCTTTGCACCCAACATTCTTATAATTCTTATGATTTTGGGTTGAGTTGGTATTGGATAAATGACTTCATATACATGCTACTCTTACGCAGTTCTCTTGGCAGACCAAGAAGATTTTCAGAGCAATTTTTGACAGAAGAGAAGCATAAACTTCATGAATACCGGAAATCTGTTAGATCACATTATGCTGAAATTCTTGCTGGTACCAAGGAAGGTCTTCCTACTGATTTGGCCCAACCTTTAATTGTTGGGCAGCGTGTTATTGCTATTCATCCAAAGACAAGAGAGATTCATGATGGAAGTGTACTAATTGTCGATCATTGTAGGTATAGGGTTCAGTTTGACCAACCTGAACTTGGGGTTGAATTTGTCATGGTATGCTTTCTTCTCTTTTAACAAATGATAATGGGAGGAAGAAGGAAATGTAGTGGCTGCCTAAACTGTTGTTTTATTATTGTAGTTAAGACTACTTGAAAGAATATATATGAGGAAAAGAGCCTGAAAGTTCTTAATTTAGATATCTCTGCTGATTATATATAAGGATCAATGGCTTACAATAAAAGCTTAAGAAAAGAGAAAGAAATTTCCCATAGGATTCTAGGTTACGTATAGGTACATCTAAAAATAGATTTTGCTCAAAATATAATGTAAACTATTCTAACACTCTCCCTCGAGTCAAAGCCTACAAATTGTATTTCTAAGCTTGGAACATATATGTCGAATCTAAGCTCTGCTCAAGGATTTTCTCAAAAATATCTTGAAGCTGATCATTGGAACCAACAAACTCGGTGCAATTTTCCTTGGACAAAAGCTCTTGTCGAAAAGGATGACAGTCAATTCCTCGCCAATACATCCTTTGTTCTTGAATTTCATAAAACCTTTGTCAGAGAATTTTTTTATCCACACAAGTACACAAATGAGTGATGTCATTATCCTATATTTAGCTTTCAACAATTGGTTGAACAATTACATTATGTTTCTTGCTTTTTCAAGAAATAACATTCCCTCCAATGAAAATACAATATCAAGTGAAACATTTCTAGGAGACCATACCCAATTAACAACACAATATCCAGATATTTGGTTACTTCCCTTGACTTCATATAATAAACCTTGTCCTAGAGCCTTTTTCAAGTATTTGAGAATGTGAAACACAACATTCGAGTAATCAATGTGAGGAGTTTGCATAAATTAACTAGCCATTCAAACTGCAAAAATATATGATAGGCTTAGTAATAGTGAGGTAATAAGTTTTCCCTCAAGTCTTGTGTATCTCTTTGGATCTGAAAAGGGCTCACTTTGTCCTACCATTAATGTTTGGGGTTTGGACCCATAGGACTATCCAGTGGTCTACAATCAATCATCAATGTTTCTTTCGAGATTTCTAACATTTTTTTTGGAGAAATAAAAATATCTTCTCTTGATTGTGTTAGAATAAATGACCTTTTAGGATTTATTATTAGGTGCTTTGTACTTTGTGTTGATCCTAGTTTCCAGAAATTTCTTTTAGAATTCTCTTATGTTCATTGTAGCTGATGTATATGAAGATATTATAAATATGAAAGTCTTGAGAGGGGTTTACACACTCTCTCATATTCACTCTAAATCTCTATTCTTATTTCAAGTGATTGAGTCACTTCAATGCCTAGGAAGTATTTTAAGGCACCTTAGATCTTTGGTTTGAAAGTGTTTGCACAAATGTTACTTTAACTAAGCAATTTTTGGTTGCATCATTCCTTGAGATAATTATATAATCATCATACACAATTAAATAAACACATTTTCTAGGAGATGTATGAAAATAAAAGATTGAATGATCAATTTCATTTCCCTACATCTCAAGAAGCGTTGAAGGATAAGAATTAAGTTAAAGTCATCAATGAAAATGAGTGTCTTGGAAAAAATTTTGAGATGAGTAGACAAATGTGTAGGCAGTAAGCAAAAATTATGGAATTACTTTTCTTGATATCAAAAAGAAACAATACATTGGTATTTAAAGGAAAAACAAAATTAATAAATGCACATAAAGACTCTAAATCAGGAGCAAATCTACGCAATAAACTCTTAATTCCAATCCTTTAATTTCAACAGTTCGAGATTGTTGACAAGACACAAGATAAAAAGGTTATGGGATGCAAGTAGGTTTATAATGTAAAGTATCTGTTATGCACCACATGCCAGAGAAGACCAAAAACAATGAGAAAAAAGAGTGCAACTTTGGTTGGGAATCACACCTATTGAGGACAAACAAACAGAACTGTGAATTAACGTCTTGTCTTAATATGCTATGCAAAATTCCATTATGTTCTACTAGTGGGGAGGTAGAAGTTCTAGCATAAGGCAATAATGAGGCAATTACAAGTTAGTTAGAAGCACAAGAACTTTTGTCTTACTGTACAAAATAGTTTAACAAAAAGTATGATCATTCATACATCAGCTAACAAGATAACAACCACTAGACAATCTAACAAAATAAACGATGCTAATAAACCACGTGTTCTATCAGATGATCTAAGCTATTAGAGTTCTTATGGAACAGAACCATAGGTTTAGGAGTGATGAAAGTAGTTTTGCAATGAATAAGGGTCAATACGGTAGACCTGTGGTGAAACTCAGTTTTAGCCCACTCTAGACCTGACATAACATATGCTGTGAGTGTGGTCATCCAGTACATGCATGATCTAGGAGAGCAATAATGCACGTTGTAAACAAAATCCTTAAATATTTGAAGACAAGCTTGAGATGGGTTTATTGTTTAAGAATAATGGAAAGCTAAATATGGAGGTGTATACTGAAGCATATTGTGTAGGGTTTGTTACTAATAGGAGTCCAATTCAAGATATTGCACATTCTTGGATGGAAACTTCATGACTTGGAGAAGTAAAAAACAAAATGTAGTTGCAAGGTCCAATGCAATGGTTGAATTCTGAGCTTTGATGCAAGCGGAGTGTGAATTGTTATGATTGAAAATAATCTTAAAGTGAAATGTGAAGAACCTATGATTCTCTATTTTGATGATAAATCACCTATTAAGATTGTTCACAATTGAGTTAAGCATGATAGAACCAAACACTTCATTAAAAAATTCTGGACAATGACCTTGTCACTACTTCCTACATCACATCATGACTTCAGCTAGCACATTTGTTTGAAAAAAGTCTTCACATAGGACAATTTCATGATCTTACATGCAGCCTGGAAATGATAGATATTCACTCATCAATTTGAGGGGGAGTGTTGACTTATTAAAAAATATTATGTTGAGTCACTAGTAGTTACTAACAATCATTGTAACTACAATTGAGATATTGTAGGGATTCAAGAAATTGTTGCAATCATTTCTACGCGGTGGTAAAGTTCCATATATATATTGTTAGAAGTGGACTTTAAGTCTAACTCAACCTCACAAAACCGGCTTGTAAGGTGAGGATTGCACCCACTTATATATTGTGAATTGGCCTTATCTCTAGTCGATGTGCGACTTCCAACATACCCCATCAAATCGAGGTATATTCATCTCGTGAGTGGAACTAGAAATTAGTGAGTGGTCCGTTAGCAGTTTGATAACGGGTGGAACAAAATGTCCAAAAAAGTTCGTTAGGATAGGCTCTAACTTGGCTTTGATACCATGTTAGAAGTGGGCTTTTAAGTCTAACTCAACCCCACAAAACCAGCTTGTAAGGTGAGGATTGCACCCACTTATATATTGTGAATTGGTCTTATCTCTAGACGATGTGGAACTTCCAATATATATATATATATATATATATATATATATATATATATATATATATATATATATATATATATATATATATATGTATGTATGTATATGTATACATACATACATATATATATATATATATATATATGTATGTATGTATATGTATGCATGTATGTATGTACGGGCTAAAATCAATTAAACCAGATTTTTTTTTCTCACATAAGCTTTTCAAGTTTTATCTTTTTATTTGTCATTCGATCTTAGGATCTTGCAATCCTTCCTATTATCTGGTGTTGTTATCTCTGAAAATTTGAGTAGGATCCTGATTTTAATAACCTTAGAAGGAATTGTTACTCTACTAGCCAATCAGAACAGAGTTCATTGTTGTCGTTTTGTTTTTGAATATCTGCAAGATAGTATGACCACTTCACAATTCTCTGTCAATAGCATAATTTGACACATTTTTGTATCTCAGGATGTTGACTGCATGCCTTTGTATCCACTTGAAAATATGCCTACATCTCTGATACAACACAATACCTCTTCCGCCCAAATTAACGAGAACTTTGTTGAGCTCAAGCCTAATGGAAAAATGAAACAGAGAAAGGTTGCTGGGCACACAATATTGTCCCCCGGCGAGAACTCAGATACCAGTAAAAGTCTTCATATATCACCCACTCTGCATGGACCTGGCGCTTTATCAAAACAGGTACAAATTTGTTTTGAGATGGATTTTAATTCTGTATTGTGATGATAATTTGATTTTCTTAATGCTGTAAATTGCACATTAGTTCAGTTATCAGTGGCCGAGCTAGACCGTTAGAAATTTAGAAATATCATTCTATAAAGGAGGGCTAGTTCAGAAAAATAAAATAAATAATAGAATAGTTTCCTTAAAAGATCGTGTATGGTACAAGATTTAAAGGAATATACAAATTGAAGAAGGCTACTGACTTGCTGTCGAAGAACAAGGCCCTGCCTCGGAGCTTGATATTTATCACAAAACATTTTCCAACGGATCATTTGGGACTTAATTTTTGCCTTATAATATTCTTGTTCAATCGTTCTGATTTCTTAACTCCGCTGGACATGAAGCTCTTTCAACTTTTTTGTGCACCAGTCAGTGAAACAAATAAACGATTGTGGTAAAAAAATAGGAATATTGCTTTATCATAATTTAGGCGTATATTCTCCAAACGCATGTATGAGCATTCTGAACTTAAGGAAGAATGGGTGCACCTGAAGCTTTTTGGAGGAATCTAAGAAACATTATTGAGTGCAATAATGATTCTGGAGAGAAGGATCCTGTTTTGTTACTTCAAATGGCAACTCATGGTTGGAATGTATCTATCTTGAATTAACACTCTCAAAGTCTCTACCTCCTTGCTTAAAGTTCGCAAACCCAAAACAGATTCCGAGTTCTCAGAGAGACCGGTGAGGAAAACAAAAAGGGGGAACTCAAATTATACTTTTCTAATGTTTTTATTGAATTACGGAGACGTAATAGAAAATCCTTTATCCAGGAGTTTCTATTTATTAATAGAGTTAATGCTCCATTCCCAACTGCTAACAATTGAATACACCCTCCTATTATCTAATATGCTAATTTACTCTCAGGCCTCATCACTTGATGAGTTCTCATAGGATTCTACATTATTTAAGGCCTGGTTTTCACAGCCCTCCACTACCCCCCCACCTAAAAAACGCTTTTGTATCAATGTACCAGGACAACTCCAAAGTTAGAAATATAATTATTTTTCATTTTATTTCATAATGATCCCTGTGTAGTTTTCTAGCCTTATATTTTTCCCTTCAATTCATAGGTTTTTTCTTCAAGCTCCAAACCACAACCAAAATTTGTGTGCAGCGAGATTGGTAATCCGCAACTACCATCAAGTTCTCAACCTTCCCTTCTTGAACATGTACATTCAAAAGAAGCTGACACATTGGCTATTTCAGATTTGAATCGTGCTCTAGACAAAAAGGTGTTTCCCAATTCATATGTCTAGAAAATATCTTTCTTTCAAGTATTCCTTTCTAAAATGAGTTTTGATCTGTTGATTTTGAACTTTTAGGAACTTATATTATCTGAACTGAAGCACATGAATGATGGGATATCAGAGAGCCAGAAATATGGAGACAACTTGGTAAAGGATTCAGAACTTTTTAAGAGGAATTACGCATCAGTACTAAAGCAATTAACTGAAGCAAATGAACAGGCACGAATCTTCAATTGTTTTTCATCCTTACAACTTCTCATTCCAGTAATTTACAATTGTGTGAATGTATTGCACTTTTGCAGGTTTCCTCTGCCTTGTTTTGCTTGAGGCAACGCAACACATATCAAGCAAGCTCCTCTGTTTTTTCATTAAAGCCCATGGCAAATTTTGATGATCCTAGTGGTCAGGCGAGCTCTTCCAATTGTTCAGCTTGCCACATCCAAGAATCAATATCTCAAAGTCATATTGCTGAAATTGTTGAAAGTTCTAGAAGAAAAGCGCGGACAATGGTTGTTCAAGCTTCTCAGGTATAGAAAGGCAGCTAATTGCATCTACTTAAATTAGTAAATGCAACATTCGGAATAAATTATGTTACAAACTAAAAGAACACAGCACTTAACAAAGTTATATATAGAGTGATATTTACTGTTCGTGCCAAATAGTTGATCTTCCAGTTTTCTCATTTTTATATTAACATGAATTGCATACACTGCATAGTACAGTCACTGCTGTGTCACCATCTATAAAAGGTCATTACATCTCCCTTTAGTCAATATGTAGTGAAGTTTCTGAAAAAATATTCATGAAAATGTTCCTGCTGACAGAGATCTATTTAGGCCTCGGTTTTATGATAAGATTCTTTGTTGATGTTTTCCTTGATGCACCTTACAAGTAAATAAACTAATAACATGACATTTTCACAGGATATCATTTTCAGTTTTCTTGCTGACTATATTCTAGTGATGTACTTATAAATTCTCATAAAAACCATTGCAGGCAATGTCAAATTTAAGAACGACAGAAAGAATTGAGGATGCTATAAATTTTATCAATAACCAGCTTTCAGTGGACGAACCTACTGCTGCTTCAGCCACAACTTTTCCGCCTGCAGATCCTTTTTCTCTGGCTTCTCAGGATCAATTGGCTGCCAGCGTATTAAATCCCTTGACAAGTTGTCATGTACAAGATGCTGAACTCAACAGTTCACCTGACCAAAATGAAATGAAAATTCCCTCAGAACTCATATCTCATTGCCTAGCTACGTTGTTCATGATTCAGGTAAATCACATTCCACTGAATTTGGATTTTACTTTCATGATTTTCATTGTCAATCTCCCCTCAGTATTTTCAGTTGCTTAGTCATTTGAACTTGTGGTAGTTCAACAAAACCTGACCTTATGCCAAACACTAACTATTTTATGGACAATTTCTATGGTGCTTTTTTTTCATATAAAAAAAATATATAATTAAACAGTATCATGGTATTTTACATTTCGCTGTTTATTTATTTTGTTATGGGAAATTACCAGTTTATGTTCAAGGCAATCTTCTCCATAAGACAGGGCCATTTGCATGACTTGAAACTGCCTTATTTTTTTTTTTTTAAAGTTATCACTAAATTTTGAACCACAGTAAATAAAAGCTTTTAAGAGGGGCTACAGAATATGGCTGTTATTGTAAATAATTGTTTCTATCAAAGTATCAACACTATCAACTTAATTTGTTGCCTTCAATTATTTAGGATGACTAATATTTACTCACTTTTTGTTGTAAAATTATTTTCCTGTACCATCTTGGTTAAAGAATATAAACCTAGGCTGAATACGTAGTGGCAAAATAAACACCAAGGTGCAAATAGCAGCATTCTGACAATGCCATATTTTACTTCTCAGATCTCTCTACAAATATGTTGTCATGACTAATTATTATAAAAGCTTAAGTTGTTTGGTGAAGATGCGGTAATGGTTTATCTAACCTCCTCTTGCACAAGAGGCCTTTGGGCTCAGTTGTAAAACACACCCAAGTTTTTTGTTGAAAAACCATTATTTAGAATTGGAGCAGTATCAAAGTCTAGACCACTTGGTCATAGAGCTTTCATACAATGTCATGGGCCAATACCAATTAACCTAAAAGCTTAAGCTATTAGGTTAAAAAACATGAATGGGTTTATTGATCGTATAAGTGTCATATTTAAATCAGGAAAGGTTATACCTATATTTGTGGTGCACTTTTAAATGCTAAATTGAATTTAATTCCACTTGTTATCTAAGTCTCAGGAAGAAAAGAAATAGGTAGAAGTTATCATTTATTTTACAACATTGGAGTTTCTTTAATATCTAGTATTGAAACTTTTAAACTTCAACTTCTCTTCAATTTAATATTCTATTTGTTGAGCATTTAATATCTAGTATGATGAATTCAGTGTCTTTAGACCATATCGGAGCTATTCAATTTATAGGTGAGAAAACATAATTACATAATACTCAATTACTTATTTTAGGCTAATAATATAAATATAGAATCAGTTTAATTGATCATATTATCAACAGTTACTATGTCTATAGGATTCTAACTTATTTACGAGATTAACAGTTCCTCTTGGATAAGCAAATAAGTTGAAGCATATAGGTCATATCCACCATGTTTCTTTTTGTTGGTTACGAGAGTGACAAGATAAGAATGCACAACTAAAATAAAAGATGAAAATAAGAGCAAACAGACAATAGGCAATAATGTAATTTTACTAAAGGAAAAAAAATACATACTCTTCTCTTTAACTCACCCTCTCTTGGGAATAGAAAAAATAACTACATGAAGAACTCTATAGAGAAATTAATTTTCTCTCTTAATTTTTCTCAAACACTAAAGCAATAGTAAAGAAAAGGAAGAGATTTTCATTCATCCAACTAAGTAAACATTGTGTTCCTTTTATAACATGGAAATAAGCACCAAAGTAAATTTTCTCGACATGTGACTTCTCTTTTCACATACTCCCATTTGTGGATAAATAGTTCGATAATAGGTGGCACAATAGGTCTGGTAAATTCCATTAGAATAGGCTGATACCATGTTTAGAGGAGAGAAACTCATAAGGGATATAATGAATTGTGTTTAGACCACAATGGAGCCATTCGATTTATAGGGAAGAAAACATAGATACTAATTATTCATGTACCCTATTGTAGGCTAGTAATATACATATAGAACCAATCTAATTGATCTTAGTATCAACCGCGTTGCTATATCTTTAAGATTCTAACACTGTAAACTTTTTCCCTACTAAGTCTGTTCACAAATTGTTTTCTATTCAATAAAAGGACTGTAATACAGTTGGTCAGTGTCTCTTATTCATAAAGCAATTAAATAGGGACACCATTCTCTAAGGTTGCTTTATCTAAATGCTCATGATAAAAAAAAGATAAAGTGTAGAGTAATAGAATTGGTACATTTTAATGAAATATTCAAAATAAATGATTAGATCAGTTGTCCAATTGAAGACCTTTTACCTGTACAATTAACCTATTTTTTGGAAAAACAAAATGCAGAAGTGTACAGAACGACAATTTCCCCCAGCAGATGTCGCTCAGGTACTAGATTCTGCTGTCACCAGTTTGCAGCCATTATGTTCAAAGAATATTCCAATATATGGTGAGATACAGAAATGCATGGGTATTATAAGAAATCAGATATTGGCACTCATACCTACATAACTGGGACGCTTTCCTTTGTTGTTTGTAAATGTGCAATACTTGGGTATATGGGTGGTTTAACTCTTGCTGACGTGATCTCTGTGGAGGCTCGTGTGACATACATACCTACACTGGGACCCTGATATTTCGTTTTAACATTTGAAGGAGGGAAACTATTTATGTACTGTTAATACTATTGTAACAGGCAGAAAAGGGAAGATTATGCATCTTATTCTCTTTTCAGATGTACATATTTTTGAAAATCAAATTATAGTGAGGGACTAGCATGTAGCATGTCTTGTTAAGACCAGTATTGTGTTTGTCAATCATGTAAACGCCAAGAGATGTGTGCATGCTAGTGCCAAATGTGAACAACTTAGTGTATATTCCTACACTGTAATTGTAATCTTAATGTTCTCTTCTTTTCTTTTCTTTTTCACTATCTTGATGCTTTTAATATCTGGAATCCATATTGATAACAGTTCATGCGTTACTGCAGTATATGATTTGGAACGGTATTGGTAACATTTTGTCCCTGCCCTATTATGCTGGGATTTAAATCTTGTGCGATTCTTTTTAACATACGCATTACCTGCTCTATTCTGTGACTTTCGAAATATTATTCCGGGTTTCCTTTGAAATGAAATTGAGTTCAAATCAAATTTAGTTCAAATATTATTACTAACTCTTAAACCGAGCAAAACTGTACTGTGCAGCATCCAACCTATCCTGTTAAGGCTATTTTTATTTACCCTAATGAATTGATTAAAGATCATTGTTTTACGGTGTGCATCATGTACTGCTATTAAAGATCATTGTTTTTCTTACATTCCGACTCTGGAAATATTTTTGTTCTGTCAAGAATAGGCACCGAATAAATAAATTTCATTTCTTAAATTAAGTCCCAACGAAGAAGAAATTGACGCATTGATTTTCTTACATTTTTCATTCATTACCACCAACTCTGTTACCCTTTCGTCCATTGAAAAAAGAAAAACCACATTCGCTTAGGGTTGGGAATGAGGAAAAAACATAATATATTTGCCCATCACCACTCCACAAAAAGGATAGTTAACAAATGCTATTTCTCGAACTAAAGCTAGTCAACAAAAAATAGTATTTGGAATATTGGTCCTCCCATAATTTTTCCCCCGAAATTTGTCACTGGACAATATATGAAACGATTACACAGATTGTGCACTCCCCTTTGCCTGTATCCATATGAGGAAGACAACATATTTGAACATAATATGAGTGGGGAAAGATGAATAAATTTGGGGCAATCAGGCTAAAATTTACAGGCCTCTTTCTCTAGCCTAAAATCTTAAAACAAGGCAATGAAGCAAGAGGCCAAACCAATTGTATTTCAATGAAATAAAGATGAAATCACCGTGTAAAAGCTCTGGAATCTCTTCTTAGTGCCTGTGGCTGGGCCGATGATGGTTGCCTGACTATATGCATAAGTGTCATGACCACCACACTGTCTGTCAAACTTGTTTGGTCACCAACAATCCAAACTAACCAAGGAAGAACTTGAATATGTCACTCAGTGATATGATGCCTTCTACCCTCTTGCTTCCCGCTTCCACAATCACTAGCCGCCTCACACCTGCATTCAATGAAGTCTAGTTAAACTATAACTCAAAACACAAAGTGCCTTTCATCTCATAAAGGCCAAACAAACGTACCTGGTTGTGACAAACGTTCCATCACTTTATGCAGAGAATCAGTCCGCAAACACATCTGACATCTTTGACTTCTCGGTTCGAAAGAACTGTAAAAATCCTGCCCCAATTGCAATGCCTGCAAAAATACACCAACTTAGGTACTATCTTCATCAACAGTTAAAGATGCAGGCTTTCTCCCTTATTCTTAAACTGATTTAACAATTAACATCCACCAAAATTATACAAGGAAATACTGGAACAAAAGGTAAACAACTTCAATTTTTCATCCCTAAAATGTGACAGTGTAAAGGAATCCAAACAATGGGAAGAAACCAAGTGACTTTCAGGAGATAGAAATACAAATAAATAGCAAAATCCTTATAACTGGCATTAGCAACGAATTAAGAGGTTTGATGACAAATTGGATAGAAGAGTCCGTTTTTCCCATTTAAAAGAAATACAGCGGCAATCCTAATTCAAATCAGCCACTAAGAGCAATAGTGATTATCCTATTAAAATCAGCATTTTTCTTGACAGCTTAAACAATCAGCTTTTAGCTTCTGCTAAAAGTATTCTCACTAGGTGTGGCCTAAGGTGAAGGTGGATTTACATCAGCACAATCAGGAACCGAACATTGAAAATTACAAATTGGAAATAAATGAAAGATTTCATTGAATTGAACGTCACACTCAACACAAGTCATATCATCCAACTTCTCCCAAAATTGAGCTAAGTTGATTTTAGCTCACGGGAGATTCCCAATTTATTTTAATTTCTTATTTTCTTCTTTATAAGTGTTTATAGATAAGTCTTAAAAAAGAAGTTCCTTCATCATTTTTCTCCTTTACTACTAATTCATCCTCATTAACTAAAACTCACTTCTTATCCATATATCACATTTTTGGGAAGGCCCCTCATTTTGATCACCAAAATGCTACAAGAAAACTAGTACAATTTGACCTGGATTATTATTGCCGGTATCTGTAATTCATCTGCCTAATTAATTCTTCATGACAGGTTCCAACAAATGGATACATTACCAAACATTCAAAGGATAAGTTCATTTGAAGTTCACACAAGACTTGGTAGAAAAATAAACATAGGAGAAAGTAACTCTTTATTGGTAAAGTGAATGCCTATTTTCACTATGTACACATTAATTCATTGGTGCATATTAACTTTCAACACCAAACAGAACGATATCGAACCTCTGCATCAACAGCACTACTATGCTACCATTCTGAATAAAAGCAATCTAGTTCCATGTAAGACTTTACTTTACCAATTAGCATCACATCAAGCTCTATATCTCTTTAACAGCCAATAATCAAGCAAAAGAAACAAATGATCAACTATCATTTTTGAGATGAGAAACGTTTAAAAAATTATGGATATTACACAACTTCAAAAGTAGGGAAAAACACAATTAAAGTATCTTAGTTCTAGATGCTCTTTGTAGTGCTGCCTAAATTTAGAGAGGAATAACTGATTTAACTAAATTCTCAACATCATCCTCATGCAATTAGTGTCATGCAGTCCGCAAAACTACCTAACCAGAAAAAATGAACTGTTCATATTTCTATTTTTTTTATTTTCATGAATTGTCAACAGAAGTTTTAAGGAAAAAAGCTTACCTGATGAACCGTCATTTCATCAAGATTAATATGTGTATATGTTCTGTCCTTTGCCAAAGCTGTTATATCACTGTAAAAACAAGGAGGGGAGGAAAAGTGAAAACTGGACAAGTGCCTCTAAACATTGAACTGTTGGTAGGACAATTTAATGATTGGACCATAGATTAATTCCGAGTATCTCAAACAAGGCATCAATAAGTGTACTGACAAGAATAAAAACAACTAACCTTCGACAATATATATCCAGTAATGAGTCACTGTCATCAACTATTGGTATTGAACTTACTTGAGCTACAAAACAAAGAACAAGATGTTATATTAGCATAAGCAAACACCTCTATCAAAGGTCATTTCTTTAAATCAGAAAATGGATCATCCTTACTTTTTTATTTATTCTAAACATTTATCTTGTATTTATTGTTTAATTACACTTGAAAACAACCCTTCTTCTAAAAACGGAGTACCCTCTACCATCAACTCAATGCCTCAAAAAAATAATAGGATACCAATTTCTTTTGTACAATATGTTCAAAGTTAGACAAAGAAATCACACCTTGAACTAATAAGTTTAGGGCTGAAGTAAGTGAAGCATTTGGTCTCAACATTGCTAGAGGCTGGCAATTTGTCTCCCCAATTTTGGGCACCCACGTACCCACAGGGATTGCACAGATTGGAAGTTGAAGTATGGGCAATGAACTAGAACAATTCCTAAAATACCTGCAAATGCCTGAGAAACCAATTTGGTAAGAATCAGCCAAATCTGAACAAACATACATATAAAGAAAGTTCGGGAAAAAAACTTACATTTAAGGATTCCTGAAAGTGAAGCAAGATGTAGCAGCTGGGGAAATGAGTCATCTTCAGAAGATGAATGAATAATTGGAACTGTTGAAATTCCATTTTGCAGGATCTTCAGAGCAATCTCTTTCAGATTATCATATGGCCCTGCCTGCATAAATGAAAACAATCAATGTATAATGGTCAGAATGAAAACAAGTATCATCATATAAAAGTAGAATTACACAATAAAGGCATTCACATATCAATGACAGGAAAAGCCAACATAAAATACTTACACGGATAAAACCCTGTGTAAATGCTGTCCATTTTCCTTCTTTCCAAGCTGATATGGTATGTGTTTCAAGCTCCTCTTCGGTCAGATTGGACCCATGATTTCCAAGCTGAGAAAAGGACCAAGTTTTAACAAGCATTACGAAATACTGAAGACAGATGGAGTGCAATTCCCTAAATTTCTATTTTTAGAAAAAAAATAAGATAAGAAATATTTTCTGTTATGAAATTTCTCCCTTCGTTATTTAAAATGTGAATGATTAACAGAAGAGTTAAATTACTTACATCATGTGTTACTACTCAGTCAAAATTATTTTTACACTCATAATTTTTATAATTTAAATTTATAACTTAATTCAACATAGTCTTAAAAGAAATTGGTTTTAAAATTCAGTACATGTCTAAATTATATATTTATAGAGATAATTAATTAACTAAACAATTATAATTTGTTAATTAGATATGTTTATAATTTGAGATAGTATATAAGAATTCAAAAAATACATTAAGTTTATTTCAAAAAATTATATACAATTCTGTCAAACCGGTAAGTTGTCATTTAAATATGATTTAGATTATGTCATTTTGGTCCGTCTCAGAGAATCAAACAAAACATAGGATGATACTATTCTTATCCTTTTACATCTGGTTTTGTTTTCCAGTGAATATTAAACAAAAGATTACAGTTACCTAGTTCATAACCTATCCAACTCTAATCAAGCTCCCTTGTCCTATTCCTATCCTTTTTCATCCCCTTAATGTCCACCAAATGGACCGTATTAAAAGGTTTCTTACAGGAATTTGAGCAATACAAAGGTTAGAAATTCTTAGAAGACAGACCAAATTCAAATTTTGAAGTTGCTTCTTTAAAACTAGAAGATGAATGTTATAGTAACTCCGTAATGTATTGTTTACGCAAATAACATACATTATCTATTGATCACTTATTCATCGTCAATTGCTCAAATATATTCAGATTCTTCTGTTTATTTTTTTTGTTTTTGTAATTAGGTCTGGCCATTTATTTGATAGAGCTTGCCATGGGGCAAGGCTGGAGATACAGTTCTTCCAAGAAGATGGTTGAACTTAGTTCTTGCAAGAAGATGGTTGAACTTAACACACAAGTATACAATCGGACTAAATTAAAGGAATATGAAGCAATAGGTCTACCTTTCATGAAAAGAATAAACTATAATTCTATAACCAAGCAATAAATATTTCTCTTTGGTTTTCTAATTCATTTTTTATGTTCTTCATACCAGTTTCTGTAATTTGTCGTACAGCTTGTATATATTGATATTAGCCTTTCCAAGTTATTTTAAGTGTAATACAAACCATGACGACAAGAGCTTTGCTACCAAAAATATGCCAATAGAATGGGCTAATATAGTCTTGTACTTGACATACCTCTCTTAAAATTAAAATAAAATCCAAGGCACTAAGAACTCCAACAAACTGCCCCTTGCAGATGTCCCAAAGAGGAGCCATGGGAATTCCCTGTAAAATTACTCGATTCATATAAGTTGTATGAACAAACTACTAATCAGCAACAGAAAAAACATACAGTAATACTACAGATGAATATGCTAGAGCATAAAATGAAAGATGCAAAAGACTCAGACATTGTCAAAGCAAGAGATTTTGAAACAACCTCTCAAATTCAGCAAAAGGATTCAAAAGCATACAAGTTATTTCCAGCCTATTTACCAGGGAAAGAAAGGAAGTAACATGCAGTATCCAGTATTCAAACAGATTTTTAGCATAATCACTCAATATATTTGAAAACTCAATATAAAAATTTTAGTCCAGGCAAAAAGATACCTGCTCATGCAGTATGTGGAATGCCTGTTTCACAGGCAGCTCGACATCCAAGGTAACAACCTGTGGCCAGATGTCCCTAAGTTAGTAAATTATGTAACTCTAGATGGAAAGTCACAAAAATAAGGGGTTGATGGTAAAAGTTCCAAACCTTGCCTGACTCAGGAAGTAATTCATACGCTGTGCACGAAGATAGGAATGAAGAAATACGCTGACGAGAGGTCTGTACATCAGCATCTGATATTCTTGGTAACAACACATTACTTAATGTACCATCTGTCAATCGGACCTGAACAATGAATTTTCATAAGCAAGGAAACGAAAATCTTAATATATAGCAATAATAAAGGTGATATGATGTTTTGGTAAAGACTTTCTTAGACTAAATTACCCTTCAACGGTTGGCTCCATAAACTACTACTTCTCTCCCACTTCCACATATTCTATTCAGTCTCTTTACTCTCTCTCTCTTTTCCATTCATCCCACTCCCCAAAGCACTGACTATCCTAAACTTTCTAAGATGTGGGCAAACATTTACACCAAAAAGATATCACTTTATGTCAAACCTAGATAAATGAGCATTGTAGAATTGAAAGACATTAAAATAATGGATCTAGGAGTTCCAAAAGGAGTTACAATACAATCTTTAGATAGATATCAGTATGAATACCATTGTCAAAGTACCAAGTACAACTCCACCGGCCAGTATGCAAAGATAAGATATGCTCATAACAACATTAACAACTGTCAAAGTATGAGTAATGTTTACCATGCGTCGAAAAGCCTCGTTATCCACATCCATGTTAGATCCAGAAACTATCTCTGGAGTTAAAACAGGTACAAAATTAGGATCAGTAGCCAATAAAACGGTATTAACTATCCCATATTCTCCAGATAAACAAGGTTGATGCTCATCATGCCGCCATTCCCCATCAACATAAAACTTGTACTGCATTCAAATAACTATGTAATAAGTATCTAGCCACCAAGAATAAATGTCAAACATTTTATTCCCATGACACCATTCATAAACAAACTTCAATCGGAAAAAAAAGGGCTGTATCTCAAAAAACATTCATTGAGAAAATCAAACATCACAAAACAAAATCTCAAAAAAGACTAAGATTGTGAATAGATCTTGCCCTAAACCTCTAGAAATAACTGCACCAAATAACATTTCTCTTATGCTGTCTATAAAGTATTGTCATTAACACATAGCTCAGTGCCAAATGAACATTTTGCCACCAAAACAAAAATTATAAACAATAGACCACAAAAATTATGAAGTGAACAAAACTTGTTAGTCAGACACTATAAAATGACCTGATGATAGCCAGGAGCCAAGCTATGAATGACTTGAAAAACAGTTGGGCAGCCTTCCACTGGCGACATTTGTAGAAGTTCAGACCACCTGGAAAGTGACACGAATCCCACGAGAACCAACACAACAAAATCAGAACAAAGTGGAGCCCTTTTCACCAAATGGATGATGATTGCAGAAGGATTAAGGTGTGTTAATCAGCAAAAGACTCACCGTGTGAAAGAACCGCTAAGATACACACTTCTTCCCCCATATGGCCACACAAACCGCATGGGAATTAGCACAGGCCCTGCCACACCACCAGCATCCCTAGCAGAATCCACGCTTGGACTGAACATTTTGCCTCCAAATTCAGAGTGCTAAACTGATAAGACCCTCCAAGAACAACACTTCATTGCATCATGCCACCTTGTTCAATTCGTATAGTGAATGCAGCTCCAATTCAATGCACTAAGAAGCCAACAAGAAATAAAAACGAGAGAGAGAAAAGGCAGAATTCATCCAAATCAAAATCCTGTCGGGGAAAATAAAAAGTTAAAATTTTGATGCTTTGTTTCACGAAAAAATGTAAAACAGCCAGTGCCCATAGCTCACTGCAACAGAACCAAATAGAAATTTGAAGAAGGTACGAAAATCGACACCACAAATTGCATGCAACAAACCCATTGACTAACAGACACAAAACCCTAACCCTAAATCGAAAGAAACGTACCAAATCGAGCCTTGAACGTCCACGAATTTAAGAATTTCTGGAGAAAAAAAATGCTTAGAAGAAAAAAAAAAGAAAAAAAAATATAGAAACCCTATTGAAACATAAGAGGAAACAGGCTGAGAAAATCGAAGATGAGTGAGCTAGGAAAGAATCCAACCGTGAAAAAAAAAATACCAAAAAAGACGAAACCTTGAAATAGATGCTGAAAATTTATCACTGAAGCCAAAAACAAAAAATTGATGTTAATTTAATCGGAACATAAAGAGAGGAACAGGGTCAATGAATTATGATTTATGATCTGCTGCTGACTAATCATTGTTAGAGAGGAAAAAGAATTTGTTTTAATTATAATAATAATAATAATTACTATTATTATAATATATATATAATAATTATAATAATAATAAAATGTAAACATGCATGAGTTTAAACATATCTAGAGAAGTAATTTTTAATTAAAAGATGACATGTTAATTAATGTTTTAAGAGATTAATCATCAGTCAATAAATCACTTAATTTTCAAAACATAATTAATGAGATGCAAAACTGCTATAACATCAGTACATCTAAACTAAATTCTTGGATACAGGTATATAATCAACTTATTAGTTTTATAATAAAAAATACTTAATATCCTTCATACTTAGTTTAAGGTTATACGATTATTTACATTAAAAAAATATATATTAAGCAAGTATGCACAGATTTGCATTAATGGGTGGAAGAATGGGAAAATTTGTGAGATAAACAAATTTACCCTGAGAATATTATATCACATACTGTAATTGAAAATTACATGTCCTTCTATTTATAATTAACTGTGATTTTAATCTATGTTTTCAGAATATATAGTAAATTTTTGTTATAATTTAAATATAGGTCTTTTTACTTGTGTGAATTAAATATATGTTAAAAAATTACAATCATTTTAGTATTTGTTACTAAACTATATTCTTGTTAATAATATAGTTTGAACTCTATTCATTTTTTCTTAAATAAAGAATAAATATTATAAATATTATTTCAATTTAAATACTGTTTTCCTTAATCCAGGTGTCATCTTCTCTTTGTAAATTTTACATTATAAAAGAGGGACATGCAATGCAATAATGCATCCAATCCCAGTTTTGTTAACTTTTTATTATGATTACTTTATAGATTGTACAATGCTTCTTTATTAGTTTATAATACATTTAGTTACACTAGTGATAAATTTGAAAAATGTTTGCATGGTATATTTTCTACACTTGTTTTGTTCACTACTTTGCATACTGTTATGTTTTTATCTCTTTATTTACTATTTACTTTTTTATTTCTTCATCATGCTCAATCTTAAACACATATACCTTAAAAATATATTAAAAAACTTGACACATCATATATTAAGAATTGGACGTCTTTTCATTTTTAACAATCGTCTACAACAATAATTGTCTTTGGCCTCAAAATAAAAAAAAAAAAAAATCAACTTTCTAATTGTATCAGACTTTGTTCATTTCTAAATTTGTGACGTGTTTGTAAAGTTTTGAATATCAATAAATTATAGTTTTTAATTGAGTATTTAATAAAAAATTGTTATTTTTGAGAACAAAATATCTTTATAAGTTTTTTTTTTTTTTACATTCTTTTATTAGATCAACAA
>Ga0214545_1005529_pt1 | contig 22738 bp, 11 predicted proteins | sample CNSS4metaG_FD_160064 | JGI IMG/M metagenome (GOLD analysis project Ga0214545, IMG submission 160064) | Root nodule microbial communities from cowpea collected in UCLA plant growth center, Los Angeles, California, USA - CNSS4 | ecosystem: Host-associated > Plants > Roots > Nodule | place: USA...
AGGAAGAAAGAGATAGATGATAATGAGGGTGTTTGAATGTTGGTGTTTTAAAGTGTTTTTGATTATTATATCAGTATAGATTTATGTCCACGTCAAACTGGTGTGGGAAAGAGAAGAGTGCTGCGAAGGAAAGTGTCATTTGTGATTTCAGTTTTTCTTGCAGTTAGGAACTTACTATTCATTACTTGTTTCAGGCTCGTAAAAGGAAATTGGGCTTGCTAGAGGAGGGAGATGACTCCAAGTTGCTAGCGGATTCTACAAAAAATAGTAATGATTTTGGTACCGCCTTAAAGACCAGAGGTGTGCAATTATTTGTAATTTCTTGACAGTTTGGTTAGTTTGAACTATCAAGTGCTTACTTGCATATGTTCTTACAATTGCTATTTTTGTTTTTAATTATTCCATAGATAGCTCAGATAGAGCCTTTTACAAGGATCTTGTTAAGGTCATTGAAGCCTCTGATGTCTTACTGGAGGTTCTTGATGCCCGGGATCCTTTGGGGACTCGCTGTCCCGAGATAGAAAACATGGTGATGAAATCGGGTCCTGATAAACGTCTCGTCTTGCTTTTAAATAAAATTGGTAGTTTACTGATCACATTTCATTTTGTCTGCTTTCTTCATTTTGTGGAATATTTATTTTTGCATTGGCTAATCATTTGACCCTTATAATAGATCTTGTCCCTAAAGAAGCTTTAGAAAAGTGGCTCAAATACCTTAGAGAAGAATTACCTACTGTGGCCTTCAAGTGTAGCACGCAACAACAAAGGTCAAACTTAGCGTGGAGGAAATCTTCTAAGAAAGCCAAATCAAGCGATATTTTGCAACTAAGTGATTGTCTTGGAGCTGATACTCTACTCAAATTGTTGAAGAATTACTCAAGAAGTCATGAGGTAAAATTGCGATTTTCATAATGAAAATTTTGTGCTAAATCAGTTGCTTGTGAGTCATTTCACAGTTACAATTTTGGTTCCTGTATTGTGCTTCCCTCCATGGAATTATTATCAGATATATGATTGAAAATCCTTTATGTATTCACTGCTGATATTTTTGGTGTGTATGAGTGTGGTTTTTTATGTTTTTCCATGCATTCTAGCCTGGGATATTGTAAATTTATGGTCTTGCTAATGTGCATTGGATACACTATATTGACATGAAAATTATAGAATAGAAGATACCTTTACTGGAAAAGCAAACTTAAATGTTGAACCGAATATGAAATCAAAAGGTTTCGCAAATAAACTTATAGTATATAAACTTAGGGAGAAGTGAAGACCATAACTGGGTTGGTTTTCGTTTTTTGTCACTTACATTTGGAGTCAATTTGAAGAAATGTTTGCAGATGGATGTGTCTTGTGCACTGGGTAGATGTGTCTTGTGCACCAGGTGGATGTGTATTGTGCACCGGCTCAAAAAGAAAGATAAAGTAGTAGATCACACTTTTTTAACATTTTAGTAGAAATTAAATTATTACTAAACCTTATGTCTATGGTACTTGCTCCCATGGTTATCAAATGCAGTTGTAGGATGTACGTTCCCACACCCATATTCTGAGTTAACTTGGAAGTAAACTTTATTTTGCAATAGTCTCGCTAAACTCATGAACTTACTCAACTAAACTTGTGATCCAACAACAGAGTTGGCAGTCCATATGACTTTTCTTCGAGCCAAAAAGACCCCAAAGATTATTGTTTCCTATGCACCGCTGTCGTGCTGGTGCTGCTCTCTTAAGGGTAGGAGTGAAGTTTCGTGAGAGATGATGTTTCAGGGGTCCTTTCTTCTCTTATGAGCTTTTGGGCCTCAATCCAACAACCTTTTCTCTTATATAAAATATAAAATCTAGTATACAATCTGACCATTCAAGTTATGTAAAAGAATAATTAAAGTTATTATAAAAGAATAGTAATATTAGAAAAATATGAAAAATATTTAAAAATATAATATAATAATCTAATAGTAATAATAATAATATTTCATTAAAAAAATATAAAAAGTTATTTGTAGAATTATATAACAATAAAGTATTATATTATTTATAGATATTTTAATTTTTTTATTTAAAGTAAACTCGTAGTAATAATAATAATAATAATGTAAACTTGTTACATATACTCGACATAGACTCTCGAGTTTGACAACCTTGTTTGTTCCCATAATGATATCACCTCTAAATGGGACTTCAAAATTGTTGGCATTAATGTTCTCTATATTGTTGATGCCTTTTTCTGAATCATTGTTTCTAGTGTAAGATAAGTATCAATCTTGTTAGATAGGGTTTCTCTTCTTACCTAGTGGTGTGTTTTTGCTATTTTATCTGTTGGAATGACTTTGTTATCCAAACATTTTCTTTTTAAAATCAGTATAATAGAAATGTCGATTTATGTCTAACTTAAATCTACACAAAAGAGTGAAGTTTGCACCTAGCTAAAAGCACGCACACACAACACACATACATATGTTCTATTTTAGTCATCTAGGTGACACTGATCTCTGACATTTTCATTTGTTTGCTTGTGCATAAATGTACCAACATTTGGTCAATAACACAGCAAAAGCTAAATGTAAAGATTTTAAGTTGGAAAAGTATGCCTTACTGTGCATCTTCATGGTTTATCGTTGCTACCTTTTGGGGATTTTTGCATTTGATTGATTATCTATTTTCCCTGTTGTAGTTTCTTTTTTAGTCTCTATAATGTCTATTGCTTATCCATTAATTGTTTGGTTTTTTCTGCTTTTGTCCTTTGATTTTGGATCATTCATTTTTGTTGTTTTGCTTCCTTGTGTTGACAGATTAAAAAGTCAATCACGGTGGGTTTGATTGGCTTGCCCAATGTGGGTAAGAGTAGTCTTATTAATAGTTTAAAAAGGTCTCATGTTGTCAATGTTGGCTCTACTCCGGGGTTAACAAGATCAATGCAAGAGGTTCAATTGGACAAAAATGTTAAGTTGCTAGATTGCCCTGGTGTTGTTATGCTGAAGTCTAAAGAAAATGATGCTTCCATTGCCTTAAAAAATTGCAAGAGGATTGAGAACTTGGAGGATCCAATTGGTCCAGGTATACAAAGTCATTTCCCCCCTTATTATTTGGTTATTCAGGTATTTATTTACATTACTTCATTTCAAAAAGAATGGTAGAAGATTTAAAGGAATTTTACATGAAAAAATAGTAAAAGAAAAGGAGATTGTGACATTGAAGAAATATTATTCCATTTTACAACAGTTCCCAATTTTTGCTATTTTTTGGTTCATTTGGTTTGACTAGTGGCTGCATATATAAGGGTCGCACTCTGTCCTTAAAGATGTTATGTTATGTCTGTTTTTAAGCAGAAGAGGTATTAGCCCATTGTAAGTTTTTTATTTAATGTCTGGTTTGCTGTAAATTTCTTATCTTCTATTCCGCCATTTTCTCTAATAGAATGGCTTTCAATTATAATTCGATTATTTGCAATATTTTCAAATTTGCTCCATCTTTACAACATTCGTTAACTTCTGTGTTAACAATGGTGTGAATGAGCTTAGTCCTTGGGACACTGAGTGCGTACATTGTATTATATTATATGGTTGTGTGGTTGATCTACCAGGGTCAGGATGTCGGTGATAAAAGCACCCATTGATTAAATATTGCCACTTATCCTAGTTATAAAATGGAGTTCTGTTAGGTTTTAAAAGTGCAACTGATAGGTGATGTAGTAGAACTTTGGATTTTTCTATGTACGGGCTGTTGGATTATGTTTCCTGTTATCTTGTTTTAAAATTCTATGGTTGTTTTATATTTTGTTTAGATATAAATTAACATTTGATTTAGTAATGAGAATTCTAATTTCCAAAACACTTAGAAGTTTGCATGATACGATTATTTTATTTAAGGAAAATCCTGATTTAAGCTGTACTGACTCTCGTGAAGTAAATTGAAAGACTTATTCCTTTTCTTTTAACTTTGGACAACGCAGTGAAGGAAATTCTAAAGCTCTGTCTGCCTGAGCAGCTGGTAACTCTGTACAAAATTGGCAGTTTCAATGTAGGTGATGTTAACGACTTTTTGCGGCAGGTAGCTATAGTGAAGGGTAAACTCAAGAATGGTGGAATACATGACATTGATACTACTGCAAGAATCGTTCTTCGTGATTGGAACGAGGGTACGCATACATGGAATTTCTTAAATTATGATCAGAGAACTGATTACTTTTCTGTGTGTTGAAGTTAAAATTGAGAAAGAACTAAGCGGAGAAAATTCTCTTTTTGTTTGTATGTTTCAGGTAAAATTCAGTATTATACCATGCCCCCAAATAGGGATCAAGGTGAACCTTCAGAGGCGAAGATAGTATCTGAATTTGCGAAAGAGTTTAACGTTGATGAAGTCTATAACAATGAATCTTCATATATTGGGAGCCTTAAATCTGTTGATGACTTCAGTGCTGTTGAAGTTCCTTCAAGTCACCCTCTCAATCTTAATGAAATGATGTTGGAGGTTTGTTTCTTGAAACCGTTTAGAGAAAATTCCTAGGGAATTGACTGTTGATATCATACTTAATAATTAAAGCATTCTGTTGTAGGATGAGACAGAAGCGAAGTCAGGTGACCAAGGCGAAGGTCCCGGAAATGTGGGTGAGGTGGATGAATCCATGGAAGATGATGGTGGAAAGAAGAAGGATAACAGTGCAGCAAGTAGGCAAAATGAAAAATTATATACTGCGGACGGTATGCTTAATACAAAACTGAGGCGCGCAGAGAAAAAGAAAAGAAAAAAGGCTAAGAAAGCTTCAGCCTCTTCGGATCCCATGGATGGTGATTACGATTTCAAAACTGATTACTTCCAAAAGGGGGACTCAATGGATTCTGAAGACAGCCAGGGTGAGGATCATGATGATGATAATGAACCTGTCAACTCTGAAGTGCCAATGTCTGCTATCCAAATTGATGAATGATAAACAAGGCGGCATATTCATTATTTAAAGATGATATAAAGTTTTGCCTTTTCACTGAGGTATCTGCAAGATCTGTATAATTTGAGTTCTGTTATGAATTTTGATCTTTGTTTAGAGTTTATATAAACCATTATTAAATTATATGCAATTCTAAGACAATAATTTTGCACTTAGTTGTTTATTGTTGCAATACTATTCTTCACAAATTCAGTATTTAATCTGGCCCAACAATTTAAGAATGATACCTCTCTTAAAATCCAGTAAATTGAAAGGTAATGTTTTTTTTTCAATGTTTATAAACCACATTAAAAAATAGACATGACATATTTCATCAAACAACTGTATTAAATGAAAATCCTAGATCGTTAAGGTAAAACGAAAAAAAATAGACGGAAGAGAAAATATATTGAAAATTAGGTTATTTAAAATGACTTTAAAGGAAAAATGTTATTCAAATTTTAGAAATCAAGATAAGATTTCATGAAGGGGAGAGAGTATTACGCCTTTTTAGGAAGAGTTTACACACTTCTAAAAAGTATAAAATTGATATAAAGTGATAATAGCTACTTATATTAGAGTCTTAAACATTCAAAGTGAATTAGAAATAAAATGTTAAAAAGCTTCTACTTTAATTACTCCTATTTTCAATTTTAAATTTAGAATTTTGGCACTAAATTGAAAATTTCAATTTTGCCACAATGCCCTTGTCTTGTTTCAAAAATTACTTAAAATTAAATACAACTAATCCTGTTATAAAATTACAATCAAATAAGAATTTGTAAACAACATAAATTTAAAAAATTAAAAGAAGGAAATAAGAATTCTATAAATTTATTTTCTACTGAAAATATAATATAATATTTGAAAAAAAAACATCTTTTTAGTTACACATGTCAAAGTTCATATATGTTTATATAGATGAATTTGCTCCTAACAATAAAAATATGTAAATTTATTCTTTCATTTTTCAATTACGTATTTTTATTTTAAAGTTAATAAATGTTTATATAGATTTGAATTTCATCCCCAGTCTTTCAGATATATTGGATTTAGATTAATTTTTCTAATTTAAATTTGAATTAGTTTAATTTGTTTTGATATAAGTGAATTTAGTCTTAGTTAAGTTTGGTATGACTCAATTCAATCCAATTTATGTTTGATTTAAGTTAATCTAGTTAAGTTTAACTTCGGTCCAATCCAACTTGACCTTGCATTAGCTAGGTTCAATCAACCTAACTCAAATCAAGTCAATATGAAACCTTTTGACTATGTCCATCTCGACCTAATGTGGACCAAGCCTATTTTTGACATGACTTGACTTTGCCTAACATGAGCTTGACTCGACTTGACTTTACATACATCCATGTCTGCTTGACTCATGAACTTGGTTCGACTCGATCTAACATGAGTTCGACATACTTAACCTATCTCAACCAGACCTAAACCAAATCCATCTTAGCTAGACATGGGTCCCAACCTTAACCCAAACCATCCCAAGCTCACCTAGGTTGGGCTTAACCTAATGTGACTTGGTTTTAGTTTAACCTAACTTGACTTTAGTTTGGTTCAACTTGACATTGCATGACTTGGGCCTAATTGACCTATTTTTTTCTTTATTTTCAAATATTTTCACTTTTATCTCTCCATCAAGAAACAACCTCATTTTTACTTCTACATTCTCTTAAATCCATTCTTGGAAACAAACACATCATAAATGCAAGCATGATTTCAAGATTTTGACACCCTTTCCATCTGCCATCGTTTTTGTGCAACATCAATACATATTACTTAATACACATTAATAATTACAACGCACACATTATTTAATATATAATTGAAATATTTAGAATAGGTTAAAATACCTTTTTGGTCTCAATTTTCGTCAAGTTTTTTCAAATAAGTCCTAATTTGGTTTTGTGTTCAAATAGGTCCCAATTTTCGTCAATTTTGTTCAATTGGGTCCTTTTTTGCTAACACCGTTTAAATCATTAACGACCATTAACAGTGACTACCACATGTCACTTCGTGGTTTTTTTTTATATTTATTTTATTTATTTTATTTTTTTTAATTTTTCTTTTAATTTTTTTAATTTTTTTATTTTTTTTTAATTTTTTTAAATGTACACGTGTCAGCCCAGGAGTGTGCCACGTGTCACTTCATGGTTTTTCTGAATTTTTTATTTTATTTTTTTTGAATTTTTTTGATTTTTTTAAATGTCCACGTGTCAACCCAGTAGTGTGGCACATGTCAAAGTCAATATTCTATATTCAATTTGGTCCCTATATTTGTTATTTTTGTTCAATTAGGTCCCAATTTTTGTTAACATTAACCAATTTGGTCCCTATCGAAGATGTGACCAAATTTAATTTTTATATCAAAGTTGTAATGATGTGAATTTTAATATATTATATAAAAATATTTAATAAAAAATGTGGATTTTAATATAAAAATTAAATTTGGTTTTAATTTGGAGAAAGACCAAATTGGTTAATGTTAACAAAAATTGGGACCTAATTGAACAAAAATAACAAATATAGGGACTAAATTGAATTTAGAACATTGACTTTGACACGTGGCACGCTACTGGATTGACATGTGGACATTTTAAAAAAAATTTAAAAAATTTTAAAAAATTTTTAAAAAATTTTATAAAAAATTCAAAAAAAATTCAAAAAAACCACGAAGTGACACGTGACACACTCCTAGGTTGACACGTGTACATTTAAAAAAATAAATTTTTTTAAAAAAAATTTAAAAAAATAAAAATAAATAAAAATAAAAATAAAAAAATTCAAAAAAACTACGAAGTGACACGTGGCAGTCATTGTTCATGGTTGTTAATAATTTAAACGGTGTTAGCAAAAAAGGATCCAATTGAACAAAATTGACGAAAATTGGGACCTATTTGAACACAAAACCAAAATTAGGACTTATTTGAAAAAACTTGACAAAAATTGGGACCAAAAAGGTATTTTAACCTTTAAAATAATAATGTTAACGATTGGTCACACACGTTATATTAACACAGATTATACTTTTGGAAATTTTAATTGTAACACAAATTATGTTCTTTTGTACACAATTTCTAAAGTTATTTAACTAATCAACACTAAAGAAAGCCCATCCAGCGAACATCAAAAAGCCATCACATCTTTCAAAGAAGTTGCGTTGAGGCTAAGATGCTTGCACCCAACTAGAGCTCGTTAGAACTAAATTTTCAGGTTGTGCCCAACGGTCCCTTGGAGATGCCTAACACCATACCTTTGGAACTCACTAAAGTAACTTCCTTTGGTGTCTAATGACACTAATGTACCGCTTACCACTAGTGTAGATTTCAAAATGCTACCTTGTGAATCAAATTGGCCAATTGAGTCTTTCTTAGCTAATTTACTATTTTCTTAAATAAAAGGGTATAAGTTAACTCTAATTATGCTCGAGAAGCATTGATTAACCAATTTTATACATGTACATACCTAGCCCAGCAAATATGCAAAGTGATGCGGTCCAATAAGATTCATTCAACTTTACTGACCTAAAGTAATTGAAAGATATTATGAGATATATTTGTTGGTGCAAATATTCATATATTAATAGTATATGTGATTAAATATCGGTAGTTTGATTATGTCGTGATATTCCTTAATACCATATATTTAAAAAATATTTGGTATATCAGGTAATGAATGTATCACATTATTGTTATTATTCCACTAATTTAACATATAAAGGTAAGTTGTTATATTTGTTTATATTATTTTATATTCTCTTTATATTATCTATTTTTATCACACAATCATAAGTTACACCTAGTATTTCACCAAGAAATACACACTTTGTCATACTCAGCCTCTCTTACTTTAAAAGATCCAAAGTCTCTTACTGACTTGAGCGTTATAGAGTCATTTGCAGGTGGATCTTCCCCTGTGTTCTAGCCCTCAAGAGCATACATAAGGATTATCCAATCCATTCAAATTTTGCCACTTGTCCAAAGGTCCACACTTCGGATCTCGGTAAAAACATTTGACACCCATCGTAGGGCCCATAACAGAACCATCAATCCCGTGGGATTGATAACAAAACCTTTAGTCCCTTAAGCCATCCACTGGGGATGATCCGCTCATTCCCCTTAGACTTCGACTGGGGGCTTTATGTTCCTACCACATCCAATAGTCACATATCACTTAGAAGTCGAGGCCTAAGATGGTTTAAATACTCCTTCCTCCTTTCAACCTCTAAGGCGCCTTTTAAAGACAAAATTGTGATGGAGCCGACGCTCCAAAGCGGATAATACTTCTATGTATAGTGATTGACCCTAACGATGTCTTAGGATCAAAACAATGGCGGCCGATTGTGGGCCCCAAGTAAAACTTTATCCTACCTTAACATTTTAAACAATCTTTACATGATGAGACAACTCATTATTAAGATCGTCGATGAAGATTATCCATAACTGCTCACAATTAGCCACCATGAATATTTATGGTCAGAATTTGGCAATGCCTTGTAAGAATGCTATCTTGACACTCTATTTCTTTCATTAAATATGTTTTATTCAAATTTTATGAATAATTAGTGTAAACAAAAACATTTTTCCCATTGCTTTGATAAACCTGACTCAACAAGCACTCCAAATTCCAATGGTGGCGTCGTGAGATAAAAACACATCGAATGTAGTATTTAAGTTGTATAAAATAATTTTTTTCTTGGATATTATAATATTTGGTGATACAGTTGAAGTTATGTTAATTTCATACAAGGTATGAAAATAAAGAAATTACAAAATGCCTTCAGAATAAGGCTAAATTCTGTTGGGTTTATATTTTATATTTTTCACATATATGGGTTATGGTTATAGTCATTGAGAGATTGTGGTTCTATATGGTTATATGACATTAGTCTTACACATATAAAACATTTGACACTAGTTTTACACCAACAAAACCTTAAGGCTTGTTTTTTTTTTCATATGGTATATTTCCCTTCAAGTGTACGAGTGACCCCTTTTTGTTATGGTTATGATTATGCGATCAGTCACTCCGAACCATCAGCTCTGATACCACTAATGAGTTTGTATATATATTTTTTCACATATATGAGTTATGGTTATAGTCATTGGGAAATTGTGGTTCTATATGGTTATATGACATTAATCTTACACATATAAGACATTTGATAGCAGTTTTACACCAAAACCTTAAGGCCATGGTATTATGGGTCTTTATTCTTATATAGTATTTAACTTTGTTTATTTTACCCAATGTGGAACTTTGACTCTTTTTGACTTACACTTGGACTACTCCAACAAATTCCAATAGTGGCCTCATGAAAAAAAAAACACATCGAAAATAGCATTTGAGTTGCATAAAATATTTTCTTGGATATTATAGTGTTTGTTGATGTAGATGAAGTTATGTTAATCTCATACAAGATGTGAAAATAAAAAAAAATTACAAAACACCTTTAAAATAAGGTCAAATTCCAACAGTAGCTTCGTGAGATAAAAACGCATAAAAAATAGTATTTGAGTTGTATAAAATATTTTCTTGGATATTTTAATATTTGTTGATGCATCTGAAGTTATGTTAATCTCATACAAGATGTAAAAATAAAGAAATATTACAAAACACCTTCAATAAAAGGCCAAAATTGGCAAATCTAAAAACAGGTATAATAATATATCATAGAAAAGACTTTTAATAAATCTTAAAGATAACTATCTAATCTTTGAACAAAGTTCTTAAACATTTAAAATTACTAAACTAAATCTAACTATCAACTTCTAAATTCTTATATTTAGAAAGAAAATATTTTGCCCATATTTTCTAAACTTATGGTAGTGCTTTTGAAACCAATGGCTATTTGTCAACAAAAATCTACAAAAGTAAATTGAAGATAAAATTATTACATATGAAAATTAATTAGGACATATGTATAAATGAGATATATCATATTATCTCATCCCAACCACTTTTATAATTGACTTCCACAATAGTTGTCATCCATTATATATGATGTAGTAGCAACATTCAAGCTACTAGTTTGCTTATTGCACTACACCATAGTTAAACTCATTAGGTAAATTATATAATAATAGATAGTACATGAATAATATAGTATTATAAATACCTTGAGTGCCATGTTATATGTTGAGTTGTGACACTTATAATAACATTTAATGTTAGAAAACATGACACTACATGTTCAAGATCAATGAAATAATAGAATTTTCTTAAAATAGACTTATGTATTTCCTATATTTTTCAATGCACTATGAAACTTTTTATGCAAGGAACAAATCCATGCAATGCGATACGATCTATATAACTAGTAACGGTTAATAACGACTAAATAAAAATTAGTTAATACATATTTAAAATGTTAAAATATAACTTATTAAATAAGGATCTTACTCAGTTATATATTTGGGAAGCGGTTTTAACATATATTTTTATCTACTACACTTTACCTTCAATTTCATTCACGAAATTAATTTCAGTTTTAAAATCTAATATTATTATTTTTAAAAAGATTTATAATTGTATTCGTATATTTTTTATTTTTAGCAATTAATTAATTGTTTATGCACATATTTATTTATCCTTTTTGTTTTATTAAATGTAATGATTTTTTATATTTATATTCAATTTTTTATTTACATATCTAAAGGTATTATTTTATATTCACATCCAATTTTTTACTTACAAATCAAAATGAATTTCAATTTAATAAATAAAATTTAATTATATTAAATTCTTTTAGAAGTCTATTACAATTCTCGACTTAAAATTTGACATAATAGGTTGTTTTAATGATTTTAACAGATGTAATTTTCGGATACAATTTTAGTATATTTTTATTCACAAGTTAAAGTAAATCAAGTTTAAAAATGTAATATTGCATTATTTAAAAATATTCCTAATTATATTTAATGCTATCTAATTATTTATTATATTTATGAGTTATTGTATTTATATATTTATATGTTTATTAATTATGTTAACAATTCTATCGATGTTTCCATATGCAAGTAAGTTGATAAGATGTCGAATTAGAAAATTACACGATACTCATATCTTTAACACTATTTTATTTTTTCTTATTTCTTTTTCATTAGTGAATTAATTGTTATATTTTGAAAACTTAAAAATGTTTTTTCAAACGATAAATGTTATGGGCTTTACTAAGTCCTCCTAATGTTTTAAATTAAATCATTTAAACACTTTTTTTTTTCTTCTCCATTCACCCATTTGAAGAAACATATTTTTTTTTACAGTTTTCGATACCGTTGATCTTAATAAGAAATCCAAATCACACATTTTTATAGAACAACAGTACAACAACATCTAACTCCAACGTTAAAGGAAGTGCAAAAATTGATGGAAATTTTATTTCACAGTCACCCACGTCTTTAATTTGTATTTGTTGTTTCATACAATCTTCAAGTGGCCAAGTTGATGGATGGTAGCTCAATTGAGTTATCTTGTTAGCTTTACGGGTAATCATGGATTATATTTTCGGGTTAAATATGTTTTTGTTCTCTCAACTTTTAGTGAATTTTAGAATTAATCCATTTCGAAACTTTGGACCAGTTTAGTCCTTCATCTTTTGAAATACGTGAATTTAGTCATTTTAATCAAATTTTGTTAAGTTTATTTGACATTTCAAGCGTGTTTCATAATAGTATTTGACTTAACATTGAAGCAAAAATATGTCAAACGGTATAAACAACTCAAATACAATCCTAATGTACATACAAAACATCACGTATTTCGAAAGATGAAAGACTAAATTGGTTCAAAGTTTCAAAACAGACTAATTCTAAAATTCACTGAAAGTTAAGGGACAAAAACATATTTAACCCTAAATTTTCAAATGTCCAATTTAGATTCATTTAGATTCAAATAATTGATAAATTATAGATTCAAATTCAATTTTTCTACCGAGTTACTTTGAATTTTTTTAAATCCAAGATATTTGGATTAAAATTTAAATTCATATTCAAATATCAAATATTAGACCAACTTCAAAATCTAGAATATATCTTTTATTAAAAAAAATTGAATTAAATTTTCTAAAACTAAAAGTGAATTGAATAAAAAAAAGTTAACTTTTTCTCATCCCTGTCCAGCCACCACCGTAGGCATAGAAGTAGGACTTTAGGTGATTACAAAATGGAAAATGATATATTGATAATAACTTATCTGGCAACTATTGATAACAACTTATCTCGCAACCATATGTATATGTGACACTGACACTTTATTATTATTTTTAATTTTAATTGATTTCCACGGTCGCTTTGAAAGACAGAAATGGTTTATAAGACAAATTTATTGGAAGAAAGCGTTGTTCTAAAACCCTTTTTGAAGTGCCTTGGTCTTCTTGAACTCATTTTCGTCTTCATCAATGTCGCGCTAACTTTTTAATGCGTTATTGTTGTTATTCATTGTAGTTGTGTCATTGAATCCGTTCTTCTTCTATGTCTTGAAATTCTTATTTTTGGATTGACGATACGTTGAACCTTGATTATTGTTGATGTTGTAGAAGTCACTCTTGTTGAAAGTCGTGTTCATCTTGGAATTCTTCCTTTTCAAAGGTTGTTATACTTAGTGCGTCGATAACGGAGGTAAGTTTTGAAATCTCTAAACCTAACTTAAATTTGATGCTTTGTTTGTAATGGAGTTATTTATTTGATGTTTTATTTTTAATGGGGTTATTTACGGTGGATTTATTTGGTTAGTTTTGTGAATTTGTTAAGGATTTAATGGTTCGTATTGTAAGACTGATATTTGGTAGTTCTGTATATGTATGGGCTGCTATGTTTTTCGGTGTTTATTGGTGATTCCTTAGGAAGTGTGAAGTGGTTCAAGTTGTCGTTTTTAGTCTTGGTTTCGTTTTAGTCGTCGGTGGTGTTGTTCATAAGTATGTTACATAGGTTTTCTTTTAGTAGATTTACATGCTTGTAGAGCAGAGATGATATTCATTGGTTGGCTTACTGAGTAAATGGCAATGCTAAATCGAAATGTATGGTTAAATAGGAGTTTTTTACTATGAACCCACGTTATAGTATTTGAACATTACATATCCGTCTTAGTTAAAGTTGACTATGAATGATTTAGATTGTTAATAGTTTATAAGTGCAAACCCATGGTATATAATATTTTCACTTTACATATGGTTGTTAGTTAAAGTTGACCAAGTTGAGCGGGGACTACTTTGATTGCTTGGCTTATTGAGTAAATTATGAAGAAATGTATGTGCCAAATCTTGAGTCAATAAGTGTCAACCCATGGTATAATATTTGCACATTACATATCCATGTTATTGGTATGTTGACCATGTGTCATATTCTTTGCTTGAGTAAATTGTTTTTCCCATGATGTGCTCAATGATGTATATGTTAAATGATATACATGTCATTTTTCCTTTGAGGTTTCTTGGTGTCATAAAATTCATTTAGGTCATTCAAATGCACAATTTAACAACCTTATTATGTTTGGTAATCTGACTACCATTAATTGTTTGCATGATGTATGGTGACATCAGTTGACATTAATTTTTGAATACGGATTGTATAATGGGTGATTATAGTGATGACAATGATAGCGGTGGTGATAAGTAGGCTGATACGAAGGTATGTGATGTATATTTTTAATTATTTTATATTTAAAAAAGTGAAGTGATAACGTATAATGATAAATTTTTTTGTAGACTTTTTGGCATTCATGTCGGACGAAATACATTGGTTTATTAAATAACAAGTTAACTGCCGAACAAAAGTCACTTCTTGAAGGAACACCCTTTGGAAAGGATCTCTCAAAGTTTCTAGGACACTTCTTATGTTGTTAATTAGTTTGTGGGTTGGAAGTAAGGGGGATTTTAACAAGTAAGGAAGTTGTTGAATTTACTTTATTGAATATATGTTTGGGAATGAGTTTAAGAGTGGATGGTGAAAGTATTGATTACAAGAGGTTGATTTACAAAACAATTGTAAGTAGTTATATGATAAGAAAAGTGTTGATGTTAAGATGGTTTATCATCTTCTACTAGAACGTAGTGAAAAGCTTAGTTTGGAGGATTTTTGTAGCCTTTATATTTTATTGAGAATATTTGAGTTCTTGTGTCCAAATCGTAATGAAAGAGTTTTTCCCATATTGTTTACAATTGTGAATGACTTTGGTAGCTCTGGGAAATATAATTGGGGTGGTGTGGTTTATGATTACTTGGTTATGTGTATCTGTTACAGGTATTTGTTGTTCAATTCATTTGAATTATAATTTTTTTTTACTTAATTAAACATGGTTGAGTACTTCCTTTGGTGTGAACTTCTTTCTGTTATGGTCATTTGACCATTTTTTGATTCCAAAATCTAATGTTTGCAAGTTCACCACAAAGTTCCCCAGAATATTGCATTGGATGAATATGAAAGTAGCGGAGAACAAAATTAAGCGTTGTTTGAATAAGAACATGATATGTTTAATTTCATAAGATTGTTGGATTGTGTTTTGGTTGGTACTATGAGTTGTTTAATATGTGAGTTAGTTTTTGTCAAACATTGTAGGTTATTATTGATGTTAGTGTGTCCAACATTGAGCTTTGTCAACTGTTTGTTAAGGAAGCTTTTTAAAAATATGGTACAACATTTTACGAAGAAGAATAAGAGGAGGAACAATTAAGACAAGCTATTATGGAACAAGAAGCAAAGATTATTGAATTACGGAAATCAATGGAAGAGTTCAAAAAATTGATGTCCTTAAGGAGGAATCATTAGTTGAAATAGTAAGGTGAAGTCCAAGTTTTTGAAAGTGGGGAAGACCATGTTATTTGAATTTTTTGAAAATATTGTTGAACAGGTCGACTAGTATCAGGAAAAAGTGGACAGAATTGTTGAAGACACCGACTAATGTCAAAGCAGTAATTTGTATCACCGATTGAGGGATCAACCAAGGAAACGTTTCAAGAATCAATCTATATGAAGTCCATTTTTCACGTACGCGAGGAGGAAGCACCAAAATCAGAACAATTGCAATTATGAATTTTGTAGGGCTTTGTTTGCCAACCTACCCATGTTGATATTTATGTTTTTGCATGTGTTAAGACTATGACACATTAGTAGTTGTGTGTTTAACTTTTTAATTATGGATCAATTATAAATAAGTTGAACCGATATTACGATGATGTTGATGTCATTACTTTTATTAGACCTCAGACTTCAATAATGCACTAACTCTTGAGTAACTAACTGGTAACATAGGTTAAAGGGTATGCACATATAATTTGAAGTCTACAAAAAATTCATGCCTAGTACTCTTAGGATTTGGGTTTGGGACTTAAGTTGAATGTAGATGAGGTGCAAATGAGATGAGATGGGTTAGTACTTATTTGCTCAGTGGTTTGCAGATGTCTTCCAAACTTGATTAATATGTTTTCCACAATTAAAATGAAAATATTTACTTATCCAAATGAAAACTCTAGGTGCATGCATAACGTAAATGCGTGCAAGTATAAATTGTGTGTTGGTTGATGATGTCCAAATCACATGAAGTGGGTTAACACTTATTTATCCACTGCTTTGCACATGTCTTCCAGACTTGAGTAATATGTTTTCCAGAATTAAAAAGAACATCCTTACTTAACCAAATGAAGCTTCCATGTACATATTTAAGGGAACCACATGCAAGTATTTAAAATAAAATAAAATGAATGAATGCAGGTTGATGAGGTGTAAATGAGATTGGGTTAGCACTTATTTACCCGATGTTGCACATGTATTACAGACTTGATTTAAATGTTTTCCAGAATAAAAAAGAACATCTTTACTTTAAAAAACACATTCAGGTATATAAAAAAATTATAAAATGTGTGTAGATTGATGATGTCCAAATAATATGAGGTGGGTTAGCCCTTATTTACCCACTGCTTTGCACATATCTTCCAGACTTGATTGATATGTTTTCCTGAATTAAAAGGAACATTTTTATTTAACCAAATGAAGCTTCCAGGTACATATTTAAGGGAACTATGTGTAAGTATTAAAAAAAATGAATGTAGGTTGATGAGGTGCAAATGAGATGAAGTTGGTTAGCACTTATTTACCCAGTAATTTACACATGTATCCCAAACTTGATTAATATGTTTTCCAGAATTCAAAAGAACATCTTTACTTAACCAAACGGCGCCTCTAGGTGCATGAATAAGACACGCATGAGGAAGTATATAATTCTTTTATAAAATGTAGGTTGATGATGTCCAAATCACATGAAGTTAGCACTTATTTACTCACTACTTTGCACATGTATTCCAGATTTGATTTAAATGTTTTCCACAATTAAAAGAAACATTTTTATTTAACCAAATGAAGCTTCAAGGTATGTATTTAAGAGAATCATGTGCTAGTATTTAAAAAAAATGAGTGTAGGTTGACGAAGTGCAAATGAGATGAAGTGGATTAGTACTTATTTACTCAGTGGTTTGCACATGTATTCCAAATTTGATTTAAATGTTTGCCAAAATTAAAAATACATTTTTACTCAACCAAATGAAACTTTCAGGTGCATGAATAAGGCAAATGCGTGCAAGTATTAAATTTTTTTATAAAATGTGTAAGTTAATGATGTCCAAATTACATGAAGTGGGTTAACAATTATCCACACTGCCTTGCACATGTCTTCCAAACTTGAGTGATATGTTTTCAACATTTAAAAAAACATCTTCACTTATTCAAATGAAGTTTCCAGGTGCATAAATAAGGGAACCACGTGCTAGCACTGAAAAAAAAAATGAATGTAGGTTGATGAGGTGCAAATGAGATAAAATGGGTCAACACTTATTAACCCATTGGTTGACACGTGTATTCCACACTTCAAATGTTTGTTAGAATTAAAAAGAACATCTTTACTTAACCAAATGTGAAGCTTCCAGGTTGTAAATGCGTGCAAGTATTTAATTTTTATTATAAAATTTGTGTAGGTTGATGATGTCTAAATCATATGAAATGGATTAGCACTTATTTACTCATTACTTTGGACATGTATTCTAGACTTGGTTTAAACTTTTTTCACAATTAAAAAGAACATATTTATTAAAGAGAACGTCTTTATATAACCAAATGAAGCTTCCAAGTGCATGAATAAGGCAAATGTGTGCAAGTATTATTTTTTTTTTATAAAATGTGTAAGTTGATAATGTCCAAATCACATGAAGTGGGTTAATACTTAATTACTCACTACTTTGCACATGTATTCCACACTTGATTTAAATGTTTTCAACAATTAAAAAGAACATCTTTACTTATCCAAATGAAGTTTTCAAGTGCATAAATAAGGCAAATGCTTGGAAGTATAAACAAAATTTTATATAACACGTGTAGGTTGATGATGTCCAAATCACATGAATTGGTTTAGCACTTATTTGCATACTAGTTTGCAGATGTCTTCTAGACTTCATTTATATCTTTTCCACAATTATAAGGAACATTTTTACTTAAGCAAATGAAGCTTCGAGGTACATAACTAAGGGGACCGCATGCAACCAGCAAATTTTAAAGGAATAATAATGAACTACACTATGCACCTTGAAGTAAACACCCAAATCACAATGGAATTAGAATTTGTATGCTCATTGAATTAATCTGCTACAACAGCGAACCAGAAAACACATAAAAGATTACACAAATACACGACTGTAACAATTAACATCATTTACTTAATCCAAGAACAATGCCAGGCGAAATGAATTCATAAAGAACAAAAAAAAATAACCCTAACCTATAAAACACATATATTCCAACAAAAATCATTCTTCAACTCACCCTTTAACAGAAGTTTTAATCACAAGCAAAACACACAAATCAAATTTACTTACCACCAACTAAGTGTCCAATAAGCGAACCCATTTCCTTGGATGACTAAGACTAAACACACGACCTAACACCACTACTGTCACGCGCGACAACAAACTACAACAAAAATGGCTCATTTCCGCCAAAATGAATATCAACAACGAACCACCAAACCTTTCGTGCCGTGGGTAAACGAAAACGTTTCCACGAAGAGCAACAGTGGGGAAACGAAGAACAAGGATTTTCAGACAAAGAGGATTTCAGTAAGAACAACACAGGTTGAATAACAATAACACTGTTCTGGAAGATGAACGAAGTGCTCTCCACTTCAATAACGCATACTCGCGGTTTCTGCCTTTCTCCCTCCCGCTATCATTCAAACAAAGTCAACGTAGAATATCACAACAAATAAAAAAAAAAATAAAGTGTCAATGTCACGTATGATTGTGAGATAAGTTGTAAAAGTTTGTGTGTGAAGATATCATTTTCTTAACAAAATGTTACCGTCATTCAAGATCATATTCGCCTTTAGTTACCTCAACCATCAAATAAAATAAAATTTTATACCTATAATTTATCTTATTTAAAAACAGATGTCAATAGCTTAATATAAACTTGTAATGCAATATTACTGAGGATGAGATTCTATAGTGACACCATTATGAGGCATAAAAACAAGAAATGTAATGATAAGTGAAGAAAATGACTATCTACAACAATCTTACTAACTAGCATGATTAACTGACGATAACATCATATTTATATCCACATGGTGTGAAACTTCGGAGTTAGTGAAGCTGAAATAGCACATTTTATAGTTTCAATAGAAGATCTTACTGATATCATAGCAGAGAAGTTATTTTTCTAATAGTTAAATAGTAACAGGATTAATAAAGTAATATTACAATACTTTTAAGGCTAAGGCTGAGAAATATCGGAAGATTTTACTCATGAGATGCCGAAGTTCAATGATGCTGATACTCATAACTCATGACTTGGCCAATGCTTTGTTTCACCAACACAGAAATATTTTCCAAGAGAAAATGAGTTTAGGGAGTCTGAATATCCAAACAACAGAAAATGGAACCACAAAAACCAAGTTCTGAACATAAGGCTACTTAATTCCTACACGGAAAAACCAAGCTCTGAACATAATCATAAGAAAAGAGACTGTTTGTTCTCGTTATAAATTTGGCGAACCTTTATTCTATTGTCTCTGATATTGCACAAGGTAAATTCTGCTTGCAAACCTGTTTCTGCAAGCAGCACAACATCATCTTTCTCACGCATACAAATTATTTCCATGTAATGTCGACAGCAATAACAAGTTGAAGGACGATTCTTATAATTCAGCAACTTTGACCAAGATTTTTCATCACTAAAGTCCCTCTTTAGCCACACAACAAAATTATCATCATGATGAGAAAGACACAAACAACCATTCAAAACCTTAAGCTCAGTGTCAAAAGGAGGGACTTCTAAAATGCCATCTGGCATAGAAAAACAACTACAAGTCTTCTTCTTTAGATCGTAACAAAATATTTCTAACTCGTTCATTTTAGTTCCTCCTCGTTCATCATCACTACAGCGGGATTTGGGAAATACTAACCAATTTAAAGTCCCACTCACAAAAGCATCACAAGTTTCACGCCATCTACGCCTACCTACAGTGGCAACAGCATCACAAGTTAAAGTATTCCTCCAACTAGTATCTCCTAAACAGCAAACTCTTACTTCCAGTTTCTGCGATTGATTCTTATTATTATTATCCAATAGCACAACTTGGTAGGTGTCATTCCATTCATTGTACCCAAATCCAAACATCAACCTGAAAGGATGTTTATAATCGCTGAGATTAAGATGAATATGTGGAGAGTCTTTAGTCATGACCCTTGTTGTTGGATTCCCAATCCGAAACCAGTATTCTTTAAATTTATCTTCAATACAAGAATCTTGTAAGCATACCAAGCCGTTGCAGGCACCCAAGATAGCGTAAGTGCGGTTGAATGGGAGATGTTTGTGATGTAAAGTTTCAAGGGTGGATGATGGGTTGTCAAGTAAATCTTGTACAGGGCAAACTATGGCATAATCCCTTCTTTTGTCCCAGTCTTCAAAGGTCAATAGGAGGTGAGTGTTTTTTTGAAGAATTTTGAAGGTGAAGTTTCACAAATGCAGGATCTGTGACAAGATACTTGAATCGCAGGAGATCCTTCAAAGTCATGACAAAATTTCCATGATCATATCTTGGAAGAGAACACAACTATTCTGAGGAGAAGACATTGATGCAGAAAAACCTACTCTACCTGCAAATATTTAACTGAGAAAGAAAAATAAAAGTGCATATTGAAAAATGGAGAAACAGGAAGTAAAACAAGTGATGACAATGAAGATGAAAAGTTGTTGCATGCTGCAAAATTTTATAGACAGAATGTCGACCCCACACGCATTCAATTTTCTCAAGAAGATGAAGAAATACGATTGAAAATCATATTATCAAACCCAACAAAATTTAACAAATCACTAATTTATTTTAACAATACAACATTATACTAATCACTCTTGTCCATCGTTCTTTTTTTCTATTTTCTAAAAAAATAAAGAGATCCAAAAGAACCTCTTTCCCACTTTTAACTTTTTTATAATAATTCATTTCATATATCTTTTTCCCAGAAGCACACAACAAAAATATTCTGTTAAAACTCGGAAATAAAAGTGGTTTAAAAAGGAAGAAAAATTCCATGGAAAGAAGTTGGTTTGAGATGTTTAAATCTGTTGGTGCCACACGTTTTCACTAAATGTTTAATACAAACGATCATTTAATATTAACTGCATACCAATACAAACGTTCCAATTTATGTCATTATTAGACTATTCAATACAAATAGTGCATTAATTTCGATAACTAATGCTTTTAAAGAAATACTCAATTAAAACAACTATTGAAAGTTTTAAGAAAGAATATTTTCTTCTTCCCACACAAAATTCAAAGCTTGTATTTTTTTTGAGAATTTAAGAATGAATATTTTCCTCTTTCCACACAAAATTCAAAGCTTGTGTTTGTGTTTGAAAATGAATTTAGGAAGTAAATTTGAATAGATTTGAAGATGATGAGAGTAAAAGTGGTGTTGCTTAGATTTAAGGGAAAAATAGTAAATGAAGGAAAATATATAAGATGAAAGTTTATAAAGTTCAATAAATAATGAGATATGTTTGATAAATTAAAAAATATGTTGTAATTAATAAAAATGAAAGATTATCATTTTACATTTGGACATAAAAGTAGTTTAAAGTAAAAATGTAATTAATGTCAATTATGTTAGAATAAAATGAGTTATAATTTAAAATTGATGAAATTAAATTTAAATAAAATAAAATTGGTAGAAATTAAGTTGAAATAGATCGTAGATACGGTACTAAAAATTCTCATATTACATGAGAATTTTTATGTGAATTTTCTTGCAAATTTGTTAAAAAAATTTGTAAGAAAAAACATTTTCCTGCTATTTTTTATTTTAAGAATCTTAATTGGCAACCTTAGTGGATAATTATTTCTTACAAAATTATAAAGTTTGTTAGTATTTTCTACAAAATTTGTTGCGAAAAATGTTTTATAAAAAAAATTGACAGCAATTTCCTATCATTTTTTTTATAACAAAATGTGCAAGTATTTCCTGTAAAAAAAATTAAAACAAAATTAGGAGGAAATATGAGTTTTTTTAGTAGTGATATATAATTTAAATAAATTATTATTATTATTATTATTATTACAATAATAATTAATAATTAATAATAATAATATAATAATTATTGTTATTATTAGTATTATTATTGTAATTATTATTATTATTATTATTATTATTTATGTATAGTGGAAAAGTAAAAAAGAATTGAGAATAAAATGGTATTTATGCACACACAATATTCACCCTCATCATGCTATAGTAAACAACTGGAAGCTCAATAATTTATATGAT
>Ga0214545_1005531_pt1 | contig 22736 bp, 10 predicted proteins | sample CNSS4metaG_FD_160064 | JGI IMG/M metagenome (GOLD analysis project Ga0214545, IMG submission 160064) | Root nodule microbial communities from cowpea collected in UCLA plant growth center, Los Angeles, California, USA - CNSS4 | ecosystem: Host-associated > Plants > Roots > Nodule | place: USA...
TCACACTTCCCACAAGATAAAAAAAAAAAACACGCACTGAAAAACAAACACAACCCCATTACGAAAAGGAAAAGAAAAACTTTCTTTACAAACTAGCTTTCCTAGATCTGCTTGTGCCCACTAAAACCCCAAAACAAAACCATCCTAAAACCTAAATCACCCTACTTAGTTATATCAGAAATCTTTTAGATAAACCTCTAAAAGAATTAGAATTACCGGTATACGACAATGTGTGATTTGATAAAACATTTTATTGTAGAGATTACAAATGACAAACTGTCATTTCAGTTAATTTCAGTTAATTGGGATGCCGGAATCCGACATGTCTCATTGGCTGAATATCATGAAGCTCAGAATTATGGACGGATTGAATACTACTAAATAAAAAGGAATTCACTAACAAAAAGAATATGAAAGTCTAAATATAAGTTTCTATCTCTATCCACTTCGTGAAAGTAAAAATCAATATTTTTTCCCAAAAGCATAAAACTTTAACGGATCCGATCCACCCCATATGGATTCCCCATTCCTACCTTGACACTATCGAAGCCAGCAAGGTGCAGCAAAGCGTATTGGAGCATGCACCCGTGACCCGCGGACAAAACAAAGCGATCCCGGTTGAACCACTTGGGATTTTTCGGGTTGTACTTCATGACCTCGTCATAGAGCACGTGACCCATTGGGGCGCATCCCATGGGGAGACCCGGGTGGCCGGAATTGGCCTTCTCGACGGCGTCGATGGCGAGGAAGCGGATCGTGTTGACGGATTTCTCCACGAGCGCGACGTCGGAGGTGGCCTTCTCGGCGGTCTTAACAGGAACGGAGGCGCGCACATGGGTAGCGCGGCGACGGAGGGAGAGGGGAGGTGTGGGAGGGGAGGGGCGGAGTGAGGGGGAGAGGCGGAGAGAGGGGTGGTGGGAGGAGGGGAGAGGTGTGGGACGGAGAAGGGCTTTGGAGAGGGAGAGAGAAGAAGAGGAAGCCATGGTTTTGACCGAGGAAGAGAATGGCTAGTAGGTGTAGGTGGAGTGAGGAGGGGCGGAGACAACAGAGTTTTCTGATGTATACGAATCTCTTTATAAACTTCTTTGGTTTCACCTACTACTATTATGTCTTTGAAACAGACATTTAAAATACATAGGCTTTAATTATGTACTCAAGAGCCACGCACAATTCCAAGTGAGGAGAAAAGAGATTTATATTATTTTATTTATTAATCATTATTAGTATATATCTATAACAAAGATATTTTTTTTTTCATTCTATCTTCTGATATTAATTTTATCTTTTATAACATAATTATTTATTAGATTTTTTAAAATTAACAATTATTTTTATTTATCTTTTATAAACAATTTATCTTTTTTTTATTTATCAATAATTAATTTATCTATTTATTTCACTTTATTTTTAATAAATATAAATTTATTTTATATATTAACTTAATAATATTATATTATTATTATTTACTAATATATTATCTTTCATATTTAAAAAATATTTACATACCATGTGTACACTAATATATATATATATAATGTATTATCATATTTGGTATGATATTTTAAAATATTTTATTGATATTCATAAATGAAATATCTAATTTATAAAGTAGAATTACTTTCATGATGAAAATAATTTATAATTTTTGTGTTGATAATTTTAATAAATATTATTTTAATTTGGATTTATACAATAATAATATATTTATTATATTTTTAAAAATTATTAATATTTTTTAATATATATATATATATTATATAATAATATACTATTTTTAAAATAAATGTATTTGAATAATGTTAAATGTATTTAATATACGTATTATATTTGTGTATTATAAGTTATAATTATTCAGAATGCAACCATTTTCGTACAAATTGACGGTACAAGAAGACATGATTATAAGATTGCTCCCTGTAAGGGGTATTGAATATTACAAAATAAGGTTCACTCTTATAAATAGTTAAAGAACGCAATAATATTATACCAAGAAACTAGATTTACACGATTAAAATTTTGAGATACTAAAATTCATAAAATCATTAATTCGTTTAAAATGTAAAAGCCCTTCTTTAAAGAAATCTTCTGTATACATGTATAGAGAGATTTTTGAAATAGTTGTCGTAAATCTTTTTCTAGTTGGTAAAAGGTTTGGAAAGTTGGGATAGTTACATGTATAGCCCTTCTCCATTATTCATAATTTAGAAAAAGTTAAATATTATTAATAAATAAAATAAAAGACTAAAAAACATGAATTTAGAACATGACATATTTATATATGTTGTAATTTAATTTAGAAAAACAAAATTATAATGATTTTTAAAATAGGAGTATGTTTATATTTTACTAAAATGTACCAGAAATAAAAATATTATTATAATATATCTTAATTATAAATTATCATACACAATGAGATAATGAACGTATGTTAGAAATAGACTACAAACCTATTTTAATTAGTTAAATAATATAATAGGAGATCAAGTTTTGTCTTCTTTTGTGAGGCTCTACGCATAGTAGGGAACGCACATCGATGTTTGGGTATGGCTCTGCGCGTGATAACCTACTGATCAGTTTTGTTAGGTGAAGGTTGGTGAAAATCAAAGAAAACAAATTATTTTGTTTTAACATTAATTGTTTTATTACGCTAATATTTTGAAATTTTTACATTTAATGTTAATCTAAGACGTTAAAGAGAATGTCCGTACCTTCTTAACTCTAGTTATTTATCTTCATTGATAGACTTATTTATATTGAATGAATTAAAACTCTATGCATTAACTTCAAAACAAGTAAAGTAAAAAATACCATGCAGAACAAAACTTGCCTAATACAATAATTTATTTATATTTAAATTTAATATTTATTTTATTAAATACATCACTAATTATTAAAATGAAAAATTATTTTTTAGTTGATTGAAAAACACTACTAATATTATGCATAGTATTATTTCTACTTTAAACCTATATTTTCCTTTTTTAAAATATTAAGTATACTAATGGGGACAGTAACTTTCAACTCAAGAAAACAAAACTCTGTAAAATTAACCCAATTATACTTTTATTATTTATTTATTTATTTGTTGCACTCAGCAGCCTCTGGTCCACACGTGGCCCATGGAGATCACAAGGGTCAGTGTAACTAACCCTTCAATTTAGCACTTTATGCCCTTAACCTTTTCCCTTCCCACCACTTTCACATTCATCAATAGTGCGAACAAAACAACAAATTATGACATCATCATTACGTTTTCGTTTTCATTTTCACATAATTTAATTTTCAATCATGTACCATAATGTTGTGGTTCCTGGATAATTTAATTTCATATATTGTTAAAAGTCTAACTATAACAATTGTTAAAAGAAAGAAAAAAATCACACGTCAACCCATTAGCATATAATAATGTAAAAACTTACGCAATAATGGAACGTTCAAAGTCTCTGGAATATATTCTTTGGTTATGCTTAATGGGTTTGAATTGAATAGAAAATGATAGAGCAGAAGCATAATTGGGTTTGGATTAACCTACAATTCTTGACTCCTACTCCAGAAGTTGATGTTTCTTGACGAATGAGACTACTCAAATTGATCTTCCCTATGCCTTTATGTTCACCAATTATATAATATTCTTTCATTCTCAAGCATTTCTTAGGATTAGGATTGGAAATTTTTTCTCTTTTTTTTTATCAGCATTAGAAAGTGACAGGCAGAAAAAGAAATATTTGGATTAAAAATTTAAAGTTAGAAAGTAAAGGAGAAAATTAAAGCAAAAGAAAGGATGGTTTAGATTAAGAAAAATAATATAGAAGTTCCGACAATTATGAAAAAGTTTAGGGTGCGGTAAAATAAAGAAAACATGTTAATTGTAGGAATTTATAAAATAAACAAATTAATCTTGTATTAAAAATCGTACTTAATTAAGTGTTAAAAAATATTTAAATACATATAACTCACTGTAGTTTTATAAGAAACTTGATGTAAATAAATAAATTTTAAAATATAAATTAAAATCAGTTTTAAATTACAATGAAAATAAATTTCTGCAATACGATAACTTTGAGAAATGGATAGGCAAAGGTAAGGAAAGAGAATGTTCATATGTGATGGATGGGTCTCACCAACTAATTGGGCACATATGGTTTCATTAATTATGCATGTACGAAGTATGGTTGGGATGGGAGGACAAATCAAATTAATATATATATTTCAAATTTCACAACTTTCTAGGATGAAACAATTAAGAATTGTATCAAAAGTTTTATTATACTCATCTCTATTCTTGAAAAGCGTAGTTATATTTTAAATATAGGATAGATTTGGAAAATTTTAATTAAATTTTTAATAAATTTTTGTAATTTATTGAATTCTGAAATTTTGAAAATTTCTAATTGAATTTTACATTTAAATGTTTTTTATTATTTTTGTGATATGACAGTTATTTTACATTGTTATCTTTCTTAAATATTGTCACATCATATCTTATTACAAGAGACTGTTATAACGTGATCTTTCTCAAATATTTATTGTATTTGTATATAAGGAAAATTGTTTTTAACTTTAATTAAAATTATAAATTTTAAAATAAAAAAATATTAAATATATAACTATAAAATTATGAATTATTAAATTATTAAATTACAAAAAGTTAAAAAAAATTAAAATTTCATAATTTCATAATTTGATAATTTTGCATTTTTATAATTTCACAATTTCATAATTTTTTAATTACATAATTTTATAATTTTATATATATTTTTTTTATAATTTCGTAATTATGAAATTATATATTTTTATAATTTTATAATTTGTCAATTTTTGTAATTTTATAATTTTTTTATTTCATAATTTTATAATTACATATTTTATACTTTATATTTTGGAATTTTTTAATTTATAATTTTATAGTTAAATTAAAAAAATTGTTAAATACAGTCAATATTTGGGAAAGATCTAATAACAAGATATTATGTGACAACATTCAATGAGGGTAACCCATGGCAGTCAAAATTGAGATTTAAATCATAAGATTCAAAGATTCGACCATTTTATATAGTATTTATGACTCAGATCTGATCTCACAACATAATCATAATCATAATACAGTAAGTAGAATCTGTAGATTGTCGATCAAAATCTTGTAAAATCATGTAAATCTGTCATTTTTTTTTTCGAATTTTCTGTTGCACTACCTGTTCATATTATTTGGTGAATAATTAAAACTTTACATTGTTACATGTGTCGTCACTCACACAATCACCTTTCACCTAATTAAATTAAATATTAATACAATTAAAATTTATTTCTCAATAAAAAATTAATATAGTTAAAGTCTGGTTGCAATGCACCAAAACACTTCCTAATTAAAATTAAAATTTAATACAATTATAATTTTCCAATTTTGCAGTGACAATTTTGTATAGACTCGAAGCATAATAACATTTAATATTTATTAATTATAATGTTATTATTTATTACTTCTCATATAAAGAAACATAATAACATTACTATTATTATTTCTTGTATAAAAAAAATTATTTCTTCTTTTGATTTATATTCTCTCTATTATTTTATTTTAAATCTTTTTGTATTTCCATATTTTATTACATTAATCATTTTCATACATGTTATTTAAAATTTTAAAGAATAAGATTGCATTGATTTCTACTCCTAGTAAAATTGAATAATTATTTTCATATATATACATTTGTAGGCATGTTAAGATTATCGTTTAGATTTGTATTGAGCTACATCAAGACTTGGTTATCAACTCTTATTTCTCTTTTTGGTTTAGATACATTGTTATTGTAATTTCTTCTCTTATAGTTGGATTAAAATGAAATAGTGACATGTATAGTGCCTTCCTCCTTACTTGCTATGATAATAATAATAAAGAATTTCAAAGGATTTGCAAGATTGGTTAGTATTTTAATTGTTTAGGTTGTTTTTGTAAATTGATTTGTTTCATAGTTAGATTTTACCCTTTTAAACTTGTTAGGATAGTCTCTATATAGTTTCTTAGGTTAGTTTAGTGTAATTACAATTTCTTGGCCATTCTAACAGAGTTCTTTATGTTTAAGTAGTGAATTTTAGAAGTCTTGTTAGGAGTTAATTTTTGAGTAATTTTTTTGCCATTCTTAGTCCATTAGAACTTGTGAAGACAATTTATATCTTAAAAACTATTTTAAAGATTTTTTGTGATTTTTAATTGCTAAAATATGATATATTTTGAAGCGGTTTTTAACCATAAAAAATTATATATTTTGTGGTGATTTTTAATTGTAAAAAATATTATATTTTGTGACGGTTTTTAACAATAAAAAATAATATACTTTTTGGCATTTTTTTAATCATCAAAATATAATGTATTTTGTGACGATTTTTCATAATCAAAATATGATTAATATCATAAAATAAAAGTAAATTTTATAGCGGTTTTTAATCATTGTTAATTTTTTTCTTTGTTGACAGCAATACCAACGGTTAAATTTTTTTTGACACAAACTGTTTTTGACATGAGTAATTTTGACGGTTTGAAAAAATGTCAAAAATTTTATTTGTGACAATTTTTAAGCACTACAACTTGTAATTTTAACCTCCACAAATGTCCACTTTTTTGTAGTGCTTTAATATTATATTATTAAGTCAAACTATCGAGAATTAACCATATAATGAAGTTAATATATGGTGTAACAAAATCTTTTGTTAGGTTGAGTAGGTACACAAGCCCTTCAAACTTGGAAGTTTTACATGCATGTGGAATGAACTTGATACGACTGTAGATGGTCGTTGACCATGTTGTAGTCGGCTTATGTATGCAGGGAGATTGAGTTGTTGCGACTATTGGTCGTCTTTAACCGTGATGTAGTCGACTTTTTGACGTAGGTGGATTGAGTATATATTTGTGCCCGTACCCATACCAGCTTTCTTACTATTTTAGTATCTATTAACTAATTTTTATAAAATAATAAGAAGTTACGCAAAAGAACATAAAATATCAAATATTCAATATCAAAATAAGGGTATTCTCGTTTCTTTAATACCAAATATTTAGAAAAAATTTATAATTGTATACATTTCAAATTAGAATACCAAATTAAATTTTATGAGAACTAAAACATTTATTAAATTTAAAAATATTAATGAAACTTAATTGATAAAATTTAAAAATATTTTTAAAAAAATATAAAAAGAAAACAATTATTCAAATTAAAAATATTTTAAATGTCTCTTACATCAATCTTTTAAATTCTAAGGAAATTTATTTTTTTTATACACTAATAAAAATTATAAATCATCATTTGATCAAAATCACAAAAAAAAGAAAGATTAAACTAATAATAATTGAAATTTAACATAAATTTTTCATCTTTTGAACTTCAATATATGTTGGATGGTGACAAAAAAGATTCATGACAATTACATTAAATTATTATATTATAGTAAATAGAATTTATTTATACAATCATAGTAATAAAATCACACTTATGGTAATCAGTTAGAAATTAGGTTAAAATACCTTTTTGGTCCTAATTTCTGTCAAGTTTTGTTAAATCAATCCTACTTTTGTTTTTGTGCTCAAATAGGTCCCAATTTTTGTCAATTTTGTTCAATTTGATTCTTTTTTGCTAACACCGTTTAAATCATTTACATTATTTCGCATTTTGCGGGTCAAGTGCGGATCGGGCATAAACGGGCCGAGATGGCCCGTATGGCCACCCATACTTATAAGGTTGATCCATATCATCTAAGGCTGTAACACCCCATTCAGGATGTCACTTAAAATTTATAAATCGCCAATACTTCCAAAAGCATAACTTTGATACTATCACTTGAAAGTGAACATTTCTAAAACTTAATTTCTATAAAGTAAATCAACATTTAAAATCAAACAAAATCGATATAAATCATTAAAGAAAACTTAATACAAATTCTTCCAACTCAAAACAAACTTCTAAAATAGTCAAACTATTACATCTTATTCCAAAACATTTCCTAATGCTTTCCAAAAAAAAAAACAAAACAAACTCCTAAAGGCTTCCCCAAAGAGTCTCCTCATAACTATGCTTCTCCAACTGCATTTGTATCAACATCTGCTCTCGTATAACCCAAGTTATACGATCATCACAGGTGAAAACCACAACCACCAACATGCAAGGATGAGCTAACTAGATAAAACATATCACATAACAATATATTGCCAACATACAACTCACCTAGCATGATCACATATGTTCATAAACTCAACTAATTCATATTACCACCAAGTAATATTAAACGATATGTCATTCTCTCATAACCAACCAATTACATTCCATGCACACCAATGCCTCTTGGAAAGGGCTTTCCCATGTTTTTCATAAGACTTACAAGCAACAATTCTGCCTGCTCAACAAAGCCTTAGGTTTGTTAAGCTCATACCAAAGCCTTATGCCTGAAAGAAACTTTTTTACCCGACTCACCAAAGCCTTTTGGGTAAAAGAATCAACCTGGCTTTACAGTTATAAGAGAATTCACACCCCATCATCACATACACACATACATACATATATACATGCATATATAGATGTATATAACATTATCATATGATTAATAATATTTCAACTCATCATGTGAATTCATCATAAATGACTTAGCATATCACTTCATACATATATCATCACCATAGAACTTGCAATCACATTCAGAATAAGCAAAACACACCTAACAAACAACCTGACGTTCAAAATGCCCAAAAATAGGTATCAACACACAAAATGCCAATCACCCAGCGACCACTTTGTATCGTAAGAATACTCGCTCAGCGACCATGTTGTTATCCCAGCGACCATGTAAGACCTGGGAAAATTAAATAAATAAATAAATATTTATTTTAATAAATGTGGGGGAGGAATCGATAAATTAATTAATGTAATGAGTTATGACAAAGGAATAGTACTAACTTAAGTGGTTGATGTTAGGTTTACATAGTGGGTTTCACATAAGGTATTGACATCACTCTCAACCCAAAACCTTAAGGCGATGAGTTTATGGGTCTTTATTCTTATATAGTGCTCTATTTTCTCATTTCTAGCCAATGTGGGACTTAGACTCACACTTGGATTTCTAATAATCTCCCCCTCAAGGGTGAGTCCCTTCAACCACATTGGTACACTCCCCCTCCAACGGAAGCATTCCCAACCACGAGTACTCCTTTTCTACTTTTTTTTTTGCATCGTCGTTCTTCTTAACAGGACACGCTTACCTGGAACCCTTGCTAGGAAGACTTTCGATACAAGGACCATACTACACTCGTTTGAACCGGTTTTAACCATCGGCTCTAATACCACTTATTAGGTTTACAAAGGGGGTTTCATTGGGAAGATACAACACCAATGAGACTTTAACCCAACCACATAAGGCATTTAAAAGAACACAAAATTGGCACACACATAGGACTTGAACCCAAGTCCTCTCACACAATCAAGTACTCTCACTAAACCAAAGATTCCTCAAACAAAAAAACACCCATATGAGCAAAATGCTCATGAAAGACCATGGGTGGTAATACCTTAGTGAGAGGATCTTTCATTTTTGGAGTTTCTCCCTTATTGTTCTATTGAAAATTGTTCACTCTATACCTTATTGTTGTTAGAATACAACACAACTGATTTATTGTCACAATGTAACTTAATTGGTCTTTCAATTACTTCATAATGCACAACCCTATGACAAAATCCCTCAGCCATATTCCTTATTTGATGCCTCAAAGCATCTTACAAAATACTAAGTCAAAATACCTAATGATTTTTTACTAATCTGACTCCCTGTATGTGAGCATATAAACTCTTGTACTTTGTAAATACATCAAACCTCTTTTGGCTGCTTTCCAAATGATATTGCTTAAATATCTGCCTAATAGCTCAACTATATATGCTATATTTGGATGCGTACATATTTGGACATACATCAAACTCTCTACAGCTGCATTTCCTAAATTTCTAAATTTCCTTTTAGACATTGAATGAGATTGAGTTGAAATTGCTCCCACTGAACTTGTGATACACATAATTATCAACATCATTCATCTCGAAACTAAATATGAGAATCACTTGATGAAATTTGTGGTACCATTGACGAGATGCTTGTTTTAGCCTATAAATGGATTCTGTCAAATTATAAACCATACTCTTAGAGTCTCCTAATACAAAGTTTTCTGGTTCCACCATATAATTTGTCTCATCAATGTTGCCTTTGAGAAATGTCGTCTTGACATCCATTTGATGAAGCTCCTTTCTTTTTTAGTATGACCCTTTGCCACAAGACAAGCCTTCTACCTCTCCATATTACCTTTGGAATCCCTCTTGGTCTTAAAAAATCACTTGTCTTAAAAAACCACTTACAACCAATGGGTTTCACACATTATGATAATGGGACAAGTTCCCAAACCTTACTGTCTTGCATGGACTTATACTCCTAATTTATTGTTTCAATCCATTTTTCCGAATTAGGATCTTGCAATGATCTTTGCAAAGATATTGGCTCATGAAGCACGAGTTCTTGAGGATCTTGAGTTTGTTCTTGAAGATATGAACTTGCTTCATCACAAGCAACTATATGAATCGGTGGAATTGTCATCGATTCTTCCTCAAAGACAAAGTCTCTAATCTTATTCTTCCCCACAAACTCATTATCCTCAAAGAACATGACCATTCTCGTCTCAAAACTTGTCTTTAATTTGGGATTACAAAACTCAGCCTCTGATCTCGTTGATTTGCTCTATTTACCTTTAATGCATTCAACAAAAACATTAATGTTTGTGATGTCAATGGAATCCAAGATCCCATTTGACACAAGTCGTTCAACTATATGCTTAGAGGTGTGACCTAGGCATTTTCCTAAATCAATATTTACAATTTTATGCTTAGTACCACATCATTCCATATCGATGGATTCACTATAAGAAGGTCACCTAACAAGCATATACAGATTATCTTTACCTAAAAGTGAACTGGTTCCAATTATATTTGAATGTAAAGACTACCTGAATTCATTATTTCCAAATGAATACAAAATCAATTGACTTCCGGTAGCTTATGTAACCCTTCATTGAAACACTAATGTTTAGTTGTTAAACTAAAGTTGACCACTAACTATCTCTTGAGTTGTGGCTCGAGTTGGCGAGTGTTGTCGTTGTGAGTGTGCGAGTTGTGACTCGTATGGATTGGTCCAGATACATTGTCCTCCTCAGTATTAAGCTGATGAGTTTGATAGTCTTGGGATGTTACTAACTATGTTCTTATTGAAAACTCCACCGGGCGTTACAAAATATGGTTTGTAGCTGGTTTCTCGCACGTGCTCTACAAGTTGTGGCTTGTAGGTGTGGCAACAAGACATCTTGAGATATTCGTCTAAAGACGTAGACCATGGATGACATGGTGGTGGCCATGTGATATGGAATCAAAGGATGTAATTCCTTTGGTGTGTTTGTATGTATATATGTTTTATGTATATGTTGTTTAATTGTTAGCTCACCTTATCTATTTGTGTTTTACGATGATAGTGTACACGGTACACGGGAGTAGAGGATGTTGCAGGTGGATCTGGTGAGGCCTAAAGCCAGAGCAGGGCTAGTCTGGGAGAAAGATTTATCAGAGTTTTTATTATGTCTTTGAATCAATTGTAAACTTTTATATTATTAGAATGAATATTTTATGTGATTTTTATAAGTATGGATTTGAATTTAGTTTACAATGAACTAAAGTTTAATTTTTCTCGCGTTTTGAGAAAAGTCAAGATAATAAATGATTTTTAATTATTATTTCTATTTCATTTTATTAAAAATCCATAATATCCGAACGAGATGTTACATGCGGGATTGAAGTTTTGTTGGTGGTTACCTTATTTTATGTAGGGATAATGAGATAATAGGTAAAACATGTAATGGTTGTGGGTTAATACATGGAAGATGATGGTTTATTGATGTTAAATTTGAATTTAGTTTGAGTTTTTGGGATGAATGAAGTGTTGTAGCTACTGTTTGGAGGTAAGTTTGATGTGGCGTGAGTTAGAAGCATGGTTAGGTTCTGTTGTGAGTTTCCAGGAGCTTGGATGTTCTTTTGGTTTAGTGACATGTTGTGAATTGCTTTATTGTTGAACACTTGTGTATCCATATTGATGAATGGGATGTGTATGAAGTTGTAGTTGTGCAAATGAGTCCTATTGAGTTTTTTGAATGTGCATTGAGGTTCATTTCACGTCTAATTGTGAGTCCTAAGGTGAGTATGATAATTGGGTGTATAATCAAATTTAAGGGTGCCAATTGTGAATGTTTAAGTGCTCCTTGATGAGTAATTTCTCTTATTTGTGGTTGTGCTAATTGAGGGGTGTTGAACTATAACAAGATGGAGTTAGTGTTCTGGATGTGTGTCGGTGATGCATTCATGTGTTAGTAATGATTTTGCATTGCCTAAACCAATGAAATCCTTTTTACTGGTGTAGTGCCTGGCAGGGTGGACTGGACTGCCAGGCGATAACTATAAAAAAGGGTGTCCCTGGAGCATGTGGTGCCTGATAGTGAGGATTGATTCGCTAGGTGATAGCCACAAACTAGAGGGTCTTGAAACGCGTGGCGCCTAGTGGTGTGTGGTGGCCGCTAGGCGATCTGCAGCACCATTTTCCTGGTGGCGCTTAGGCTGCGTCAGGCGATAGCATAAGGGCAGAGGGTTGTATGTGGATATTTTGCGTGGTTTACAAGATTTTAGGGTGATGGCTTTGGGCATAAGACATGTTGAGACCACGAGCGATGATTTGTAATGATTTGTGAACACATGGTGATCACGAGTGGGAGGCTGATGATGTTGGAAATCCTATGTGAGCATATGAGTCGGAGGCTCATATTGGTTAGCTCCACTTTATTGTCACTCACGGGTGGTAGGTCGGTGATGTTGGTAATCCTATGTAAGAATATGAGTGATGGTTCGTATTGTTAGCTCAACTTGATTATTACAAGCAATGGTTCATACTAGGATATTTCCATGCGTGTGGTCTACGAGCGTTAAGTTCGTAGAGGTTGGATCACGAGTGGCAGGTTCATGGCAGCATGTGTTAACTTTAAGGTCATGACCAAAGTGTGTAGAATCTGGATGAACATGGTGGGAGGCCATGATTTCTAGTGCATAAAGAAAAGTCACTAGTGTAGTTTGGACATTTTACAGCACCCAATATGTCTCGGTTCTTTTACAAACGAGGTATATAAAGATGTGGTGGCATTTTTGTAATTTTGTGAACTTTTATGCCTCGGTTCTGAAGACAACCGAGACATACATCTCCCAAAATTTTATTTTTCCCGGTTTTTTAAAAATTTTAAATTGATGCAACATTTTATGCCTTGGGTCTATGCCAAACCAAGGCGGATAGTCTATTTTGAGTGGTATATGCCTCGATTTAAAATCAACCGATGCAATATTGCTTTTTAGGGTTGAAAACCCATATCGCGCCACTGTTGAAGCATCGTCTTGTTCGAGTTTGGAGCGAGTAGCAGCCGCATTTGGAGAGGAGCAGCATTTGCAGCGTGGAGGATAAACCTTTAGAGTGCCCTTCCTCAAAGCAAAAAATAGGTTTCAAGTTCCCTTCTTCCACGTAGTCGCAGTTCGTCCCTCCACAGTTGGTCCGTCGTTGCGACGCCGTACCTCCATTGTGGCAGTTCAATTTGACTTGTACGGTATGTACTTGTCCCTAGCTTTGAAAAGTAGAGTTAAGAGAGCATAAAATATATGTAGGTGGAGACATTATTCTAGGTTTTACTATACTTTGGTTTTGCATATTCTTTGGTTCTACTATGAGCTGCCATTTTCCCGCGAAGACACGAACGAGTGCGAGAGAGTGAGCACGACAAGGATGAGCTCCACCGCTTGTTGTAGACCCAAAGCTCCGACAAATTCTTCTACATGACCCATTTTTCTTAATCCTTAGTGGATATTGAGAAACCCCATTTCTCGGAGGAATATTCCAATGTAATACGTTACAAATTCTGACGTAGTTGATACAAAACTGGTCCAATTGGTCGTAGTATACGAATTCACCGAAATACCCCTAAAGGGTGAGTTTGGTTTATGTAGTGTTAATGTGCAAATGTGATATTGCAATATGTAGGAATCATGTAGGTTCATGTTTCTGAACATGGTTTTGTTCGTATGTACATTCAAAAAATTATAATACTTTGTAAAATTGTAATTACATAACTTGGTAACGTTTTAATTAGCATTACTGATTAGTTATTATCGTTAATTGTTATTTGTGTTAGCATATACATAACCCATACTTTGCTGCAACTACTCATCATCTCCTTTTCCTTTTCCTTTTTTTAATCAAAAGTTTTACATAATTAATTTACTATGGTATTACGACATTCAAATTGAAACATGTGGAGATTGTATTCAAATGACCTCGAGTCTTTTGAGTTTTGTTCAATTTTAAACCGACCCAATGGTAGAGGTGGATGGATCATGAAATTGATACTTTGGAGTACTTAAATAAAGTGTCAAATAATTATTATAAATTACAAACTATTCATGTTCATAAGCTTCGCTAACAATTGTTATAAAGTTGTTCTTATCTTTTTCAAATTGTGGACCTGGTATAATAACCATGATGCAATTTCAACTTGGGGTACACTATTAAATTAAGCACGTCAACATTATAAACCAACTTTTCAGTTTGACTAACGATTTCAATTAATAAGATTTTGGAGGCAAGCCTTGTCATTATTCTGCAATTGATTAGATTCAAAATAGTCACTTTTTAACTCCCTTTCTGCCTCGGTTGTAGTCAGACCTGAGGCAGAAAGTACATTTCAATTTTTTTTAAAATTTTTTATACTCATTAGGTCTCGATTCTTTTTAGAACTAAGGTAGTAACCTTCGCATATGCCTCGGTTTATAATCGAAGCATAAACATGTCACCTTTTTACCTCGTTAGTATATGCCTCAGTTTTAAAACCGAAGCTAAAAGGCCTAAATAACCGGAACAAAAACCCTTTCCTGTACTAGTGAGTTCTCAAAAGGGATTTTGGACTAAGTTAAAATGATTTGGGTGAGGGTTTATGATATGCCTTTTCATGTGTGTTTAATTATATTGAACTCACCCTTTCTATGTGTGTTTGGCGATGATCATGTAACTTGTTACACATGAACAAATGATGTTTCAGGTGGCGCTAGTGATGTTTAGAGATGGAGTGGGGGCTAGCGGTTGGGGTTCCTTTGAGGAGTTGTTTTGACTAGTTTGTAATTTCTAATTAAGTTAGTGTTGGAACATGGTTTTTTGTAATGAATTAACTTTGGATTTTGAATTATGGTGCGATTAATAAAGTTTTGATTTTCCTGTGCTTTGGAAAAGACTTTAAAATGCTGAGTTATTAATATTACTATTTTCTTTTATTTAAATTAGTAATATGCACCTAGGATATTACAGACCACACTAGTTGTTACCCAACGATTACCAATCACCCAACAGCCACTTCACGTCATAATTTTCTCTCACCCAGCTACTACACCACTTGCCTAGTGACCCCTTTGCCTCGCAAAATTGGGTCGCCAACAACCAACCTTGTCCTCCAATGACCAGACATGTACAAAACCATGAAGAACAATGCCCAAACACCTATTTGGTTAACTCTAAAGCACAAAACTTAGAAGCACCTAGTAACATTTTACCAATTTAAAGTTTCACTTAATCCTTCACAAGAACTCTCTTTCTTACCTTTCAACCGTCCAAAGTATGCAAAAGAAAATCATAGAACCTCCACCCAAAATACATGTACATTAAGTGATAAAACTCCACCAAAACCTCATTGTTTCGTGAACCAATACACCACAATTCCATAAACTCTTTTCACGTGAATAACTAAAATGACTAAAAACAAAATAAAAAAATGATCATCATAGTATCTCTCTTTACCTAAAAAACTTCAACCTAATGTTGTATTTCACATTTCCTTCATGTATTCATCCATAAAAAAATTATCATAATCTATCACCAAGAAGAACCTTAGTATTTCAAACCTTTAAATTTTCTCCAGCCATAATCACAATAATAAATAAAAGTTTTGCTCCCTTTACCTGGAATTCCTGAAACAACATTGTCTTGACCTTACTCTAGCTTCCGTACATACCATAAAATGCTAAAAATAAAACTATGCACACAATAAGAATCAAAACATGACCTCCAACCCATAACAAGGTTCTAACCAACTGTGCTACTCTTCGCTTTGATATAAATTATTATTTATGGATTTAAATAATACCTCCTATGTCAAACTTACCCTTTATGAAATTTTAATTATTTTCCTTGGGTCTTACAAAGGCCATTATCTTGCCTTAAATTAGGACCTCTTGCTATTCTCACCACATGAACCATTCTACTCTATATGAGTTTGAATGATCATTAAAATGTTAGGATGTGACCTTACTTGAATCCATAAATCACTACATACACTATATTACAACCAAAAGAATTTTCCATGAATTTTCCTTTATCATTCTCCTATGAGCTTTGAATCACTCACATATATAAATATATATCAAATCTGATCTTAGTATACTATCATCAATCATACACAATCATAGCAGTAGTTGAAAAGATCAAAGACACAATATTATAGTAAATGGCGCTCAATGGTGGTGCTCAACCCTAAAGCTCTTGTAAACCGCAACGCTCAATGGTGAAAAGTTAGCGCTTAGCACCATGGAGCTAGAGCTAAAGCTCCAGATCTACAGAGTCTCACTTGGCGCTCAACGTTAACATTCAACGCCAGAGCTCTCGTAAACCGCAACGCTTAGCGGTAAAGAGCCAACGCTCAACGGTACACTATAAACTAGCAGTTTAGAAAATTTAGAACCTGTGTAAATGACCAATTAGGCACCTTTCTTGTAGCGTTTTTCATTCAAAATAGTTTAGAGAGTTTAAAATTAGTACCCAATTGCTCAAAAACACATATTCCCATTTTTACTCAAAATATGGCCAACTCAAATCAATTTCAAAGCAATTCAACATGCATACCTCAATTCAGCATATCACATCACAATTAAATACCAAAATGATCATTTTAATTTGAAATCCAATAAAAACCCAGCTTCCCTTGCCTCTAATGCAACCGAAGTTTGAAACATAAAACCCCAAGACGATTTGGGCACCAAAAACCCAAATTCAACCTAGAGAAGCCAAAACAAAGGCATATATAGAGGGATGAGGATTTGGTAAAAATCAAAGTAGAATCAATGTCCCAAGACCCACATGCATTCAAAATGCAACAACCCCAACTGAAAGAGAAGAAAAAGGTTGAATTTTCAACTTACGTAGATGAAAAAATTGTTCAAATAGATTCGAAGAAGACTTTATCACAGTCCAAAATTTGGTCTCTAATTCATGAGAAGATGAGGATAAAATGAGAAAGAGTAAGATGAGTTGCTTAATAGATGAGCAAATAAGAAAAGATGGGAAAAAAAGAAAATTGAGAGTGTTTTTTATTACTAAAACTGACTGAAAGAGAAAAGGTGGATTTTACAATATAAATTTTAAATTTTTTAATTTTATTTTAATTTCTTAACTGTCAAAAAAAAATAATCTTATTAGATAAAATTTAATTTCATTAATTTATTTTAATTCAATTAATGGTTAGATTAATTAAATATTTGTTTAATATTTAATAATTGTTACTTGTTTTAATTAAAAGGAAAATACATATTAATATGAAAATTAATTGAAAAAAGTTTTTTAAGATTAAATAAGTTTTTAGTAATATTAACTATTAATAAATTTAAATAAAAACATATTGAGATTGTGCTTTTTGTTATTATACTAGAAACAAATTGTATTAATATTCATTGTATTAAAAATAAACGATATCAATATTACCCTTTTAAATTTATTGCACATTCTCAATATCTTTAGTCAAAATAATGATTTAAGTGTTTTATGTAAATCACAAGTACAATAATTTCTAAAGATATGAATACTAAACTTCAGCTAAAGAATTATAAGAGATTTGAAAGTCATCACGAGATCGAATGATATGTCTATAGCTTTAAGAACTGTAAATAATTTTAATTATCCATAAGTATTTGTGTGTAGTCTTAAATTGCTTAATGCTATCTTTGTATTTTCTTTTTCAATTTATTCAATTGCTTTAAAATTATTGAAATGCTTTGCCAAGCGTTACGCATGGTTAGAAGTTTGTAAGTAATAGAAATCTAATTTAAAAAAAAAAATAGACTTATTTTAGTGCTTATTCTAAAAAAAATCTACCGATAAATTTGTCTTTTATCTAGACTACGAGAATTAATTACTTTTACTTTTGTACAATTAAAAAATAAATCTTTTAAATTACTGAATAAATAGGTACCTGTATTTGCTAATATGAGTAGGTAAAAATCTAGTATACCTCAGGATATTAACACAAATGACTAGTTTTAAATCAATATTAACAATTTTTAGGTTCTGGCCTAGAGAACCATTGGATCTTGAACAAATGTCAAAATAGAGAGTTATAGAAAGTAAAGATAAGTATATCAATTGGAAAACAATCTAATTAAATGGAATGAAATAAGCAAAGAAAATATTAGAAGAAACTACTAAGAAAAACCTTGCTAAAAGTGGTTTTTAGTGAAGATTTAGTTTTTCACAATGTTTTGAAGCTAGTCAATTGATCCACAAAGCTGACCTCAGCTAACAGGAGGAATTGGTCGCTGTATTTCTAAGCATTCTGAATGCCATGGCAATGCAAACATAACAGTTGCCAGACAAAACATCCTAGTATCAGAAATCATTTGTTTTCTCAATCAACACTTGTTGTCACTATTGGTGCCTCGCCAAAGTGAAAATAAAGGAATATGTGTAAGCAAGGAGCCTATGAACCCAGAAGCAGATTGGTTTGGTTCATCCTTTTCAATATCAAAATCCCGCCAGAACTTGATGATATGGAGACTTTCTTCCTCTGTGGATCTTTGGACAACAATCTTAGAACCATATCCTTTCTTTCTCATTTGTTGGCATATCTCAGAAGGATTGTTTGCAGTGAGGGTCACCATGTATAGCCATCCCTTTTCTGACAAAAGGCGGTCTGCAACCGGCAAAATCTTATCGATCACACTCCGGCCATTCTCCCCACCGGCCCAAGATGAGGTAATACCTTCAACACCAACTTCATCTTCAGGGGTAGGCACATAAGGAGGGTTCACAACCATAACATCAACCAACCCTGCCAAACGCTCCTCTAGTCCAGCTGCAATATCTGTTACTACCAACTCAACACCAACCCCATGTGCTACCATAGTCTTTCGGGTCACCTCCACTGCATGAGGGTTGATATCGGTCGCAATATAGTTCACACCATAACCTTCCTGCCCCAGAATAAGAGCAAGGGAAGTGATGACATATCCACTTCCACAGCCTATCTCCATGCACAGTGATGGATGATGTTCCAGCAGGTTATTGCGATCAGCTAGAAGAGCATCAACCAGTGCAAAAGAATCATCACATGGTTCATAAACCTCCTGATGGGAACTCACAAGGCGAATTTGAGCAGTTCTTGGTAATTCTTTGTATGAAGCCTACCATTGAACAGATAACTGTCAGTAAACCTCAAATGTTCAATCCAATTCACAAGTAAAAAGGGTCTGGGGAAGTAGCAGCAACAAAAGATTTTGCCCACCATACCATTTTACTTGTGTTCACTTTAGCATTGATACACGGATGACCTTTGTTGAATCCAGCTCTGACTGGCACTGCTCAATTTCAAGACAAAATTTACAATATCAATTTCTTCCTACTCCTCCTGAGCCAGAAACGGCAGAATAATTTAGTTGTTGATATTAATATTAAAATAAAAGTAACAAGAATCAGTATAAAAAATAAACTAAAAAATGAAAAATGCAGGGAAGTAAACGTGATGTGAATCTTGTTGATGCAGTATATTGATCAGATATAATCATATGCTTTCAAATGCAAGCATGATCAGAATCCAATATACAAGAGCCAAGGGTCTATATATAAGCATTCAGAATTTCTTTAAATTGACCTCTTCATCCAGTAGAGTCTAGAAGCAGAACTGACGCATGAAATCATTTAACGTAGGAGTCCAAGACCCCAATCTATGCTAGTATTCTCCAAAATTACATGGCATCATTCGAACCAATGTTCTAACTAATGATTACGATAGTTGGTTCTGGTTCTATACCATACAATTGTTTTTTGGCAGGGAGAATCATAAAGTTTAGTCTTAAACAATCTTATATTAGAAATCATATCAGTAGATCAATCATTGATCACGTTAAATATTTGAAACAATAACAGATCACAACCAAGCCATGAGTTGCATCCAAGAGTTGACCATCATAAGGAGCAAGGACAATAACTAGGAGGGAAACAAGTAAAAATAATATGATAATCCAACATAAATCAATTTCCACATAGTGTTTAATCTCCAAAGACACAACAATGGAGCTTGAACATTTCACACTCCCTTTTGTGATAATGTCTTCTTCAAAGTAGAATGCTTAATGAAAAAGTAAAAGAAAAGGGGAACTCGTGCAACTTCCAACAATGGGAGAGAGTGAAGTAAATCCAATGCATTCAAAAACACATTATTGTTTAGCAATGTGTAATATTTGACACAATTTAGTGGAAGGGCTGGTGTCTTTAACATGATGCCAGCAGTTTGAACCAATCCTAATTAAATCCATACATGTGAAGAGAATACAGTGAACATGTGGGTGGCTAAACCAGTGAAAAGACGCGTAACAGGAGAAATATGTCTTCATATTATTTACATATAGTTTCTAAGGTAGGACACCCTTGATAGAACGAACAATAGGTACAAACTATCCAGGGAAGAGTGGAAAATAAAGAAATAGAGAAAACAGAGTGGCAAGTTAAGGGAAAAAAATTATCTCCATAAGCAGGAATGTGACATGTAAATACAATACAAGACACTCCAGTTGCGTGGTCGATGAAACCAGGAATTCATAAATCCGTTCAGACTATGGATGTAACACACATCCTTCACCACAAACTCATGCCTAATGCTATTGATTTCAATTGAGCAGCAACCAAGAGTCCTTTGATGCAAACAATGAATATTCAAATAGGGTAAGAAAAGAACAACATGGACATGTGGATAAAGTGGGCGTAACAAACTCACCGGCGGTCGCCGCCTTCGCACTCGCCGTCCTCGCGATTCTCCGCAATCGCAGCCCTCGCTGTTGCCGGGGCTCTTCGTCCTCGCCGTCGAAGCTCGCCGCCCTCGCTGATGCCGGCGCTCTCCACCACGCTGCCCTTGCTGCTGCCTTTTGTTATTCTACTCCTTTTTCTGTTCGTGCCTACGTTGCTTTTACTATTGTGCTTTCTATCTCGAGTATAATTAGAATTTGAAGAAAAAGGATTTTTGCCTTTTCTTCATTCTATTTAGGGTTTATTTAGAATTTGAAGAAAAAAATGGAATTACCATTTTTTATAAATTTATTAGTTGTTTCATACATGAATATTTTATGAATTACCAATCCTTTTATAATTATATTATGAACCTAATTTTTTATAATTATATTATGAACCCATTTTATAAATTATATATAAGTTATTTTTATAATTTATATTATTTTTAATATTTTTATTTACAAATTTAATTTTTCATCTATTTATGATTTTTAAGAGTCGATTACAATCTTTGAGTTACAGTCCATGAGTTTCTTATCCGTGAGTTAGAATTTTTTTTTACCTTTTCGGTCCTTGTATGGTTTTTGAGTTTGATAACATCGTTAAATTTAATTTCTGAATATGTTACCAAAATCATTTAGAGGTCAATTATAACTAGTTTTGTTGTTTATCGAATATATTTTACAAGCTTCTATCATTCTGATATCAAACTACTTACAAATATTTAGTCCAATGTGATTCAAAAAAATGTCTTAGAAATAAAAATTCATATTAACTAGACATTTTATATTTTATATAAGTGAATGTAAATTTTATTTTACATACCATTTTTATAAAATTAAATTAGAAAAAAAAAATCCATTACTCAATACATGTCAACTAGTGCAATACTAAACACCTAAATACTATGTCTTTTAAAAAAAATTGGAATCTGCATTCCTACTTCAAGTGCTCATTAGAGATGGCAAGGGGCAGGGTGGGAACGAATTTCACTATCTCATACCCATCCCTGTAAAAAAATTCATCCCCATCTCCATACCCAAATCCAACAGGTATCAAACTTTTATCACATCCTCATTCCCACCGGGTAATGAATATAATCTCGTACCCATATCAGTACCCGTTTTCTTACTACTTTAATATTAATTTTAATTAATTTTTATAAAATAATAAAAAATTACGGAAAAGGAAACATAATATTATCAAATATTCAATATTAGGAGTATGGGTGTTTATTCGATATCAAATACTTTGAAATAAATTATAATTGTTTACATTTAAGATTAGAATACCAAATAAAATTTAATGAGAACCAAAACATTTATTAAATTTACAAACATTAATGAAACCTAGTTGATAAATTTTAAAAATATTTTTAAAAAAATATAAAAGGAAAAAATATTTTTAAAAAAATATAAAAGGAAAAAAAATATTTAAATTAAAATATATTTTAAATGTTTGTTTACTTCAATTTTTTAAATTATAATGAATCTATTTTTTATACACTAATAAAAGTTATAATACATCACTTGATTAAAATAACGCAAAGA
>Ga0214545_1005534_pt1 | contig 22727 bp, 17 predicted proteins | sample CNSS4metaG_FD_160064 | JGI IMG/M metagenome (GOLD analysis project Ga0214545, IMG submission 160064) | Root nodule microbial communities from cowpea collected in UCLA plant growth center, Los Angeles, California, USA - CNSS4 | ecosystem: Host-associated > Plants > Roots > Nodule | place: USA...
TATATATTAAAGGTTAGCGTACAATTTAAGTTTAAAATATTTTGCTTTGGTGATTATGTAGTGGTTTTGTGTCAGAGAGGATTGTAGCATACGTACGAATTAAGTTTCATGTATAAAAGATAATGATATAATTTTACTTTTGTGATTATGTAGTTGTGTTTGTGTCAGAGGGAATTGTAGAATACAATTTTATAGGTGAATTTGTTTTAGCTTTGATGTTAGAAATTAATAAGGGGGTTAGGTGTTGAGTTATTACGTTTGGAGCTGGGATTGAAGTTACGGTGATTGGTACATGCTGCATGAATTTATTTAGGTGTAGCGAAAAAGTTTTATTCAATAGTGTGTGGATGTAAATGCCGAGGAGACGCAAATGAGTAAAGTAGATTTATTTTTCGCATTACGATTTTGATGGGTTCTTTAGAATTATCAAAAATTTGATATTGTTGTTGTTTAAATCTAGATTGTTGTTATTGTTTCCAATTCATATGGTTGTTGCTGGTTAAAAAAAACTAAATTATTGGTACCATTTTGGAGGTATGTTGAATTGTGAAAATAAGCACTTGTTATTCTAGGTGTGTAGATATGATTGCTTAATGTGTTAAGATCAATTATGCAGTGCCTAAACCAGTAGAATTCATTTTACTGGTGTAGCGCCTGGCGGTAGATATGCTTTCGCCAGGCAATAAGTCACAAACAGAGGGGCCATTAACATGTGGTGCCTAGCGGCATGGGTTTATCGCCATGCGGTCTGGAGTACATTTTTGCTGGTGGCGCTTAGGCAGCACTAGGTCATAGTGTAGGGGCAAGAGTCCATTGCAGACAGATTTGCATGGATGGGTTTGATGGCTTGGTCGGGGATATGCTGGATTAGTTACGAGTGGGAAGGTTTGTAACGAAGATTTGAGATGCATGATTGATGCGGGCAAGGAGGTCCGTATTTGTTGTACTCTTGTGTGGGGATACGAGCGAGGAGGTTCGTATATTTCGTGCTCACACTTGAGGCTGCTATGAGCGGGGATGTTCATAGTAGGTGTTAACACATGTTGGACTATGAGCGGGCAGGTTCGTAGAGTTGGACTACGGGCGGGGAGGTCCGTAGAGTTGGACCACGAGGGAGAAGGTTCGTGGAAGCATGATAATCCCTAGGGACCAAGGTTGTGAATGGATCTTTCTCACATAGGTTAAGATTGGGGTAAAACGTTATAAAGAAGTCAATAAACTAAAATTGGCTAAGATAGATTGGGTGAGGGTTAATTTTTATTATTTAATTGATTGTACTATTTTTCTTTCATAACTCACCCTTTTTGTTTGTGTTTGGCGATGATCGTGTGACTTGTCACGCGGGAGCAAATGTAAATCCAGGTGAGGATGTTGACGCCTAGAGACGGAGTGGGGTAGAATATGCGAGATTACTTTATGTTTTATTTCTAAACATTTTGTAATAAGTTTTTATAATATTTTTCTTTATTATGGATTTGTAATAAGGAGGATTCAGTGTATTGGAACTTCATCGGTATAAATTTTAAATTTTTCCGCGCTTGGGAACTTTATATTTTATTTTAATTCCAAAGAAATTATATGATATTTGCTTTATCTAGTAATATCCACCTAGGGTGTTACATCACACATAAGTTTAGGAACAAAATTTCAAGTTCAAAACAAAACCAAAGTTTTAAGTTTTGTACATAATTTAAAGTTAGTTTAAAAACATTTCTAGAAATATTTAATAAAAAGGTTAATTTTAGTAAGAATATCATCACAAGATTTATACAAAAAGTAAATTGAGTCTCAATTTAAGGAGGGACAATATTGCTTCATTTTTATAAAAATTGGTACTAAATTGAAACTAAAAACAAATATAGGGATCAATTTGAATCATTTTGACATGTGGTACAACTGTGAAGTGACACGTGTAAAAAATTCAAAAAATTCAAAAAAATTCAGTAAAATTCAAACAATTCAAAACAAAACAAAAAAATTACATGTGGCATTGATTTTAATACCATTTGGGCAAACTAACGGTAAAGACCAAATTGAACAATTTTTAAAAAACAATGACCAAATTGAGACAGAAAAAAACTTGAGGACCAAATTAACACTACTTGAGAAATACAAGGACCAAAAGAGTAATTTAACCTTATTTGTTTCATTAGTAGTACGGGATATTATTATAATGGTATTATTATTATTATTATTATTATTATTATTATTATTATTATTATTATTATAGTTAGACATATATCTTAATTTTATTTACTATGGGATCATATTTTAATTACTTGTCCTTTTTATTTGTTTTGGTGTTGATATATATCTTCATATATAATTATAGAGTATTCTTTTAAAACTATTATAATTTATAATTTATATGAATATTATTACTAGTATTTTTAATGGTTAAATCAATATAATAACAATTATATTATTATTCTAAAAATATTTGAAATAAAAAAAAACGTGCATACATACACATGTAATAAGCTATTATAATTATCTCGTAAAATCAATTAACTACAATATATTGTGATATCAATTTTAAAACTAAAATTATTATCGCATCACTTAGATTTACTACTTCATTACTTTAATAATAACATTTATAAAAATATAACCTAATTTTCATGACATGTCATTATATAATATTTTCACTACTTAATTATTTTAATATACACAATAAAAAATATAACCCATGCGTACGCATAGGTCAATCTACTAGTATTAGGCTAAATTATTACACACTTTAATTATAAAAAGGTTAAATTATGTGTTTGTTTCTTGTTGGAAAATATAAAATTGGTCTTTTTCTTTATGCGTCTCAATTTGGTTCTTTGATGAACGTTTGACAAGTAAACCAATCGTTAATGTAGTAATAAAATATGGTCCTCTTGATTGACTTGTTGAATACTAGATTCCTAATTTACGTAATTTTGAGCAAATGCGAATCAATAGAGTTTCAAGCATAAAGTTTATAACAAAAACTTTAATTAATAGAAGAACTGTTAGAGGATTGAATTCGTACTTTTTCCTATAGAATTTTACTCCTTTTCAATCGATGCAAGCAATGTAATCATCCACTTGAGTTTACTGAGAGTTGCTTTACCCCTAATCCCTTAGTAGGTAAAATCTATTTATTGAATTCGAATCTCCAATTCCTTAGGTCAGTTTACAAAAATTTAATAAAATCATGAAAAATCAATAATAATCTCTATTGTAAACTAATTAGATATGCCCAATTTCCCAATTGTGACATAACCTAACATGTCTTGTTTATAATCGCAAACAATCCCCAATTTTCCAATTGTGAAATTGCTCATAAATTAAACGATAAAACAATAAACAGAGCACTGAGATGAAGAACATTAACAAAACATTAGATGTAAATAGTAGAACCTATAATCCAAAGTCTTACATCAATCCTCCAACAAAAAAGGAAATTAGTTATGCATAATGAAAAGAAAAACTAAACACGATAGACAAAGCGACTGACGAAATAGAGAGGAAGAAGAAGTAGTTTTTTCTGTGAACGCCCTCCTTTTATCTTTTCCACGTTCTCTCCTTTGCTGGGGTGATTTTCTCTCTCCTCTAACCGTTTTCCCCTATCTCTTCTCTTTATATTTTCTTTTCCTTTTAAATCTTTGTTAGTCCACATAATCTTTAGATTTCTCGTTGGAAAATCCACAGGTTGTGGAAAAATCCACAGGCCATCTGTGGAACACGCTATTTTACGCATGATCTTTTGAAGCAAACTCCATAGGTCGTGGAAAGACCCACCAGGCACCTGTGGAACACACTGTTTTGTATCCTCCAATTTGAAGCAAAATCCACAAGTCGTGGAAAAAGCCACCAGGCACATGTGGAACACGCTATTTTGAAACTTGCATTCTTGAAGCTAAATTCACAAGTCGTGGAAGACTCCACTAGGCACTTGTGGAACATGCTGTTTTGTGTCTTACTTACTCCTTCTAGACCTGTTTACACACACAATGCACAAATCCAAATGTATGATCCAAAACCAGATAATGCATGATGAAATTGGCCAAATAATGTACAAATGAATAAAAATAGCCTAACTAATGCATGAATACATCTATATATTATCTGCTCATCATTCTTATTTTGAAAAAATGGATGCAATTAGGTTTTCTCTATTAGTACTATATTAACAAAGTTAACTAGCTGTCATGTATCAGTTAGTGATTTTTTAATTTATTTATTTTTAAATTTTTCTTTAGATTTTTGAAATTCTTTTAATTTTTTAAATTAAAAATTTGTCACATGTCACGTTGACGTCGTGCCACATGGGAGTAACAATTTGATGTGACAATAATAATGTCATGTGTCATTGTCACGCTAGGATCATTGCCTCAATCTCAATTTGGTCCTTGTATTTTTATTTTGTCTTAATTTAGTCTCAATTTATTTTAAAAATTTAGCAATTTCATCCCTCTCCAAATTAAAACAAAATTTAATTTTTATATAAATAGTATACAAATATTATTATTAAAATTCATATTTTTATTAAATAATTTAACATGAAATTCATATTTTACATTGAATTTTATTTAAATTTGTTAATAAAAAGTAATGTTAATAGAAAAAAATTAAAATTAACGTTATTAGTACATTTCTAACGAAATGGGCCTGATTGCATTAAATTTCCCAAAATAGGGAATAAATTGAAACACATAAAAAATGGACCAAAGTAATATTTTCCAACAAAAATTTGAACCAAAGACATAATTTAACCTTTTCAAAACTAGAAATATCAGAATGGGTTAGAACCTGTGAGCCAACCCGACTTACAATGGCTGAGTCTGAGAAATTAAAAATTTTATGATTATGGAGAAAACGGGTTGGGCTCATTTAACTCACGAGTTATGCGAATTTGAGTTAGGTTGGGCTCACTTAACTGCAATCCACTTATTGTTTTAAAAAACCTATTTTTGTTTATCTTTAAATTAGAAAAAGAAACCCTAATTTCATTGTATTTGTTTGCATTTCTTGATTTCTTTGAGATCTTACAAATTTCAATATCTGAAAAAGTACGAAATTGTTTCCATCATACAAATTTGAATATTTGAAAATGATTAAAAAATATTTTTTTATTTTTATATGGGTTACTAAGTCAACTCACTTAACCCACTAACCTACAGTGGATTAAATCGGATTGCAAAATTTCTAACTCACCAAAAAGTGAGTTGGGTTTGGTTCACTTATTTTTAAATCAACCCGTAGTGAGTCAACACATGTAAGTCAGATTAGTTCATTTTGACACCTTTAATCAAAACTAGTGAAAATGCATGTATATTTTTTTATAATAAAATATAATTAAATTTTATAACTTTATCTGTACTATAATTAAAATTTACAGTTTATAATAAAATATAATTAAATTTTACAATTATAATGAAATATAATATCTATACTTATACATAAATAGGATACCTTTTTTTGGGTGCACAACTTTTATTTCCATTTTACTCTTTATAATAGGGTTAAATATGTTTTTATTCTCTCAACTTTTAGTAAAAATTAGAATTAGTACATCTTGGAAACTTTGACCCAATTTAGTCTCTCATATGTAAAAATGCATGGATTTAATCTCTTTAATCAAATTTTGTTAAGATTATTTAACGTTTAAAACGCGTTTCATTGAATTTTTTCAACTAATATTGAAGCGGAAATGTGTCAACTATGTATAAAACTCAAATGCTAATATGAAATACGTTTGAAACGTGAAATGAACTTAACAAAAATGGGTTAAAAGTACTAAATTCACATATCTTTAAAAATGAGAAACTAAATTCGACCAAATTTTGAACAAGGAATAATTTCAATTTTCACTAAAAATTAAAGGGTCAAAAACATATTTAACTCTTTATAATATAATTATTAACTAATTTTTTTAAAAAAGATAATTGTTAATTGATATTTTTAGACATAAATTCTATTTTGAAATATTTTGTATAAAACTGTCATAGGTTATTTTTCCTTCACTCTTTTATGTTTCTTTATTATATTTGTAGTTTCTATACTACTAACATAGAGTAACATAGAGGTACTTCTTACTACTCTCATTGGTTTTTTTCTAATATATTAATTAATCAATTTACATATATTATTAACTTATAATACAATACAAACACTATTACCATTTTTTATATTTTATGGGATTTTTCTTACAAATTTGTTATAAAATTTTGTAAGAAAAGATTTTATCTTGTTATTTTTCCTAAGAGTTTTAATTGGTAGTTAATTTCTTCATAGATAATCATTTTCTATAAAATTATAAAATTCACAATTATTTCCTACAAATATTTATGTAAATCATTTCCTATAAAATTATAAAATTCACAATTATTTTCTACAAATATTTATGTAAAAAATATTTCGTGCAAAATATTTTAATAAAAAACATTAGTAACAATTTCTAGTAAATTATTATTCATTACAAAATTTATAATTATTTCTTATAAAAAAGTTTTCAAAAGAAAATTGACAAGAATCGTGAATTTCTTTAATAATGAAATATTTAAAAAATACGAATGCAATGTAATTATACTAATAAAATATTAAGAATGACAATATAAACCTACACGATCCATTTAATTTTGTCTCACCTCGTCCAGCTTGCAGGTCGTTGGCTGGCCCACATTCTAGGAAGAAAAGTGAACTTGTAAAATTATCTTAAAAAAAGTGAAGTATTGCTGCAAAGCATTATGTGCCAAAAAAAAAAAAAAAAAAAAAAAAAAAAAATTAAAAAAAAAAAAAAAAAAAAAAAAAAAAAAAAAAAAAAAAAAAAAATAAAAAAGATTAAAATAACAATCGTTCTTAACAAACTGTGATAGAACGCTTAATCTACTAAAGAGGGAAAACCAATCATGGTTGCAGTAATGAAAAAAAAAAAAAAAAAAAAAAAAAACTACCAAATTTAACTCAAACAGGTACACAACAAGACAACCCACATGAAATTGAAGATGGTGAAGCATGAAGGCACACATATACATAGTATCAATCATTCTAAAAATAGAAAATATTTTTCACAAACCAAAATATATTGCTCATAAATCAAAAACTTATATATGCGAATCAGTGAAGATAAAGAGAGACTTTGAAGATGGCAGTGAAGTCATCACCGCTAGGAGGGGTACTGTTTGTCATCGCTGGTGAAGGCACCTGTTTACACCATATTTCGTTTAGGAAAGTAAAATGTTTTTCTACAAATTTTTAGTTCAATTTCATAAGTAAATAAGTAAAATAAAAATGTAGAAAAGTGAACCATATAAAAATTTGGGAGAATTAAAAAATAATTTATGTTTGTGTATTTTCTATTTTTGGTCTTTTTTATTCTTGTTTTAATGGGTTGGCAGTAACCCAATTTCTTTTTTCCACCCTCCTTTTTAATTTTTGCACCTTTCTTACTTTTGGGTTCAATAGCCCATTGTTTTTTCGTTTTCCACGCACTGTTTTCCTTTATCCACCCCAAAACAATTTTTTCACTCACGACATCCGGTGGTCAACGAGACGTGCATCATAAGAAGCGGGAACAATTATCCTTGATTCATAAACCGCTTGGTAAATTCCTTTTGGATTTTAGAAAAGATATAATAAAGATGGAAAATTATCTTTTTGTTATAAAATCAAGCTAATAACAAAAAGAAGAATAGAAGGAAGAATAGAGAATGAGAGAATAAAGAACAACTTTTCTGTATTACTAATGGGAAGAGTCATATTTACACATGTAACCCATAAAGGAAACAAATCAATTAGTTAATACAAATATTTACATAAAGAGTAATGAATCATATAAATATCAATCATATGAGTAACTCTATTAAATTAATGGACAACCATTAATTCATAACACTCCCCATTAGGTGTCCATTAATAAGAGAATGTGTTTTGTTAAAATCTTACTAGGAAAACCTTTTGGGATAAAAACCTAGTGAAGGAAAGAGAGTATAACATTATGTATTCTTTAATACAATATTGTTCATCACATATTTTATTTCTCCCCCTCATGTAAACTTACATTATTAAGATGACGGAGTCCGAACTTGTGAATCATTTGCTCAAACGTTCTTCTTGGCAAAAACTTTATAAATAGGCTTGCCAGATTTTTACACGAATGAATCTTTTAGATACTTATATCATTCTTTCAATTCATCAATACACTATTGTCTTCATATATGGTTGTTGATTCCATCTTTGTCGGGGATAACCACAAGTTTTTTGCACATGTTGAATTATAGACCTTAACCAAACATCTTCACAACTTTCCTCATAATTCTGTATGATTAGACGATGTTGCTGCTATAAATTGTTTCGTATACCATCATGAAATCATTGTGCTACCACATGTGAACAAATATCTTGTTTGTGATCAACCATTGTGACATTGTGAGGATATGTAAAATAACAAGCATATACATAACACATTAGGTCAGATTTTGAATTATTTGGATAAAATAAGTTCATATTCATAGTACCCTTAAGGTAACAAAGTACATGTTTTACTCTAATCTAATGTCTTCTTGTAGATGAAGAAATATATCTTGCTCACAAATTTACAGCAAATATTGTATCAGGTCAAGTATAACTAGCAAAATACATTAATGCTCCTATAGCACTAAGATATGGTACTTAAGGACCAAAAAGTTCTTCATCCTTTCCTTGAGGTCTAAAAAGGGGTTTTATCAATATCTAACGACCTTACCACCATTGAAGTGCATAATGAATATGATTTTTCCATATAGAACCTTTTAAGCACTTTCATTATATAAGCTTCTTGATGTATAAAAACACTTTTGTATAAATACTCAATTTGTAATTCAAAACAAAACTTTGTCCTTCTAAGATCCTTCATCTCAAATTCTTTCTTTAAAGAATCAATTGCATTTGTGATCTCGTTAGGAATTTCAACGATGTTTATGTCATCTATATAAACAACAATTACGCCAAATTCATTTTTTGATCTTTTCATATTAATACAAGAAAAAATAAGGTCATTTGTATACCCTTCCTTTAAAAAGTACTCAATAAGATGGTGATACCACACACACCCTGATTATTTTAATCAATAAAAGGGCTTGTTCAATTTTATTGAATAACCCTCTTTAGAATTTGCCTTGTTGGGCAAATAAAATCCTTCAGGGATATTCATATAAATATCATTCTCAAGAGAATCGTAGGCTATAACATCATCCATTAGATGTAAATGCAGACCTTGTGCAACTAGGATAATCAAATATTGCAATGTTTTTGCATCCTATACTAATGAATACGTCTTTTCACAAATCAATATCAGGTTTTATGAAAAACCATAAGCAACTAATTATGCTTTGTATCTAACAATTTCATCATTCTTAATTTGTTTTGCACAAAAATGCATATGTACCCAACGAGTTTCACACCCTTAGATGTGCAAACTATAACTCCAAAAACTTTTTGTTTAGCAAGCAAATCTAATTATGCTTCTTTGTAAATTTTCATTTTGGCCGATCATTTCTTTGTCAACAATCTTCAATAATCATTGGTTATTGACCACCATTGTCATTCATAGCATTCATCGCTATATTATATATAAAAGTTTCATCGATGTTGACTTCATTTTGGTTCCATATTATATGATTCATGACATAAGTTATTGAGATCTCATCATTTTCAACAATTTCAGGTACTTGACGTTCTTCTGGAACCAAATCATTAATTATGTCAAACGAATCTTTTGAGATTTTCACCTTTTCGATTAGGTCATCTAGCATTTTAGCTTATTTTCTCATTCAAGAGTTTTTATCTTTGGAACCAATAGGCTTAACACGCTTCAAGCGTGTCTTTGGAACCAACCGACCTACCACGTTTCAGGCGTGCTATGAATTAATATCAAATATACTTAGAGCATTAGTAGTTGGTATATATGATTTGATTACTCTTTCTATTAGTAAGAACATCTGGTAATTGATTGACTAATTTTGTAAATGAATTATCCTTTGAACTTCCAGTTTAGATTCTTTTGCACGAGGATCAAGATAAGATAATGATAATTCATTCCAACCAAAATCTTTTTCCAATTGTTTTCTTTCTCACCCTAATGTTGGAAAAACTTATTCACCAAATTGACAGTCGAAAAGTCAAATTGTAAATAAGTCTCTTGTTGGTAGTTCAAGATATTTTATTATTGAGGGAGAATCATATCCAACATATATTCTCAATCGTCTCTGAGGACCCATCATAGCCCCTTTTGGTAGAGAACATATGCACCACACCAAAAAATTCTTAAATGAGAAATATTAGGTTACTGACCAAAAACAACTACATAATAGAGAATTTTTGATATTATGTTGGCTTGATGTGAATCAATAATGCAACAAGCAAAATTTCATATCCCCAAGTAGCCATTGGAAGATTAGCTCTCATAAGTAATGACCTTGGAACCAATTTAAGACGTTTTAGTAATGATTCCGCAAGTCTACTTTGAGTATGAACGTGTGCCACTGGATGTTTAACTTTAATTCCAATTGATATACAATACTCATGAAAAGCATAAGATGTAATTTCACTAGTATTATCAAAATAGATTTTCTTAATTAGATAATCTGGGAAGTGAGTTCTTAACTGTGTTAATAACTTTGCAAATGCTTGATGGCTAGTTGATAATAAACAAATATGTTGCCATCTAGTTGATGCATCAATTAAAACCATGAAATATTTAAATGATCAACATGGTGGATGTATTGGACCACAAATATCACCATGTATTCGTTCTGAAAATGAGATTGACATTTAAATTTTTTTTGACGATGGTCTTATTATCAACTTTTCTTTGTGAACGTATAGTACATGAGAAGTCATTGGTCTGAATAAGTTTTTTGACTATTAAGTGGGTGTCCACATGCATTTTTCAACCTTTTTTTTTTGCATCATAATAGATCCAAGATGACGCAATTGATCATGTCAACAAGGAATTCATTTTGATTCGTAAACTTTTAGTTTACCATGACATGCATTTTAATTGTATTAATATATGCGTAGTATAAATCATCCAACTGATCATGCCAAATAAGGCATTCAATTTGATTCGTAAACTTCTTGTTTACCATGATATGCATTTTAATTGTACTAATATATGTGTAGTACAAACCATAAGAGAAGGTTGATAATTTTTCTAATACACATTTTTTTTTTCAACTCAATCATAGAGATATAAAGATATTTCATTGTTTGTCTCAATATGATATCCATTTAGACAAATATCCTTCAAACTTAAAAAGTTTCTATTCAACTACTTGATAGAAGTATAATAACTCTTCTAAAGCCTTCAAATATATTTGTAATACTATAAATAATATTAACATTGATGTCTCGTATTACCAAACAGGAGAAAATTTTATTACTCTTAAGAATTATATGAGTTATTGCACTATCAATAAGACACATATCCTCATCATTGATGCTAGCGCCAACATTCATTCTTCATATAAACATAAATATCAATATTAGATATTACTATGTAAGATGAGAAGAAGAATAAAACATTTAGAGAATTTTATTGATAAAAAAAACTTATATATAAGCAACATAAAACATGAAACAAATATAAAGCATTGTCTTAAAATTAAAAACTAATATGAGAAAATCTATTTTTTAACACTTTCCACCAATGAGGTGATCAATACTTCCATTAGGTTTAACAAAGAAAATAACAATATCAAGATGAGTAGCATCCGTATGGCCATAATCAAAATCATTATTTTCATAAGCAAAATGTGTTTCTATGTTCTTTTCATTATTTTTAATATGCTTTGGTGTATGACAAGTACAACTCAAACGACCTTTACCACCGTAATGATAACATATACTTTCATTTTATTTGCCATTATTTTCACCTTTTTGTTTTTCCTTCCTCGCACTATTATTCCACTCTTGATGATAAAATGTCTTTTTGAAATTTTCTTTATGATCATGTCCACAATCATGATCCTTAGCATGACCACAACCACAACCAAGGCCACGACTATGACCATAAAAATATAAATAAGAAATATTGTTGCATTCACTTTTGGGAATGAAGCAAAACCAATTGGGTGGACCTCATGATTTTTCATCAAAAGCTTCATTGTTTTGTTCAGCCATACAGATGCATGAAATAAATTCAGAATATTTGTGAAATCTCTCTTTTCACAGTATTGTTGTTGTAGGAGCAAATTATTTGCTCAGATGTTTTATTTATTTCTTTGATGATATCACCAAGACCCATTATATCTAATTGTATCAATATTTAAAATTCAATATAAGTCATTTTTCCTTGTAATATCAATGCACAACCATTAATTTATAACACTTTTGACAAAAAGAAAATTAACAACTTAGCAAAGTTTTCATTAAAAAATTAAAATTGATTAATTTTTTGTTTTTTAGGTTTAATCATGCCTTTGGTCCCATTTTCGTAGCAAAATCTCAATTTGGTCCCTCTATTTTTTTTCGTCTCAATTTGGTCCCTTCTGTTAGTGGTATAGCAACACCGTTAAAGGGGGTGCCACATGTCAGTTCCTGGATTTTTTGACTTTTTTTTATTTAAAAAAAATTACCACGTGTCAAGTTGTCATCGTGCCATGTGGTAGTGACAGAGTGATGTGGCAGTGACAATGACATGTGTCACTTATATGTTAGGTGTCATTTCCACTTTCTCAATTCGGTCCCTTTATTTTAATTTTTGTCTCAATTTAGTCCAATTTTTTGTAATTATTGAATAATTTTATCCCTCTACAAATTGAAATCAAATTTAATTTCTATATAAATGTACACAAATATTTCTATCAAAAGTGATATTTCAAGTAAATATTTTTAACAAAATTAAGTTTATTTAATTAATATTTTACATTGAACTTTATTTAAAATTGTTTGAAAGTTGTTAATAGAAAAAAAATCATAAATTATATTGATATTTTCTTACATCGTACTTTAATATTGTTTTTTATTTGAATTTATATTTCAAATAATTGTATATTTTTAAAATTTTAAAGTTCAATAATTTGCACACAAATGTTTGAATTGGTGTAAAAATAACAATTATAAAAATTTAAAAATAATTTTAACTAGTTCATGTAACAATAAAAAACATATAAATTTAAAATTTGAAAACAATTTTAAACAAAGTTGAATGTGAAACACAAATTTAAATAAACTTAGTTATGTTAACAATATATAATAAAAATGTCGATTTGAATAAAAATATCAAATTTAATAAAAATATTTGTATAACATTTATATAAAAATTAATTTTTGTTTCAATTTGGAGAGGGACGAAATTGCACTATTTTTACAAAAATAGGGACTAGATTGAGACAAAAATTAGAATACAAGGACCAAATTGAGAATGAGGAATTACATTTGGCATAATATTGACATGTGGCATTATCACTGCCACATCACTTTGTCATTGCCACGTGACACGATGACAGCTTGACACGTGGCAAATTTTTATTTTTAAAAATAAAAAATTCAGGAACTGACACGTGGCACCCCATTCTACGTTGTTACTATACCACTGCCGGAAAAGACTAAATTGAGATCAAATTTCCCAAAACAGGGACCAAATTGAGATGAAAAAAAAATAGAGACCAAATTGAGATGAAAAAAAAAATAAAGAGACCAAATTAAGATTTTATTATGAAAATGAAGACCAAAAACATGATTAAACCTATTTTTTAATCAAAAAAAAGTAATAAAGTAATATTTCTTTTAATCTAAATTGATAGTTTTTGAAATAAAAATTTGGTTAAAGTATCATTTTCCAATAACCATATAACTTGGTAAAAACTTCGAGTCGGTAAAAAAAAGGCTTAAATACCTTTTTGTTCCTCATTTTCGTAGTGTTTATTGCGGATGATCCTCATTTTGACAGAATGTTTAAAATGGTCCTCATTTTTACCGAATGTTTAAAATAGTCATCATTTTCGCAATTCGTGTTTTATTTGGTCATTTTCTGTAACGTCATTTAAATCATTAACGGAGCATTGTACATGTGGCACGATTTGTATTAGAATGTGTTACGTGTACTGTACAAGTGTGGTAATTAGATATTTGGGGATAAATAAGTGAGCTAGGGTTTTGGTAAGGAATGTTTGGACAGTTGGTGAGTTTTTTTGACAATCTTGTTCCTCCATTCCCAAAAGGTGTTGCTGCAATATTCTTCTTCCTGCAATCCCATTATATAGGTATGTTACGGTCCCAATCTTCTTCCTTTACCTCTGGTTGTAATCGTTGGAGACAACCGTGTTGTATCACTTCGTGCACTATTGGTAGTTCAACGAGAAATGGATTAACCCCGATTTGTAGCTGCGGAGAGATGACATCTTTGAGGATGACAAGAACTCCAAAGAATATTGGTAGAAAATTTTGGGTACAATCTACTTTTATTTTTGTGTTAATAATAAATTAGTTTTAATTTTTGGTTTATTGATTTACAGAGTGGTGGTTCCAATAATGTGGGCTGTAACTTTTTCAAATGGTGGTGTTGATGAAAAGGATGTCATCATCATGACACAAATGAGGCAGAATAATGATTTAGAGAAGTCATTGAAGGTTACTGAGAAGAGGCTACAATTAGTAATAGGGTTCACTTGTGTTGTTATTGGATTATTCGTACTGTTATTGTGTGTAATCTTTTAAAGTCTAATATGTTTTGTACTATTGTTAAATGAAGAAGTGAATTAGTTTGATTATGTTGATATTAGTCCCAACATGTTCAGAATGACATCTTAATCTGAGCATTGAAGTAAATGATATTGATCTAAGCTTGGGAAAAATCAAATTGATCTAAGTCTGGAAGAAGTTAAATTCATAACATTAATTCATCCTCATCAAAATGCACTACATCAATGCTTGGCAAAAGTGAACTTGAACGAAGTTTAAGGAAAGTCAAAATGCAGTACATCAATAATGAATTCTACATCAGAAATTCCAAAAAATAACTAAGACATTTGTAACTGTTATCATGGCCTCCTCCTAATCTGTAATTTCATCCTAAACTGCTGAGATGGTTCTTCTGGTGTTGGTAGTGGTGCTGCTTGACTTTCCACTTCATCCCTTGGTGGTTGAGTTGTTTGAGTTTCAGTAGTTGATGCATTTTCAGTAATTTCAGCAGTTGGTGCATTCTCAACAGTTTGGGCATTTGGTGCGGTCTCAGCAGGTGTTGCAGTCTGCTCATCCACAGACTTATCTGGGCAATTGTTCATGTTATGTCCAATCTGGCGGCATATGCTACATTTTTTTTTCTATGACCTCCTTTGCTGATTTGTGTGTTATCCTTTCTCAACTCCCACTCTTCCAACCTTCTTTTTTTCTTGGGTCTTCCTGGTAAGATCCTCTTATGTGGTGGATGGACGTCAGGGTAGGGAGTTCTTTCCCATAAGACTTCACCATTGACTGGAAAGATAATGGATTGATATATTTCTTCGTAAATGGATCTCCTGAAGCATATTGGTATGAAGTCCTCAGCATTGACATTGATGAAATTCATTGCTGCAATAGGATGGCAGCAAGGGATAGCAGTCAGAAGCCATTTCCTATAGCTGCAATGTTGAGCATCCACATTCACTATGTACTTATCTCCAACCATGGATATGTGCCTCACTTCAAATAGCATTTCTCCTGACTAGCTGCAAATATCATTGCACATATCAGTACACGAATAAGTTAATTGTGTTAAAAAAAGACAAAAACCTAACCTTGGGATCCAATATTTGGTTAACTCATTTTCCTTATGTAGTTTGTCAAGGACCTTGGGGCAGATGTTTCCTTCAAAAGTTGTAACCTTTTTTCTCTTGGTGGCTCACCTTTCCATTAAATAAACTTTGATTTCCTCGAGCATGGTGATTATGGGTTTGCATCCACTTTAACACTATTAAAAGCTTCACTCATATTGTTGACAATTGTGTCGCATATGGCTCAACCACTAAATCTAGACTTGGAGTAGAACCTGCATGAATGCCACCTTCCACTTCAATTTCACCTTCCACTTCAACATCACTATTCAGACCACTGGCATCCCCAATCTCTACTTCAGCAGCCTCTTCATGGGCCTCTACTTCACCACTGTGGTGGACAACAACATCGAACCTATCATCACTCATTGCCCTAAAGTAAATTAAATTAAACAAATAAAAAAGATGTATTATTAAGCCTACTTTAACGCAATGGGGGACCACTGCTACAATCAATTACAAATAAAATAATGGGGACCATTACACCAACACCAACAACCGACAAACAAACCAACTAAAATAATACCCCACTGAACCCCACCTACAGACACAAACTACACAAAATCATGGAAGTAATTTAGAAACCATACAGAACATCACAACAATCGAAAGACAAACAAACCCCAAAATAGAATTATGAAAACCCTAACCCACGAGCAAACACAACCCATAAAACCCTAAACCAACTTACCTCGTTGATGATGATTAACTGGAAAATTGAAATGAAAAGCGCAACTGCAATCCAATGATGAAATGACAAGTATTAGCTGCTTCCTCGCAAATCCGAGCTCAAGAAAGACGAAGATGAAGAAATTTCCCTAATTGCAAAATTTCTCCTAAATTGAAAAATTAACGTTAATTAGTCATATGTACATTACACGTAACACACCCTAATACAAACCGTGCCACATGTACAATGATTCGTTAATGATTTAAACGACATTACAGAAAAGGACCAAATAAAACACGAATTGCAAAAATGAGGACTATTTTAAACATTCGGTAAAGATAAGTATCATTTTAAACATTCGGTAAAAATGATGACAATTTTAAACATTCGGTAAAAATGAGGATCATCCACAATAAACACTAAGAAAATGAGGACCATAAGGGTATTTAAGCCTAAAAAAAGAAAAAAGAGGTACAATTGGGACATTACGATATTTAACAGAGAATTTTTGGGCCGAACATTTTTTAACTAATCTATTAACCATCACGAAGATTCATCTTCACCTTACCATATGCTGTTGAATTCAGAATCGCAATAGAGTTATTCTAAATCAGGAGTAATTGAAAAATGAAGAACCAAGAGAGTTATTCTAAATCAGGAGTAATTAAAAACGAAGAACTAAGAGGATATCAGAGACAACAAAGGCAAGATTGGAGCATAAACAAGGTACACAGTTTCTATTCTGAAAAAATTTACTATGATTGTGTATGGTACGAACTTATGAAAAAAATGTAATTCTTCATCTGATTAACGTGAAATAATAATGAACCAACTAAACACTTAAACATAATGGTTGAGAAGAATTGAAGAAGGAAATTGAAATGGAGAAGAATTAGGGAAGATCACTGGTGAACAGGGTACAGGAGGTGGCATTTTGGTTTTCGAACCCGACCATTTGCAGCGATGATGTTTTTGTCTCCGGTGAGACTGTGGTGTTTCTGATTGATGGTTTTTCCCTCTGATTGTGTGTTTGAGAGGAGAATACGTGAGACCCTAGTACGAAACTGGAAAAAGGAGGCGAAGTAGTTTCCAAGCGCCGCCATAAGTGGTGGTCCAGCGCCGTTCGTGTCAACGTCGATGGCAGCCTTGTGGTCTTGTGTACGTCAGCCTGCGGTGTGATGGTGAAGAAGAGTGGCGTTGACAGCAAAGGTACCGACAGTAAGAATGGTGGTACTGGTGTTGGCTAAGCGGAGGAGATGCGAGCATGGGGCCATGTCGTGGTGCTTCGCCTAATTGAAGGACGTGAGGCAGAGAATAGCGTCGCCAGTGGTGTTAGTACGACGAGCAACAATGGTGGTTAATGCCGCCATTGGTGATGGCACCACGATGGTGGTCGGAGTTGTCGCTGACCCGTCGCCAGCAGTTTGATAATGAACGTGAGCAACGTTTGTCAGAGACGAACCCAAAATCTAAATTTTTATCCTTGATCCATGTAGTCCATTTAAAATCCATTTTATTAAAATTTTAATTTATTTAAAATTTATTTTAAAAGATTTGGATTTTAATCTGATCTATATTTATATATTGGTTAAAATACTTCATTAGTCCACATTTGTGTTTAAAAATCTCAATTAGGTCCTAAGACTTTTTTAGTTTTAATTAAGTCCATATTTTTTAAAATGCGTAATAATTAGGGCAATTCCGTTAGTATGGTGGTAACAATGTTAAAGATGTGTCATGTGTCAGCACCTCATTTTTTTGAATTTTCTTTTGAATTTTTTTTTGAATTTTTTATTTTTTATTTTTTGAAAATTATTCATGCCACATGTCATATCAGTATTGTGCCACGTGTCAAGTCAGTCAAGGTGTCACGTGTCAAATCATTGTCTGAATCTCAATTTGGTCCATATATTTATTATTTTGGTTACATTTCAGTCCATTTATTTTAAAATTTTAAATATATTTATTTTAACTTTTTACAAAATTATTTTAAAATTTTATATTTAAATTTATAAAATTGTTATTTTTAAACCAACTCTAACATTTGTATATAAATTATTTAAAATTATTTTGTAACAAGTTAAAAAAAATTTAAATTTTTTAAAACAAAATATAAGTAAAGTTTAATGTAAAATAAAAATTTAAATAAACTTAATGTTATTAGAATGTTTAATAAAGTCAGCACCTCATTTTTTTGAATTTTCTTTTGAATTTTTTTTTGAATTTTTTATTTTTTATTTTTTGAAAATTATTCATGCCACATGTCATATCAGTATTGTGCCACGTGTCAAGTCAGTCAAGGTGTCACGTGTCAAATCATTGTCTGAATCTCAATTTGGTCCATATATTTATTATTTTGGTTACATTTCAGTCCATTTATTTTAAAATTTTAAATATATTTATTTTAACTTTTTACAAAATTATTTTAAAATTTTATATTTAAATTTATAAAATTGTTATTTTTAAACCAACTCTAACATTTGTATATAAATTATTTAAAATTATTTTGTAACAAGTTAAAAAAAATTTAAATTTTTTAAAACAAAATATAAGTAAAGTTTAATGTAAAATAAAAATTTAAATAAACTTAATGTTATTAGAATGTTTAATAAAAATATCGTTATAAATTTTTTATAAAAGTTAAATTTGGTCTTAATTTGGAGAGGGTGAAATTGAAAATTAAAAAAAAATAAAGTGAAATATAATCAAAATAACAAATATATGGACCAAATTGAGATTCAGACAATGACTTGACACGTGTTACCTTACTGACTTGCACAATATTGACGTGACACATGACATGAATAATTTTTTTAAAAAAATTAATAAAATAATTTTTTAAAAAAAATAAAAAAATAAAAAAAAATGAGGAACTGACACGTGGCACATCTTTAACATTGTTACCATCATACTAATGGAATGACCTAATTGTTACGAATTTTAAAAAATATGGACCTAATTGAGACTAGAAAAAATCTTATGACCTAATTGAGATTTTCGAACAAAAACATGAACCAATGAATTATTTTAACTTTATATATTTTATAGATTGGATATCCATTCTATAAATAGAGATTTCAAATATGGATAATCCAACAAATCCAATCCAAATTTTTAATTTAAATTTTTAATTGGGTTAGGTTAAAGATTGAGATGGACTAGGCTAAATTCAGACTCGGACGGGCCTTGCTTGACGACTTATACGGACCGGATAGGCTCGAAGACCTTGAAGGGTCGGCTAGGTCTGACGACCAGAACGAGTTAGGCGAGTCTAAAGACATGAATGGGCTAGGCGAGCCCAACAAACCAAACAAGTCGGTCGAGCCCAATGACCTAAAAAAGTCAGGTGATCCAAATGACTCGAACGGGCCAGGTGAGCCCAAAGACCCGAATGGGCCAGGCGGACCCGATGACTGAAATAGGCCAAGCAGACCTGATGACTCGAACGGGCCAGGTGGGCCTTAAGACCCGAACGGGCCAGGCAGGCCCGATTACCCGAACGTGCCAAGCGGGTCTGAAGACTCAGATGGATTGGGATGGGTAGGCCAGACAACTCGGACGGGTCGTGCCCGACGACCTGTATAGAGTGGGTAGGCCCGATGACCTTGATGGGTCGAGTGGGCCCAATGACCTGAACAAGTTGAGTCATCTTGACTACCCGGACAAGCTGAGTCGACCCGACGATCGGCCGGACTGTACTAGACGACCCGTACAGATCGGGCAGGCCCGATGCCCGAACCGACCAAGCAGGCCCAAAAACCCAGATTGGATATGCTGGGCTGGGGTTGATGATTTGGACGGGTCGTGCCCGATGACCTGTAAGGACTGAACAAGCCCGAGACCCTAATGGGCCAAGCGAGTTGGATGACCTGGACAGGCTGAGTTGTGTTGGCCTTAAAGACATAAGTTTTATAAAATTCAATTTAAATTTCTTTTATGAAAAATAGATTCTAGATTTTGAACTTGATCCAAATATTTGGACTGGATTTAAATCTTGATCCAAATATTTGGATCTGGACTTAAAAAAAATCCAAACTAGTTTGGCTGAAAAAAATGAATTTGGGTCAAAAATTCAATCCAATTATTTGGATCTGAAATGGATGTGGATTGGATTATTAAAATTCCAATCCATGCCCACTCCTAATTTTTGTGATTAGTGGCAGCGTGAGGTAGAAGATGAAGTTTGGGGAAATATTTGTTTTTTAAGTGTTAGGATACTCATTTCATTTAATATCTATCGGTTAAATTATATTTTTTTCTTAATTTCGTAGCAAAATATTAATTTGATCCCTCTATTTTTCATCTGGGTTTCTATTTTGTAAAATTTGATGCAATCAAATCATTTTCGTTAGTAATGTAGTAACAACGTTAAAGAGAGTGTCACGTGTCAACTCCTGAATTATTGAATTTATTTATTTTTGTTTTTTTATTTTAAAACAAATTAAAAATTTGTCAGGTGTCAAGTTGACATTGTGCCACATGGTAGTGACAATGTGATGTGACAATGACAGTGCCATGTGTCACTATTATATTAAGTGTCATTTCTTCATTCTCAATTTGGTCCTTGTATTTTAAAAATAATTTTAACTAGTTTATAACAAATAAATTTGAAATTTGAAAACAATTTTAAGTAAAGTTGAATGTGAAACAAAAATTTAAAATAAACTTAGTTTTGTTAAAAATATTTAATAAAAATATCAAATTTAATAAAAACATTTTTATAACATTTATATAAAAAATAATTTTTGTTTCAATTTGAAAAGGGACGAAATTGCAAAATTTTTACAAAAATTGGAACTAAATTTAGAAAACATTAAAATATAAGGACCAAATTGAGAAATAAGAAATGACCCTGGCATAATAGTGACACATGACACTGTCATTGCCACACCACACTATCACCACCATGTGTCACAACGTCAGCTTAACACGTGCAAATTTTTAACTTTTAAAAAAAAATCGAAAAATCCAAGAACTGACATGTGACACCTTTTTAACGATGTTACTACACCAGTAACAGAAAGGACTTGATTGCATCAAAATTTTCAAAACAAAGACCAAATTAAGATTAAAAAAAATATAGGGACCAAATAGATATTTTACTATGAAAATGGGGACCAAAGACATAATTTAACCATAACTATTTCACTAAGCACACACCTCACTCCTCTATCTTTGTTTTCGGATGCGTTTTACTTTCTGCACCACGCAATTCTCTTCATACATCTCAGTTCTAAGTGTTTAAGTTTTTCTTTCTACACCCACATACTTACTTATACACTTCTATGTTTTTATTTTTAAATTTTACCATTTTCTCAAAATTAAATTTTACTTTCTCCAAATTTTCATTATGTAATATTTTCAATTTTATTTTTACCCATCAAACTTTTTGTATGTCTCACTTTTTCTAAAATAATAAAAATTTTAAAGTGAAATAAAAATCAAAATAGTTTTCAAAAATGATAACAATAAGGATAAATAAAATTTAAAAAATAATTTTCTTTGTTTTTACTTTTTGGTGTCTATTTGCTCGTGTCGCATGACATCCTTTTTCAAAATAAAAAATATATAAAAAGGTTCTTGGTGCCTACCTAATCGCTCGTGTCGCATGACATTTATTTTCAAAGTATTAAAAAATATTTCTAAATAAAAATATATAAAGACTTTTGGTGTCTATTAGACCGCGTCGCATGACACCTTTTTTCTAAATATTAACTATATAAAGAATTTTGGTATCTACTCGACTACTCGCGTCACATAAAACGCATTTTATAAAGAACTACGTAACCCATATTTCACATTTTTAATAAGAATACATAAGATCAAGGTTAACCTTTGTTGGGTCCTTTTCACTCAAAAAATATATTTGTTCAATTTATTTTTGGGAAAAATAAATATTATAAAATAAACACATCTCTTTTGTAACTTTAATTAAAGGTACCGCCTCTAGGCGGACGTTGTAACATCCCTAGGGAATATTACTTAAAAATAAATATTAAAATAAATAATTGCATTAATAGCCATCTCGATAAAAATCCCAACGCGGGATAACTTCAATTTATTAAGATAGCGCGCCAAAACTCATAACTGAATTCATAATAGGTTAAAAGTTACCAAAATTCGTATTGAAAACATAAATTACAATTTAGCAAAACCCTAGCACTACTCCCATGCTAGCCCTCACTCCGCCATCTGAGCATCCTCAGCACCACCTGTATCAACATCTGCTCCCGTGTAACGAATTACACGATCATCGCCACACACAAACAGAAAGGGTGAGCTGAGAAAATAAA
>Ga0214545_1005537_pt1 | contig 22714 bp, 14 predicted proteins | sample CNSS4metaG_FD_160064 | JGI IMG/M metagenome (GOLD analysis project Ga0214545, IMG submission 160064) | Root nodule microbial communities from cowpea collected in UCLA plant growth center, Los Angeles, California, USA - CNSS4 | ecosystem: Host-associated > Plants > Roots > Nodule | place: USA...
CGTGTCATTATTGTGACATTTTAATTTTTTGATTTATTTTATGTGGATGGATGAACATTTGGCATAATGTTATAATATTGGGTGGTATGGGTTCGAAGCATGGTGAACATAAAACATTCATTTTTGGTTTCATTTTAGTACAATCATTCAATTTTTTAACAAGTTGCGAGGATAGCTCAGTTGGGAGAGTGTCAGACTGAAGATCTGAAGGTCACGTGTTCGATCCACGTTCATCGCAATGTTTGAAAGATTTTTCATTTTTCCTTTTAATTTAAAATTATTTAATTTTCAAATTTAAAGTGTTTGAATTTAGATAATCAAATATTTATTTCTCTGAGATCTAGTGGGGACTCATTTGTGGAATGTCAGAGGAGGAATTTTTAGAGCATGTACATTTTCACGTTTATGGAATTTTTCCAGAAACTGTCTGTCGACTTTGAAGGCCCGTTAGGCGACTCATGCAATTTTTGCCTTACTTTATCGGTTCAGCTATGTTTGTGGGTTTTGGTTGGTCTAGGGGTTCATTTGAGTTCTTGGGAATATTTATGTGTTTTAGGTTGCGTGAGTAATAACTTAATGAGATTGATTGTCCCTTGGTGATGTTATATTGGATGAATTTTATAGGAATTTACATAAGGGTATGTTAGGGTTTGGGGAAAAAATTGAAAACATGATATTTTATGTGTGATTGGTGGTAAATTGAAGCTGTATGACAAACTGGAGATGTTAGTTACTAGAAGCACGAATAGGTTTGGTTCGCGAGAAATGGTTAACAGTGTAAATGGTTATGGGCCTTTATGGTTTCTAGTTGGTGAAGGAGAATCTGAGATTTTCCCAAAAACTAATGTAAGTGATTTCTGCAAGCCTGGCCTGTTTCAACAAAGGACTCCTTGACAATTTCATAAAGAATATAAAAAGGTTTACAGAAACATAGTTCAAATAAATGAAAATTCCCTTCCACCAAGACCACGAGAAAATTGTTGCAACACATTAAATGAATTCCTCATTCTCTCTGTACAAAGAACACATGGAACACAAAGAACACATGAAACTCATTTTGACATCTCTATGGAAGAATGAGGCTGACGGCTGTGCGGTGCAGATTCAGGCGAGATTGGTCATTTCACGGCTGCGCAATGTTGAGGTGTAGGTGCAACAATGGGATTCGTGTTCGCTACTGTAGAAGATGGAGAGTGTTCTTACCATGAAGGCAATTTGTGTTGTTCTGGTTCGCGGGAAGAATATGGTTGCTGGATGTGTGATCGCGTGGTGTTGTGACGCTGCTGTGATGGTCACGGTTGGTCCTGGTTCTAATACGGTGGCTTCCATGGAGGTTGTAGTCTGGTGCGTCAATGGAAGCACGATGGTCTGTTGATGTGGTGGCGTGGTGTTGTGTAGGGACGCTGGTCATGGTGGCACGGTGTAAATGCGAAACGGTGGTGTAGGTGGTTGATTTCGCTGTAGATCTGTGGTGTGTTAGTCGAGATGAAGATGGTGATGCAGAAACGATCATGAGTGCGTCGCGGTGGAGGAAATGGATGTGGCTGCTGGTGCGCGAGGATGATGGTGGAGTTGCTGTGGCTAGTGCAGAGATAGTGGTTGTACTGGCTCGAGCATGGTTCAGATGCGTGAAGCAATGTTGAGGTGAAGTGCACGAGGATGATGGTGGTTGTCATGGTGAACTCCACGATCAAGGATGGTGAACGGCGTGGAGGTGGCTGACGGTGGAAGAGCGGACGGCGGCTGCCATGGTGATGGAAGGAGATGATAAAAATTAGGGTTTCTGTTTTGGAGATAGAAAGAGATGATGACATGGCACGCCCTGATTGGTTCACATGCATGTGCAAGGATTATGCCCACGTGGCTTCTTCTAGTTGGTCAACTCATTTAGTGGAGGATTGCCACATGGCATAATTTGGTGCATCAAGTTTAAGTGGTAAGAGGGGTGCAACTTAGTAGAAATTGGGGTGCATAATAGGTTTTTGGGTAGTCCACTTCAGGAGGAGTGTGTAAATAAAAACTAGGGATGCATTTAGCTCCTAAATATTTTCTTTTTAGAATTTGCTGATTTTGGACTTATTTTGTAACTTTGAATATTTCAAATCCACACTTTTAATGACCCAAATTAAACTTCAGTTGTATTAACAAACGTTAGAATATCCAATAATATTTTATGCAACTAAAATCAATTTTTACACCACTTTTAACTTACATACTTAATAAATCCAATAATCACAAATCCTAATTAAATCAATCCTTAAGCACAAAAATTCTATTAAATCCCCAAATTTAAACATTAAATGAGGGCAAAAGTTTGAACTTAGCACTTTTCTTTTTCCTTCACTATATTTTCTACAAGCTTTCTATACGCACCACGAGACAATAAGTGCAGGTTTTTATTTTGAGCACTTATTGCTTGGGCTTTTGTCCTCTTTTGCTGTAACATAGAATTCATTTTATGAATTAGTTCAACTTGTACACAATTTCAACAATTTTTCGAATTCAAGTAAACTAACCTTCCATCCTTCAGATGTACGAGACTCAACAAAATGACGCCAAGTGTTTTCATCTATTGCCTTGTACAGCTCACGTGGATCTTCATTCTTTTTAGATCCATAAATATACCTAGACTTCAGTTTTGTCTTAAAACCATAGACTTCAGCTCACGAGACTCAACAAAACGCCGACAAACATTTATGTTTAAGCGTCGCCACATTTGGAATATCAAATGTCATCTGCAATAAAGAAAATACACATCAACAAGTGCTTTACCAATATAATAAAAATACAAATTAAAAAATTACATGACATAATTTACCATTAGATCCTGCCATATCATGTTCCGTTGAACTTCAGACACATGATCGAAACTAGGAGTAAGGATGAATATTCTGTCACGTGCCAATACTCCTAAATAGCTTATGAAAAGGTCTCCATTACGACCTGAAGCATGACCACTAAAGACGTCAATGATGACATGAGTCTTTTTACCTTTAGCTTTTCTCAACAAGAGCATCCTCAATCTAGTGGCTCCTTGGGTGGTTCTCTTTTTGGGCTTTCCATCCTCTGATGATGAAGTTTAATGGTCAGCCATATATCTGTTGTTAAAAGAAAAAAATACAAAAGATTAATAACAAATAACATATTATTTAACAAAACACGTAAATTTATACAAAAAAATATAGATTCATACATAAATTTATGGATTGGTCATATGCATATTTCCTCATTGTGATTTCCCGAATTGCTTGTACATCGTTAAGTACTAGGGCCTCATCATAATTTATCGTTGTTTTAAATGGATGAGTGTCAACAATATGAAGGTTACTCAAATTCTCTTCATTAACATCAATTTGTATCTTGCCGTGAAAAACAACAAACCAATTTTCAGATGCAGGATCTTTTACATAAAAAAACTTGAGATGGTTGATGTGTCATGATAAAAGGCTCATCTCGATAACCCACCTTTCGAAAATCAACTAGAGTCATACCCGATTCATCGATTTTGACACCACTCTTATTATCAATCCACTTACATTTGAACAGTGGAATAATAAACATAGTAGTCAACCTCCCATATCTCTTCTATTACACTATAGTACGTCATTGACCTAATTACCGGATTTTGATCTTTGGATGTGGAAAATTGCAGCGACTCAACTTCAAGACTCACTCCACCATTTTGTATTGTGCTTTTATCATACAAAGACTTTGTATAAAATGTACAATTATTAATTTCATAACCTATACAAGTTACAACATCAAATTTCAGTCCATTTGCTAGCCACAAGAAAGTCTCAAAAGATTGTGAATCTTTCAAAACCTCAGATTTAAACCAAGGCATGAACGTTTTGTTATGCTCCATCAACTGCCATTTTTCTGATTGTCTCGGATGTTGTTTATTTACAATGGCTTTATGTGCATTTAAGTAAGGGATCACCTCATTAGTGTTGTTCAATATGTACATATGTGCTTGCATTAGTTCTGCGTGATCTTTAGTTACCACATTCACACCCCGAATGTTGTTACTTATAGAACACCTGTTCAACTATGATCTGGGAGGAACTCATATCGGATTTGCTTTTGTCATGTAATCTAAACAAAACTCGATATTTTCTTCAATAATATACCTTTCAATCATTGAAGCTTCTAGACGATATTTGTTTTTCACATACCCTTTCAAAATCTTCATGTAGCGTTCAATAGGATACATCCATCTTAGGTATACTGGCCCACAGAACTTGATTTCTCTTACCAAATGAACAAGCAAATGTACCATCACATCAAAAAAGGATGGAGGGAAAAACATCTCCAACTGATACAAGATGATAACAATCTCACTTGACGGTCATCTAACTTTAAAGGTTCGATGACTTTACAACAAATTGAAGAGAAAAATGAACACAAACGAGCTATAGTTTGTCGAACATTTTTTTGTAAAATTCCACGAATAGCCACCGGTAACAATTGTTGGATTAAGACGTGACAATCATGAGACTTCAGGCCAACAAGGTTCAAATCCTGCATTGACACTAAACTCTTAATATTTGAAGAGTATCCTTGTTGTACCTTGACACTCCTTAGACAAAGGCAAAAACTTATCTTTTCTTGTCTAGACATAGTGTAACATGTAGGAGGCAAATAAGTATGCTTACCAACCTCCCTTGGTGCCAAGTCTTTGCAAATATTCATTTCAAGCAAATTCAACCGAGCATTTACTCCATCTTTTGTCTTTCCTTGAATGTTAAGTAGTGTATCAATCAAGCTATCACACACATTCTTCTCCACATGCATTATATTTATACAGTGTCTAACCTCTAACTTTGACCAATATTGAAGATCAAAGAATATTGATTTTTTCTTCCAAGGGCTCATTGCAGATGATTTCTTGGGGGTTTTCCCAAATATATGATGTATTTTATTAACTTTTTCATGAATTTGAAAGCCATTCAATGGAATTGGTGCATCATTATTTTCTTGATTTCCATTAAATGCTTTTTTAACCTTCGATAAGGATGATTTGATTGCAAAAATCTCCGATGGCGCATATATACTATCTTCCTTTCGTATTTCAATTGATAAGCTGTAGTGTTTTCTTCACATATAGGGCATGCTTTATGACCCTTCACACTGTACCTTGACAAATTACTGTAAGCTGAAAAGTCATTATTGGTGCAAAATAACATTGCATGCATCATGAAAGTCTTAGAAGCAAAAGCATCAAATGTTTCAACCTATCCGTCCACAACATCGAATTATATAATCCAATTAATATTTTAAATTACAAAACCTCTAAGTATCAAATTAATTAATTAAATAATAAATTCTTATAAAGAAACTTCAAAAGGGGTTTAAATGTTTATGTAACATATGTAAAATAATAATGTAACATAATTAGAAAATTTGATACATTATAAACGTTTTTAATTATTTTATCTTAAAAAAATTAAGATTAAAACGTAAGTTATCGTAATCGAATAAAAAAATTAAAAGACGTCATTATTAAAAAAAAAAATCTATGATCACTACAAAATATGGTTTTAAATCTATGAGCACTAAAAAAATGGTTTTAAGGGAGGTTTGTTTTCACATTACCTCTACTAACTAATTCATCCAAGGTTTTGGTTTTTCCCGCTAAACGATTCTTGAAAAAAGTGTTATTTGAATTTTTACAAACCACAAAAAACACCAATCAATAGCAAAAGATTAAAACATCTATTATATTTTGAGTTTAAAATCCCGGTTAACTATTATGAATTTTGAAACTCCAGTAAACCTCCATAAAATACCATGGATTTTAAAACCTCCATAAAGTACCATAAATTTTAAAATTATTAATCTTGTTTTCTTTTTTCTCATTTATCATTTATATATTTTTTTTAACCACAATTATTAATAGCACAATCCCTTGAATGCAAGAAAATTATATCCCTAAACCCTAAACCCGAATACCCCTGTGTCACATTAAATTTCCAAGAACACGTCTCTTTAAAATTTAAATAAGGAAAACTATAACAATATTTTCTCCAGAAGTAATGTCCAATACTTTCTAATTTTACCACTATTCCATCTTAAATATCCCTTAATAGAGAATTAAATCATTCACCTATTCAGTGAAATGGCAGAGAACATAAAATATATAAATGAGAGCTTATAGTGAAAGAAACTAATGCTTGTTTTATTCATGAAAGATAAAAGCCTTTTTATAGGCTTATACATAATAGATTCACTCCTAAACTCCAAGCCACTAAATCACAACATCCATTTTCTACATAAGATAACAAACTCCTAAAATTAAGGATAAATGAACTTATATAATTTAAAAGAAAACACTAACGTGCATAAATGTGTATAAACAATAAAACAAATATCCTAACATTTTCTCCCTTAAATTGAATCAATCAGTTTATTTTTGCATAGGTTTCTTCAAACTGGATCATCCCAAGTACATACGCTTATTAACCTCCTTAAGTTTTGAAAACCTAAGATCGTTCATAAAAGGAGACTTAGTTTGGAGAATGGCCAGCAGTGCAAGAAAGAAGGATGGCAAGTTCTTCACCAATTGGGACGGCCCATATTGAATACGTGAAGACGCTAGAGGAGGAGCATACCGACTAGAGCAGTTATCTGGGGAAGAAATACCCAATACATGGAATGTGTCCCATCTCAAGTTCTACTTTAGTTAAAAACATGTATTGTATCACACCAAACACTTGTAACCCTGGATGTACTCTTTTTCCTCACCTGGTCTTTTTTCCCTAAGGAGGGTTTTGGCCGGGGAGGTTTTAACGAGGCAGCCCAGATTCAATGAATAATACGAAGGGTTCCCAACTTTGCGACCATTCTTTACTTCACTTCTCACATTCGTTTAAGTTTCCCACCCTTACCACAAGTAAGCGGCCTAGGTCGAACACCCTTAACTTGTTGTTAATTCGTTTTAAGTTCCCCACCCTTACCACAAGTAAGCGGCCTGGGTCGAACACCCTTAACTTGATGTTAATTCGTTTTAAAGTTCCCCACCCTTACCACAAGTAAGTGGTCTGGGTCGAACACCCTTAACTTGTTAATTCGTTTAACTTCCCCACCATTACCACAAGTAAGCGGCCTGGGTCGAACACCCTTAACTTGTTGTTAATTCGTTTAAGTTCCCCACCCTTACCACAAGTAAGCGGCCTGAGTCGAACACCCTAAACTTGTTGTTAATTCGTTTAAGTTCCCCACCCTTATCGCAAGTAAGCGGCCTGGGTCGAACACCCTTAACTTGATGTTAATTCGTTTTAAAATTCCCTACCCTTACCACAAGTAAGCGGTCTGGGTCGAACACCCTTAACTTGTTAATTCGTTTAACTTCCCCACCATTACCATAAGTAAGCGGCCTGGGTCGAACACCCTTAACTTGTTCTTAATTCGTTTAAGTTCCCCACCCTTACCACAAGTAAGCGGCCTGGGTTGAACACCCTAAACTTGTTGTTAATTCGTTTAAGTTCCCCACCCTTACCATAAGTAAGTCGCTTGGGTCGAACACCCTTAACTTGTTAATTCGTTTAAGTTCTCCACCCTTACCACAAGTAAGGGGCCGGGGTCGAACACCCTTAACTTGTTGTTAATTCGTTTAAGTTCCTCACCCTTACCACAAGTAAGCGGCCTGGGTCGAACACCCTTAACTTGTTCTTAATTCGTTTAAGTTCCCCACCCTTACAACAAGTAAACGGTCATAGACATCTGACAAACAAACGACTATTGACATCTGACAAACAAACGACTATTGACATCTGGTAAACGGCCTGGGTCAACAATCGACTTCGCCAAACATAACATCACGACTATTGACATCTGACAAACAAAATAGCATACACAAAGCATTAATCACATTAAAATAAAAGCAAAGTAGTGTATGGAGTGTCAAAGACATAATGTACCAATTATTACAGACATAGGATCAATAACCATTTTGAATCATAAAAAATAAAATTCCTATTTCGCCTTGTCATTGCCACCTTCCACGGTAATCTCCGCTTCCTTCTCTTCCTCGGCTGCTTCCTTCTCCACCTCCTCCTCCGGGCTACTCTCAGCCTCATTCACGAGCTGCCCATCAACCACATCTTTGTTAACATCAAATTTAATGTCAGTTGCATCAACATCCTTATAAAAGAAGGTCGTCTACCGCAATCCCTTCTGACCCATTGATGTGCTCTCGGATGATACAGCCCTTCAAATCATCAAGTGTCACTTCAACACCCTCATATTTTTCCTTCAAATCGTCATAGTCCGCCTCCAGGTTCGCTATCCTCTTATTAAGTTTACCCTCTGAATCCAAACATCGAATCTTCCAAGTTCCCAACCTTTTCTTTTCCTCCTCCCAACCTTCCTTCTTTTTCTTCCAGGTCGTCCTCTCCTCCGCAAACTTATCAAACTTCCCCTGTAACTCCTCCACATTTTCCCGATTTCCCTCATTTACTTCCCGACGGTACAAAGATCCAACCGGGCGACTTAAAATCAACGCATTGCTTCCAAATTCCGCCATGGTCCTCACAAGATGATCTGGCTCTATATTGTCAATAGAGTTGATGATTGTCTCCGGAAGATTGATATCGATATCTTTCCTAACAAACGTTATTGTCACTGGCACTCACCCGCTCCAAGGAAACGATACCCCGGTTTACACCTTTCGCGATAACAGGGGTACAATTTAACCAAGAATTCAGCAGACGAGACCACCGAAACAAAGACGATTAGTTACGAACATCAGTAGCCACCCACGCATAACCACCCTTGACCGGCCAGTTACTCTCCGCTATTTCTTCTTGAAGGTCTTCTCGCACCTTAGTCACCGTCTCCATTGGAATTCTGCCCACCATAGCCGCAGGGCTAGTACTCTCCTCCTCAACATGTCTACCTATACTCCTCCCGGACTCCATACTCTCACTACTGGAAGAAAACAACAACACACTATCACTACTACTAGACATACCTTTTTTCAGAAAAGATGACGACAGGAACTAGGAACTAGTTGAACAGGTATAACGCACGCAAGATCTCTGATTATGAAATTCTCACAAATGAACCAACAAACATAAACCCATCGCGAAATCCACATTTATAAGTGTGAATCCCAAACGATAAAACTTCTTCCCGCCAAAATCACAATCCATACAAATCGACACAATCATCCCAAAGGCCATGAGTATCAGAAATGACAACGCAAAAACCCCCCTTTGATTAGACCTCTGACACCCCTTCACCTGCAACCTACCTTTTCCCATCTTTAGCCTTAACATTGTTCACCACACTTAAAGGCTGGGGGACTGGTGTCATGATAACATAATAACGAATTGCAGTGGTTATCTCTTTAATTCGTACTTGTTCAAAGGATTTATTATAAAACCATGGTATGATGGTATTTTCTCTCAATAAGTTTTACCTTTCTGTTAATTGTTGCTAATGTGATAGTGTGTTATGTGTTGGATACATGAGTAAACAATGATGCATACTCATAAGCTTTGAAAGGACGTATATCCTTAACATTTCCTGGGCAAAACTTATATGTATAAATGTTTTGTATAAGTTTATGTTTTTATCATGCTCTTTGTTGAGTGTATTATCCTTATCTTTGCCTTGTTTTGTTACACTACTTCTTAATTAATACTTCTTAAACTCCCTTACTTCTTTTATTTTAGAATTCAAACTTATCCACGTATTTATAGTATTACATAACTGTTATAACTCAGAATGAGTAACGAAAAGACGTTTTAGATATAAATCCCGAAAAACGTATTTATAGTATTATATCATTGTATCTGTATCTGATCTATGTTTGTCAGAATAACCAAAAGCGTTTTAGATATATCAGTAAAACAATTTTTCTTCTATGTAACATTGTTATCTATGTTAAAGTAATATTTTATGATTTAAAACGTATTAATTAATTTTGAAATATTCAATTACTGAATTAATTAACACAGTTTTTATTTTTACAAATAATCATAACTATAAATCAAAAGAACATGAACAACACATACTAATTGTTTTTTTATACTATTATAAAACATATTTATTAAGTTCAAAATAATCATTGTTTAATGAATTAATTAACGTGATTTTTATTGTTAAAGTAATATTTTATCATTTAAAATGTATTAATTAATTTTGAAATATTCAATTAATGAATTAATTAACAAAGTTTTTATTTCTACAAATAATCATCACTATAAATCAAAAAAACATGAACAACACATACTAATTGTTTTTTTATACTATTATAAAACATATTTATTAAGTTCAAAATAATCATTGTTTAATGAATTAATTAACGTGATTTTTTATTTTTATAAAATATCATAATTATATGAAATATATTTATTGTGTACTTCTATAAATCAAAATCAAAATGGACATATCACTAGTGCAAAATTGCATTTTTACCTCGTCTTATAGGTCTCGATTGGTAAGGAACCGAAGCATATGACGCCGCGGTGGCATTTTTGCAATTTCAGGCAACTTTTATGCCTCGATTCAAGAAAAGCCCGAAGCCAAAAGGGGTTATAGGCTTTGGTTCAAAAAAAATCGGTGCCAAAAGGTCCTTATATGCTTCGGTTGAATAGACCCGAAGCCAAAAAGGTGGCTAGAAATTTCAAAAATGCCATTAGCGATTACGTCTTTGGCCTCGGGTGGCACTGAACCGGGACCAAATAGGGCTATATGCCTCGGTTATTAATTGAACCGAGGCCATATAGTTTAATTAGGGCACGAACTCCTCTACTTCTTCCTCGCACGCCACTGCTCCATCTCTCTCTGCGACAACACTCTCCTCACTCTTCCCCTCTGCGCGCACTCTCAATCTCTGAAACTTTTTGTTTTTTTGCCATTTCTGAGTATCATCAACTTCAGATTTAATAGAGAATCAGAAATGGCTAACGAATCCTCGTCACAGCAGTCATCGGACGACGTAGAGTCTCCGTCACCTTCGGAACCGCCGCCGCTACAGTCTTCACGGTTGACAACGCAACGCAAACCCTAATCCCTCTCACAACTGCGCGGCCCTGCCCGCCTGGGACTACGTCAATAATTGACGCCGGCACGCATTCGTCTCCAAACCCTAACTCTCTTCTTCCGCACGAGAGAAACGTCCTAGGTCCTGCGACTCGCTGCCACCATGCCAGCCACCGAGACTGGGTCCGCGAGCACCAAGGAAACCAACCCTTCGGCAGCCACGACAACGACCGCTCCTGTCCGAGACTCCGACTCTCTGTTTCTCTATTTCTGATTTGTTTTTGGGTGTGAACGATTGGGGAAGATGAAATGTTAGAGCTTTGTGCTGGGATGGGGTTCTGATTCGGTGTGATGTTGTATTGTAGGGAAGCTCTTGCGGTTGGTGACAGACTTTTCCGACGAAGAGGAAAAGGAGGAGGAGGCGGAGGAGGAGGAAGAAGAGAAGGAGAATGAGGCGGATGACGGTGGTGACGCGAAGGTCCGTTAAACCTATCATCAAGAATGTGTAGAGGGACATGTCTCGCGAAAAAATTAATTAAAAAAAATATTTTTACCTATGGCTCCGGTTCATTTAGAACCGAGGCATAAAAGGAACTTTATGGCTTCGGGTAACAACCGAGGCCAAAAGAGGTACCTTTTGGCCTCACCCCAATATGTCTCGGTTCTAGACCCGAGGCAAAATGAGGAAAATGACCGGGGCAAAAAGCCCTTACTGCACTGGTGTATATTGATTTTTTTAATAATATTATATAATATATTGTACTTAGTAAACACTAATTTAACAAGGTGGTTTATATTGCTCAATTGCTTATTTTTTACCAACAGAGATAATTATAATACTAAACATTTTTTTTAATAAAAGCGGTAACGTTCCATTTAATAAATAAACTTAATTAAATGAAACATCATAGTTAATAATATAAAGAGCAAGTTACGGAGTATATGTGTCACTCCTTACAGTTATCCAAAGGTTACTAGGAAAGAAACCAAGGCACACCACAATGCCATTAACAAAAAGGGATAAAAGTTAAACAATATCCAAAACATATGCTCAAGGAGCAAGACAATACATAGGCTACATTACCTTAAAAGAAAACTTGGAGCAAAGGGATCCATTCCAAGATAAGCTACACATCGGAGTTTACATCACCCTGATGACCATGAGGAGTTCCCACATCTGCTCACATCAATAAATTGATGATCATCGCAAAAGAAGAAAACCACACACAGACACGCAAACAAACAGAAAGGGTAAGCTAGAGTGAAAAAGGCTTATCATACAATTGAGCATACAATTTAAAAGTCAAAGACACATAAATCAACCAAACATGTGATAACAGACAATTTAAGACTCTAAGACTCAATTATCCGGACACATATAATCAGTCGGATTCACTGGATGCTTGCACTTGTGGTGGCCTCTACTGCTCTATAGAGCCATTGCCAATGAGTTTCACCTTACCACGCACAAGGTTAGCCTTCAAACATCTAAGGTCATTATCATGCCAAAGACTAGGGCCTCCTACTACTCTCACCACTTGAGTCAGTATGCTCTACGTGAGACTAACTAACTCTTTAGAGTTTCAGGATGCAATCCTTATTTGAATCCTTACTATATTATATGATGAGGCACCACCACCATGAGGCACCGTCATGAGCTCCCACTAAAAGGGTCATAGAATTACGTCCTGACCATGAGGCACCACCATGAGATCTCACCAAGAGATTCATGGAATTAAGTCGTGACCATGAGGCACCACCGTGAGATCTCACCAAGAGATTCATGAAATTACGCCCTAAACAATACCAAAATCATGTCTCACCAACCAATCATAGAATAATCATGCATACCAATCTCATGCCAATATACAACAAACCATCCAACCATGATTCATACGCATACCATGCCAAGCTCATCAGTTCCAGCCCATAAACCATTTAATACATGCATATTCACCCAATTCATGTTCTAACAGAGTAATCCAATCAAACATGTGACCATCAACCAATAACAGAGGAGAAAACAGCACCTGAGCACATTTTTGCCCAACTCTCACTTAGGCTAGAAGGCCTCGCTCAGGCTAGAAGGCCTCGCTTAGGCGAGAGGGTTCTCTCTCTCAGGCAAGGTCCTTTCTCCTAGGCGAGAGCTCAAAAATTGGGAACAATGGCTTTTGCGTTCTCTCGCTTAGGCGAGACCTCCTCGCCTGAGTGAGATGGACTCTCGCTCAAAACTAGAGTTCGTCGCCTGAGCAACAGCTCGGGAGAACCCCAGGGAGCACTTCTGGCACTCTCGCTTGGGCGAGCCTCACTCACATGGGCGAAACACTAGGTTCCTCCATTGTTCACGCGTGCAGCAGCCAGACATCCAATCCAAATAATGTTTTAACAGATTTTCAATCAAATGAAACAACAACCAAGCCATAAGCAAAGCAAGCAGAAAATCGAAAAACAAGCAAAACCCTAGCTTCCTTTACCTAGACAGAGGATAGCTTATAACACGAGCACACTACGAAGGAGTACCACAACTCCCGGAACAACTTGGTGAGCTGAAAATACCGATATTAGAAGCAAAATGAGGTCACTACAATTAACCTAGTTGGAAACACGAAAGTAAGGCTAGAGAGAAATTGAAGACCAACTTAAATGGAATGGAAGTTGAGTTCAACTAGCTCGATGAAGAACGGGGCCAATCCTAGCAGAGCTCTGTTAAGGGAAAACGAAAGTGAGTAAGGGACTATTTTTGCAAAATGAGCAGAAAATGAGAGGGTTAGACTAGTTTAGGAGTTTTGGGCACTTTATGGGCTAGCCTTAGGCCCAACAGACCAAGGTAGGCTCTTAAAATTTAGGGCAGAATTTAAGTGGACCTTGAAAAAACAATCATGTGTACTATTTAACAATGTTTTAAAAAATGTTAAATGACTACGGTTTATAAAATATAAAATTATATTGATCCACCTCTATATGGAGTTTTTAACTAATGATAAATATTATTATATTTTAACTTAAATGTAGAAGCAATGTAATGGTGGTGCAAATGAATTTATATTATCATTCAAATTATCATATATGATAGTAGTTTTACTTATATTATAATTACTTTGTAAATCATATCTAGACTAATTTCTAATCAAGTAAAAGTGATTATATTTTTAAAAATTTTATGGACACTTACTACAAAATTGTTGTCGTAGGATATGCCAATTTCTATTAATTGGGTCATTCAAGTATCTCATTTGGATTAAAGTTTTCAATTAGTAAAAGTTTCTCTGAATAATACAACACAAAACACCAAACAATAAAGAGATTTAGATAACTAGATATTTATAAATTTCCTGGAGGTTATCAATGAAATAAGAAGAATTATGCATGCATTAAAGATCAATTTTTTTATTGGAGTACGATATTTTAACAAAGTTTTTTTTAGTCTTGTTAACTAGTGTTTTAAGAGTAATGGTTAATGTAATTAATATACATTAAATTTTATAAGAAATACATAGATAAATATAATATTAAATTAAATTTGACCTAATTACCATTAATGCAATCTTATTTTATTTAAAAAACAAAAATCTCAAAAATAAAAGTTATAAAATAATTAAATAACAAAATAATTATGTTTTAATATTGTTAAAAATTAAATATAATTAAACATAAAGATGTTTTAATTAACAGAACAACCACTAAAAAAAATAGTGTTACACATCTAAAAAATTTATATAAAAAAAACAACTAAAGTATCAATTTGAGACTTGATCGAATTTACTTTCTCTGATTTTTTGATAATCTTTTCCAACACTTTTGTTAGTTTAACAAAACTTCTTGTACTAAAGAAACAAACAATATTTGAATATATGAAATTATTAATTATAAATACATAAAAATAGTAATATAAAAAATTTAATTACCTAAACTTTTAAGTGAAACACCAGATTTAAATTTGCCTTTTCAGAAACATTTTTCTTTCTTTTCCTTACAGGATCACAATTTTGAACATCATCTTTCGAGGGACATGTAACAATTTTGAACATCATCTTTCGACGGACATAACAATGTTATGTCCATTCCCTTTACACAACCCACAACTATTCTTATTTGTGGTAGTTCTTTTCCCCGTTTACAGCGTCTTCATTTTAGCCAGCCTTTTGTTTTTGAAATTGGAGGACAATGCACAACATCCATTGTTATTCATTCCTCAATAATAGTCTTGTGTACCTGGACTTCATTATTGTTATGTGAAGCTTCAAGTGGCCATTGTGATGGCAAGTAATTGGAAGGAATTACATGGCAATCTTTATGAATAAAAATGCTAAGAATAATATCCTCAAAACTCAAAATGCTTACAACTACAAGTAGCTAATTTAACATACCAAAATACCTCATGTTTCTTACTATTTGCATTTTTATAATATTGCAACACATTTACATTACCATTTTCATCAAGAACTGAATATTGAGTGCATCTTTCAAACTCCTCTTCAAACTTTCGAAAAGCAAATTGTATGAAAATACTGTAACCTTGTTCTTATAAGGGAGATACAAACTTCAATGAAAATTTTCTGCACTTATCCAACATTATATCATGCTCTTCTTTTTGCTTAATATCTTCAATTGCTAGATAAACCTGAAATTTATTAAGAAAAATAAACACAATCATAATTTAATTCACCTGATTTGTAAAACCTCTTAAACTTGTATGAGAATTGATAAATCTCTTAACAAAAACATTGATACTTTCCGATCTTCCGGTGGTTGTCATCCCCCAAAGAAATAATCACGAAGATATGCAAGTGCCCAATTATTTCTTATTTCATACAATCCTTTCACATGCTTATTTGATTGCAAATTATACTTTGCGACAACTCTTGGCCATTCATGCTCAAATTATTCCGTTGTCTAAAACTTGTAGAGCTTAAAAAAATCAGCACACCATTTTGAATATTTCTCATGAAGTATAACATTGAACTAAGAGCTAAACTTGAAAGGAATATGCCATATGTAGAAGCTATGTTTTGTTGATGGCAAGTCTTTTGAAATTGCTTTAGTCATCCATGAATCCTGGTCTGTCAATATAGTCTTAGGTGTCTTCCTCATTAAAGTTACAAAAGTCTATTGAAAAGTAAGGAAGGATTAGAAATTTCACTAACATTATATAAATAAAATAATTACTTGAACTTGAAAGTTACCTGCATTAACCAATGAAACGAGACTTTTCCTTCTCGATAGAAAAAAAAATCACGCATATTTATAATTCCATTTCGTTTAACAAATCTATCTTTTGTTTAAAAAATCTACCTTTACGAACTGAGAACCCTTGTTGATATGCATACCTCTTATAAAAGGAGTATGTTACTTCCTCACTGAAAAAAATCTGGTGAACAAAAGGCACAACATTTGTGTCCACAAAATTTCCAATTTCATTGATTTCTTCTAAAAACTCATCAATAACGAGATTTTGTTGAATGGTTGTTTCTTCTAAATCTTCAACATGCTCTAATATTCCTAAACAATATTTCCTGGAAAATTATCTTCTATAGGTAATTCATTCAAATCAAAATTTCTTTTATTGTTGCTCTTATCTCTACCACTATCTCCATCCAATGTGCAATTTACCATCTACAAAGCATATTTAAGAAAAAAAAAGGAAAATTAATTTGAAGGAGTAGTAGAAAGACAAAATTTTTCCACATAAAAGTATAATAATTTCATCACTGAAGATTTTATTTTACAAAACTTAAAGACATACCTTTCAAAGGTTTACAACCTTCCCATTTGAAACTTTCACCCTCAGAGACTCTTCAAGTGCCACCAGAGATATTTCTTTTTCTTTTTAGCAGAGACTTTAAAAATTCTAAAGGCATTCTTCTATAGCAGTACATTATTGTCTAAACCTTTAAAAGGGTATTTTTGTCTTTATAAAATTTTTTATATGCATATATACCATCTCTATTAATGTATTTAATTATTTCAACTTTCAATATAAACATGAAGGAACCAATGCAAATTAATTATCCTTAACCAGTGTCCTTACGACACTAGTTAGCATTTTCCTTTTTTTTTTAAACTTTGATAAATTATCTATTTAGATAAAGAGTACTACTTTATTACTTCATTTTGATTAAAAAATAAAAAAAATGAATTTATTTTAAGTTTAATCACACGAAAGGTTTTCGTTTTCTTTAAAAAATCTTAATTGGGTGCTAAATTTTTAAGTCATCCCAATTGGGTCCTATTTTTGAAAATTTTTCCCAATTGGGTTCTTTCTAATAGTTTTATTTTACACTCAAGAACATAGGATAATCACTATCACTAAAATAAAAGAGGTAAAGTCTAATAGTTTTGAATAAAACTCAACTTGTTTAATTGATGAAAATGGTTCAGCTAATATAGAAGCTTTAACTACTATAATTACCAAAGACACATAAATAGAAATTACATCCCAGTTAAAACTATTAATGATCCTACTACTTAACTACTTAATGGCTGATTGTAACTGATATTATGGCAACCCAAAAGTCACCCAAAATAATTCAGCCATGAATTCTCTTGATCTCCTAAAGACTGATGACTAAGTTGCAATTGGGCCATTATTACAACTTGAAATAAAATAAATCAGAGCCCATTAATTGATTAAACTAGCGTCGAAACTTTATTTTATACAAAGTCTCAGGATGATAAAAGCACTGTGCATAATAGTGGAGTCACTTTGGAGGTAGAGTTTGTAAGACTCGAGGAAATTTATTAAATAAATAATTAATTAATTAATATATGTGGGTAGTGGGAACCTTTATGATCATTATTGTTGACTTGTATGACATGGAGTAGTATTAGTTCAAGTGGTTGAGAGTACTGGTCAGTTGGAGAGGACTTGGGTTTGAGTTTTGTGTATGCCCAATTGTGTGTTATTTTAATTGTGCATATTTTTAAGGGTTAAATATGTTTTTGGTCCCTCAAGTTTCAGCGAAAATTGGAATTAGTCCCTCATCAAAACTTTTGATCAATTTAGTCCTTCATCTTTCAAAATGCGTGAATTTAATCCTTTTAACCAAATTTTGTTAAGTTTTTTTGACGTTTCAAGCGCATTTCATGATAGTATTTAAATTATTTACACTGTTCGACACATTTTTGTTTCAATGTTAACTTAAATACTATCATGAAATGCGCTTGAAACGTCAAATAAACTTAACAAAATTTGGTTAAAAGGACTAAATTCACGCATTTTGAAAGATGAAGGACTAAATTCACGCATTTTGAAAGATGAAGGACTAAATTGGTATAAAGTTTTCATGAGGAACTAATTCCAAAATTTACTAAAACTTGAAGGACCAAAAACATATTTAACCCTATTTTCAATTATATAATTAAGCGTGTTGAGTGATAATAAAATCTTAGATTTGTAGGAATTATCATGAAACATTAATTGGTTTAATTGGTTGTGCATTGACTTGACATTGAAATGGTTGTGGGTTTGAACCTTGGTAGAATCAAATTAAACTTTCATTTTGTCAAAATTATTTTTGGCATGAAGGTGAATGGTCAAACAAACCCTAGCCATCGGAGGGTAGCCAAGAATTAGAGGAGTTGGACCGTGGGAGAGCTAAAGGAAGTCATTGGTGATCAAGGAGGAATTCTCACATACTCAACTTTTAGGCAAGGGGATTCCAGGTTAGAGGAGCTGGACTCCGTGCATTTAAATTCATGTTGCTATGCTTGCATGTTGTATGTAAAATTAGATGTTTAATTCTGGCTTAATCTGCATAATGTCATGACATTTCATTATTGATACTTGTCAAGATTCAAATTTGAAGAATTTATCAATAATGCAAGAGTTGTGTACATGTTTAGCAACCACAAAACGTATGAAGTTTACTACTTGATTGATAAATTACTTCGTTTTATCATGACTCTTCTACTTTCTATAGCTAGAACTGAAAGATATTTTTCTACAATTAAAATAATCAAGAATAGTTGAAAAATAAGATGAAGGCTGAATTTTTAGCAAGCACTATGATAACTTATATTGAAAGGGATATTGCAACAGGTTTCAGTTCTAATTCAATTATTGAAGATTTTAAGTCATTGAAAGAGCATAGAGGAGCACTCTAACTAAAGGTAACTTCTGCATTTTTTTAATATATTATTGTCATATTTTTTGGATTCTATTGTCATAAGTGTTTGTTTTGAATAGAGAAAATGATGTGAGGAAATAAAAACTTTTTTTTAATTAGAAAAAATAATTTATATATAGCAAATAATTTTTGTTCAAGTTTCGTCACTGATCTCGGATATGTAGATCGAGATGATCTCAGTTTAGTATACTAGCCCCAAAATTCAATATAATCCAAATGAGAGTCTTTAAATGCAAAAATGATCTACAAATTAAATTTCATTTCATACGTGTTTACTTTATTTAGATTATGAAAAAACATATTAATTAGTCTTTTACCATTTCATTTGATATCGTATCATCATTATTATTATTATTATTATTATTATTATTATTATTATTATTATTATTATTAATTATTATTAAAAGGAATTATTATAGAAGGAAACATTATTATTAATACGTAGCCCTAACAATTAATATATGAAGATTTTGAACACGTAAAGTTTCATTGGCTAAAATGGCATGTCATGAAGAATTCCAAGCTTCAAGAAAAAGACATTTTAAAGATGGAAAATTTCTTTTCTTGAAGATATTATATTTTATGTATAAATTTGTGTTATTCTCTCATAATTATTATTTAGTTTTTAAGAAAACCAAAATGTGTTTGCTTATTACAATTTCATTACTGTTGCCATTTTGTAAAATATATTATTAATTAACGGGGCATAGAAATATTCCCAAAATTATTTCGGATTAAATCAATTGTTTCACTTAATTATTTTTATTTATGTTTTTACGTGTGCAAACAAATATTAAAACAATAAATGGAAATTAAAAGATTTTAATCCATTAAATATACGCAAAAAATCAAATATAAAATATTAAATACGCCTATATAATTAAATTTAATGCTCTATACTTGTTTCTTGCGACGGTATTGCAATTGCTAATATTGTTAAAAGATTTTACTGTGGAAGGAAACATTTTAACTTCTATCAATACGTAAAAGCAAGCAATATAAATGAGTAAGAAATGTGAGAATTTAAGTCGTTACGTCTTTAAAGATCCTAAGCATCAATATGTCAACATATCTAATAATCTCTTTCTTTCTTAATAATATTATATTTTACGTATTAATGCTTTATCTTCATTAATATTTGATGATTATAAAATATAAAATCTACAGCTTCATTAACTGTTTTTGTAGTCATTAGCATTTGTAAATTGTTATAAAGAGGAGCAGAGATTAAGATATTTACAAAACTATATTTTAGTTAAATAAAATTCGTACTCAATTATTTTTGACTAAACTGTTTTATCTTTATTTATTTGTATATGTATACAAACTAACTAACTGATATTAATAAAAGAAAATTCTCATAGCATTTGAATTAAGTTTTTGAATGATAAATAAGAATATATTACAGACAACCCACAATTTAAAAATTATAATTCCTTGATAAAAAAATAAAATTATTTCGAAATTTATATTTGAACAACGTGATTAATGCTTTCGCGACGATAAGTATTACGATTTAACGCTCTTCATAGTTTTTCTATATCTAAAAAGAAATAGGATAATACAATTACACCCTCTAAATATAGAATAAATTCTTTAAATATAGTGTGAACTGTTTACATTTTCAATACATGTGTACAACAATTAATGAGCGAACGTATTCTTATAAATGATTTCATACCAACTATTTTGTTTATATAAACCCTTCACCTGACATATTCAATCATAACATCAACAACAATTTATCGTTATTCGTATTGCTGTTTTGTTTCGGTGATGACTAAGATATCTTTCACTTTGATTTTCACGCTTACCCTAATCGTTACAGGTATATATAGCAATTTTTCTATATCTTTTTTATTATTATCCAAGTTCTAGTTGTGTTGTAAAAACAATCTGGTGCCATTCATATCCCTCGTTTAGCAGCAGCTTTACGTCTTACTAATGCAGTAGATTTATGGTTCTATCATCATAGTTTTAATTAGGCATGTGATGATCTCTATATTTTAATATTCATTTGATAATATATATAGTTTGCTTTTAATAACTTCAGAATAAGAAATCCTGGTTTTATCATATGATCCTTTTACATCCTTTGATCATCATAGTATGTGATTTTTAATGAGAAATTGTGTTTTCTTTGACTTCCTTTTACATCTTCATAGCTATTTCAAGCACAAGTGGAGCAATGCCAGAAAATCAATGTATTATAGCATTGGATCCTGTTCCGTGCAACCTCAGTCTGTGTCGTATGAATTGTAAGGAACAATATCACGGAGTTGGAATTTGCCTTCAACTAAATCATTTCTACAAATGTATTTGTCAATACGATTGTCCTCGTTAGAAGGACATGTCCGAATGTTCAATTTGGAATAAGAAAATAAAATTATTTCTACTGTTACTCTATACTATTGATGTTCTATATTTTATTCTTTCACGAAGTTATACAAAATACTTAGCCGATTATTTCTAAACATAAAACGTGTGACAGTAGAATTAATGGGGGAAAATGAGTATTCATAACGAGAAAGGACATGTAGAGTCTTCTTGCTTCCTACTTCTTTTTTTGAGTTCATTATGACCTAATAATCAAAGAGTTCAACAAAATGTTATTCAACAGTTCTTGGCCCAGTGGTAAGTGCTTAGTCCTAACAGGTGGTACTAGAGCCAAGGTCATGAGTTTGACAATTGTTGAGGGAAAAATTATTGTAGATGGCATCAATTATCCCGTGGTGGAGGCCAAGTGGGCTAGATCACAATCGAATCATGGCGCTTGGGTTGTTACACTCTTAAGTAAAAGAGTTGTGCCCTGACTAATGGCTATAGCTTTTCGCCTAGTAGTAAGCGCTTGATCCTAACAATATAAATGATATTAAAAAAAATACATTCCTAACTTAATTATTCAATACAATATGAAATATTATGTTAAAACATTTAACAAGGATAGAAAATAAAACAAAAAGAAATCTCTAGTAGTTCAAAAAAACATGTAAAACCAATATATAAGTTATTTAATGTGCCACAAAAATAATTAGACTCATTAAGATTAAAAAGTGATAAAGATTTAACAATAGAAAAATTGAAGAAGAAATTAGATCAATTAAACTAAACACCAATAAATACGTTAGAAATTAAAAGTTAAGAACGTATACAAAACTTATAATAATCCATTTAGTAGAGATAAAATTTAAAATAGAAAAAAAATGGTCGAAATATGATGTTTGATAGAAAGAAAATGGAGTCAAATATTTAAAATAAAAGAAGAAAACTACATAAGAAGATTATTTGGTTGAAATAAAATAAATAAATACTAAAATAAAAATTAATATTTATGATTTTTAAATCTAACAAAAATAAATATTATTATCTTTTTCAATGTAATTTATTATTAATATTTAGCTAATTTTTATTACTAATAAGACTATTTTTGTCATTTTATTTTATTTGTTTCATTATTCACAATAATATTAATATTATTATCATTTATTTTGTAGTACTATTGTAATAAAATAATAACGTTTAGAGGACACAGTAAATATATATAATAACATCTATTGGAATTTATTATATAATAATATATATATATATATATATATATA
>Ga0214545_1005539_pt1 | contig 22709 bp, 12 predicted proteins | sample CNSS4metaG_FD_160064 | JGI IMG/M metagenome (GOLD analysis project Ga0214545, IMG submission 160064) | Root nodule microbial communities from cowpea collected in UCLA plant growth center, Los Angeles, California, USA - CNSS4 | ecosystem: Host-associated > Plants > Roots > Nodule | place: USA...
ATTATTTATACAATTATAGTGAAAAAATTAAAGTATGATTGTAATGAGTTAGAAAATAAAAAATAATTAGATAAAATTTATCGAAATAGTATTCTACATGATGAAAATAAACAAAAAATAAAAATATTAAAAAATTAACAAATGTGTGTCTTATAAACAATTTGGAGACTATTGGAAGGAATCACATAAAGGAAAACAAATATATAATTAAAAGTATGATAAGATGAAAAATATCTTAGAGATTTAAGAAAACTTTTCAAATATCAACATATATACTCAATGGTTGATAAAAAAAATTACGCAAAGAACAAATAGTAAACATAATAAAATTTTATCATAGATCTTGTATCTTTTAAACTCTAATATATGTTGAATGGTGATAAAAAAAATATTCATGACAATTACATTAAATTTTTATATTGTAGTAAATAAAATTATTTATACAATTATATTGAAAATATTAAAGTATGATTGTAATGAGTTAGAAAATAAAAAATAATTAGATAAAATTTATCGAAATAGTATTCTATATGATGAAAATAAACAAAAATAAAAATATTAAAAAATTAACAAATGTGTGTCTTATAAACAATTTGGAGACTATTGGAAGGAATTGCACAAAGAAAAACAAATGTATAATTAAGGATATGATAAGACGAAAAATATCTTAGAGATCTAAGAAAACTTTTCAAATATCAACATATATACTCAATGATTGAGAAATAACAAATTTTTTTAGCGAAATAAAAGAGTTCTTCAAATGAAACAAAAATTAGTAATAATAAGTAAAGATTTTTTTTATATTACCTAGTAAATGAGATGTTTATGCTATTAAACACTTAAATTGAGAGTATTAAACATTCTCACGTGAAAGGAAAATGTACAATAAATAAAAATATTAAAAAATAATAGAAATATTCAAATGTTAGACATAAAAAAATTTAATTGACATACATCATTTTAACATAATTACATAAAGGTTATGATAAGATAAAAAATATATTGGAAATGCGAATGAGTTCCATGACAAACAAAATATTTAGAAAAAATAAAAAATAGAAGGAATATATATATATATATATATATATATATATATATATAAAAGGTTACTTAATTAATTGTGAATATTTTAATAATTTAGATGAGGATAGAGATATGGCGGGGACGGGTATTATGGCGAGAATATATTCATACCCATATCCAATTGAAAAAATCGGGGATTCTCCATACCCATACCCATACCCAGTCAATGCGGGGATTCCCCGTCAAAACGGGAACGGATTTATTTGTCATCTATAAACGGAGGTGTATATAGGTCAATTATTGGTTATTGATTAGCAAATCCTTCCATGGTCTCCATATTATTTGAAACAATTTTTTTAAATATCAAAAAATTTAAACCAATAATATTATTTATTTAGATTTCATATTATGCATCATACTAACGAGTTGGTTTACCTGGTTAGTTTTTAAATTATTGGAAGAATTAATGCTTATATATAAGCTTTTGTAATAATATTAAAATTAATATTATTAATTTATACTTTTTATTTTATTATTCATTTATAAAGTAAGTTAAAAAACTTGACATTCATATTTTTTTATTTAAATACGCTAATTCTTACTATTATTTTTCGTTAATTCAGGGATATTTTTTATGAAATAAACAAATTTTGACTTAGTCTAATCATACTTTGGGTAGAATTCACTTAACTTTCAAATTTAAATGTGTTAAATATATATAATATTTGTATAGTCAAATATATCTTCATATTTTCGTTATCACCACTCTCATTGAAATTGAAATTGAACTTATAACTATAATTTTGTGATATTTTTTTTTCACCAATCCAAAAATATAAATTATATATAATTACAAGAGGAATTTAAATTAGATAAATAGAAATCATGTAATAAATCACGATTGTAATTATTATGTATTGTATTGTATCAACGCATATTTAATTTTAATTAAAACATTTGAATACATAATTTTATTAAAAATTTACAGGGCTATTATACATGCTCATCATTATATTATTAAATCCAACAAATACATTAATTGTTATAAATAGAAAAAAAAAGTAATAGAATTAAATGTCATATCACCAAAAATACAAGAAAGATGAATGTTATTTATTATAAATATAATCAAAGTATATATTGATTTAAAATTTATAAACAATATAATTGTTTTTTAGTGAGTGGAGTTAGACCCATAATTTTTCTCACATTTTTTTTAACTTTTTACTATTGAGTCAACCTTATAGTGATTATAAATGATATTATTGTGAGTTTATTAAAGTATAAAATCGTAAATATTTATTTAAAAGTTTTTAAAATGACTATCACTTAATATAAGTCTTGTTTAGAATCGGTAAAGATGCAAGTGTAATTTTCTTTACTTCGTCTTTAGTTACGGCTGGCAAGTTTCAAACGTTAAAAGTTGAGTGAAGTTATGTTTTTGTTTTGACCACATGTAAAGTTTGCGTCATTCAAATTCATTAAATAGCTCTCGAGTGTGGACAAAATATTTTGTATTTCGATGATTACGTAATTGAAATGCAGTAAATAATTTCTTTTGTGTATACAAATTCTGGTTCTAGATCGTGGTGACGAGAAGTGGTTGAAACTTGACCACGATGGGGTAGGAAACTTGAACACAAGAAGGTTCTATGCAATGAAGTTTTTGTTAGAAGAAAGTGATAGCAAGTTCAATAATGTTGTATGGCGAGGGAAAATTCATAAACCCATTCCTTTCAAACACTTTGTTGCTATGTCCTAATCAATCACCATTAGAGAAATCGTGGATAATCATACAAGACTCAAACATATATATTCCAGTACCTTATTTTTTTAAAAGCGTTCAGATTTTGATAGAAACAAAAATGACATTTAATGGATAAGAATTTTAATATTAAAATTAAAATAATTTCCACTTGCATTTCTTGAAGTTTAATGAATTAATTATACGCAACATGCGTTTACTTTCAAATTCCGGATTTATTTTATGCATGTGGAACACGAACAAGAATCATGATTATTGTACCTACACCTGCACACAACACACACATGATAGATACCTAGCACCACAAGTCCCTAACCAAATTCACCACTTTTTATAATGTGAAACTAGTTTTTCTATGCCACACTTGCCTAACCTGCAAACAATGATTGATGTAGGTGATCAACTTTGGCCTTATATTTCACAAGGATCTGGACATGAATCTTACTGTGGAAATGAGAATCTCAATGATCAATCATTCCTAAGTACTTCTATAAACATTAATAGAGCATATTTGTGTCTTGTTTTTTCGTGACATATACAGAGTATTCAAATAGGGCTAAAAAGGGGGGAAAAAAAGAAGAAAAACGAGGCATATTTACGTTTTAAGTGTGACAGAGAATTGGGAACAAAACTGGCACGGAAAGGGAAGGATTCAATTTCTATCTCCCTACCACCATTGTGACTGTCAAATCATTTGAAACATCAAGGCCATCCATGTAAAACTGTCTGTCATCAGATCTCCTCATGGAAGTAATCAAAGGTTGCGTTGGCGTGGGGAGAGTTGTTGCTTCACTTTCCAGCATCAACACCACAGCAGACATGTTTGGTCTCTGAGCTGCTGAATCTTGCACACATAACATCCCTATGTGTATGCATCTCAAAGCTCTGTTTTTAGGACTACAATCACGAATGCAGGGATCGATTAGCTCCATTGCTCTCTGTTCATTCCAAAGATGCCACGCCTACATCATCATAAAAACATCACCGTTTCAGTAAACTTAGTGATAAAAATTTTGCATTGCAACTCTCACATTTTTCAAATTAGTTTTTCTGGACATGTCAGATATTTCAGCAAAACAAAGAAATTCACGTTGATAACTAAAAAAGTTGAATAGGAGATAGATACTCACATAGCCTATGAGGCTGGAGTCATCGGAGTGACGAAAACTGGTGTTTCTGCGGCCACTCAAAATTTCTAGTAGTAACACACCAAAACTATATACATCCGATTTGACTGAAAACAGACCTTCCATTGCATATTCAGGGGCCATATAACCACTGCAGCAGAGTTATGCATTAAGATTAGCCAGGTCCAAACAAGAATCAACAAGTGGATGACTTAACGTACAAGTAAAATCAAAGCATACTTACTATGTACCAACTACTCTGTTTGTATTGGCTTCATTCTGGTTCCCACCAAATATCCTAGCCAATCCAAAGTCTGATATCTTTGGGTTCATGTTTTCATCCAACAAAATGTTACTCGCTTTTAAATCTCGATGAATTATTCTAAGTCTTGAATCTCGGTGCAGGTAGAGCAATCCTCTTGCAATGCCTTCAATGATTTCAAACCGTCTTGTCCAATCTAGTTGTGTTTGTTTGAATGGATCTGCATGATATTTACCAGAAAGTGCACTAAATAATCTTTTTTTCTTGTTAATTTATGATGCGTAAGGAAATGGACAGTGTTAATGTTGAAGAAACATACCAAATAAAAAACAATCCAAGCTTTTGTTTGGCATGTATTCATATACCAGCAACTTCTCTTCCCCTTGAATAGAACAACCCATTAGTCTAACCAGATTTCGGTGCTGTAGTTTTGCTATCAGCATCATTTCATTCTTGAACTCCTCTAAGCCTTGACCAGATCGTCTTGAAAGCCTCTTAACAGCTATTTGTTCTCCGCCTGGAAGCTTTCCCTGGTGAATGGAGCAAATCGTTTTTTCCATTACATTTTAGAAAAACCTAATTTTATTACTAAAAAGATGAGCTTAATAGCAGCATATTTACCTTGTAGACAGGGCCAAAGCCCCCTTTTCCAAGCTTATTTTCTTCTGAGAAATTGTTTGTGGCTATTGAAATGCAACTGAAATTGAAAAGGGGAAATTCTGGCCCGCTTAGTTGGCTCCCCTCCAAACTATGGTCAGCTGATCCTGAAAATTCTGCTGACATGTCTCTGCTCTTGCTTCCATCATAAACTGGCAGCACATCACTATTCTTGCAACAAGAAGCTGAGGAAACTGTGGGGAGAACTAGAAATAACACCAAAATCACGCAAATCAATACCAGAAATTGCATCGGACAGCTTTGCCGTCAAATATCTGATAAAAAAAAATAGTCTGGGGAGATGAATTATGAATTTTTAACCTTTAAGTTTTCCCTTGAATCTATACACCAGCCATACAAAGATTCCTAGGCAGATTAACCCCGCCACAACAGCAGATATTATCGCAATCATGTTTTTTTTACCTCCATCTGTATAATTTGAAGATACAAAAGTCATACAAGTTATTAGAACTTGGCGGTCATAGAAGCTTGTCAGAAATTTAAAAATATTATTTGCTTCTCATCATCTTCATAGACAATAAAACTCAACGTATCTTAGTGATCGAGAACTTGAGATATACCAGTTCCTTTTCGCACTGTATATTTGTTTATATGTTGGAAACAAGATAGAAACAGGATGAATACAGTCAAGCTTTCTTCATGTGAGACCACACATGAAACATTTGTACTAATAGATGCAAATTAAATTTGAAATGCTAATTTTGAAAACAAAATAATGGATTAATTACCTTACCTAATTCAGAATGAGCGAGACGGATATGCAGTGTATTTCCTCCACTGTCATAATGTTGAATGTCAACCAAATCCACATTCCACACCATGCACCCTATTCCATTAACATTGGCATACGCCGTACAAGAATCATCGTTCAAACACACTTTCTGACAATCATTCGTGCCAACCACACTTGCGAAATCCGGCAACCTCATAGAAGTACGCTCCAAGAACTTATCCTCTCCGACACTAACCTGAGTAGTGCCAGCGGATGTAACATTCGTCCTCTGAGCCTTGAGTGGAGTCATCCTCGTACACCCACCCGACCAGTTCCCCTTATCCCACTGATCCCTGTTCTTCGGTTCAAAACCTCGTATGCAAGTACAAACAGGTAAATTCGAAGGGGACATATCACACGCCGCGAAACTCCCACACTTGTTGTAAACCTCACACTCATGTGAAGGCCCTCTCTGAACCACATCCCAACGTTTCTCATCCTCATTCCACCTGAACTCTCTCTCATAGCCATCCCACCCCATTTGAAACCTCACCTTATCAGTGCCGTTTAACGGGTTATATATGAAGTACCTACCTCCTTTACCATCCCCATTCAGCGTAAAACCGTAAAGATAATATCCTGCCATAGACACCCCTTCAAACATTATACCATCCCAATACCCCGTTCTCCACCTTCTTTTGTCTCCTTCCCAAACCACTATCTGAGGTAACCCTTTAGGATCCACCCCCATAGTGTAGTTTCCCTTCGAAGGATCCGTTGATGATTTCCATGAAGTGAACACATAGCCACTACTCTTCCCAGTTGAAGCCCCCACTGGAACCCTCATACCAGGCATGAATGTATCCGTTGGATTCTCAAAGCTTTGCCACATGTCTTTCCTGTCGCACGAGAGAACGAGGTTACCAGTTTCACGAAGCATCGCTGAGCAGTTTTTGCTGCTGCTATCGATGGAAACTTGGGTGGACCACACAAGGTTCCTGGCTCCATCGAGGACCACGAGGTTCCCGTCATTCGCAATAGTTATGGATCCTCCTGTGCCGTTGATGGGGTTGTCGCCGTTTGCGACCCATATAACAGGTGTCGCGGGAATGTTGTGGTACCAAATTCCGACGTAGCGGGAAGAGGAGTTGTCTAAATTGAAGAAACCCATGGTGAAGTTGAGCTCTTCAGACACCAATGTCTCACGGTCCCTGTCCCTGATGACGACATCCTGCGTGATACTGATCTTTGAACTTGCCGCCAAGGAAGACAGATGGTGGAGAGAGATGAAAGAGAAGAGAAAGACGACGGAGATGGACATCGCCGCCATAGTGCTATAATATGTTGCGGTGACGGAATGGGAGTGGTGAAAGCATAAAGGATATGATTGTGTTTTTAGCTCTGGGGTGAAGAGATAGTGGGTGTGACTGTGGTGACATGAAAAAAAAAAAGAAAAATAGAGAAGACGAAACGTATTTATTTGACCGGAGAGAATGAGAGCCGATTTGATTTTGAGAAGAAGACACGTTTGTGTTGTGGTTGTTGAAGACACGGCTCCGAGATTGGAGAAGGGGTTGAAAAGGGAACCCAACGTCACCCTCTGTGTCTTGGTTATTAATAACTTCATTTGTTTTTGTTTTTTTTTTTCTCAAGTGAATAATGAATAATAAATAAACAAATCAAAGGTACTGCACTGAACAACAGTGATGCAGTAACTCGTATTAATAATTGACTTTAATGGCTTCCACTTCAGAGAGAGATTAGGTTCACTTTCCATTACCGCACTTTCTTTCTCACAGTTCAGCTTAGCACAAAAATAATAGTAACTGATCATATAAAAAAAATGAAAACAATGGCGAAAAAATCTATACTTAGAGAAATTGATAGATATGTAGAAAATTTTCATAAAATGGAGATAGAATTTAATGAAATAATTACCTGTTTTACTAGTTTTTCCTCAGCCGAGTGATTTAGAACATCATCTCACATTTGGTGCCTACCAAAAATAAAATAAAAATTAAACGCGACTCCTTTAAATAATTAAGTCAATTTTTAATTTTTAAACCTAAGTTAACCTATACGACACACCATCAATGAAATTCAATAACTTGCAAATAAATCAGCTCTTCATTTAACAATAAACAGTCGCCATCTCTGACACTTTCTTCTCTTCTACTTAAAATCAGCAGTTTGGTGGTTTGAATGTGAATGAAGGATAAAAAATAAAACTACCAAATTTTTGTTTTTACTTAGAAGAAGAATGAAGGAAAAAAAAAATCTTTTAGGTAAGATTGAACAGAAAAAAAGATTCTTCCTTCAAATAGAATAAAATTAATGATGAAGAAGGTTTGTTGTATTTTCTTAGAAGTTAAATATTTTTGATAGCATAAAAAAATAATGAATGATTTCATATTACAAGTAATAGAGCAGATATTAAATTTTCAGTGAAATTTTAATTTTAATTAATATAAAATGTACACATAATTTACTTACTTTTATCGAATTTATATTTTATCTATTAAAACTAAAAAATTTATTTATTTGTATTTCTTTCTTCTTTATTTCAGCTTTAATTTACTTACTTTTATCGAATTTATATTTTATCTATTAAAACTAAAAAAGTTATTTATTTGTATTTCTTTCTTGTTTATTTCAGCTTTGGTCACATTATTATTATTATGGCCGGTTTTGCGCGTTATGTATAGTAAGAGGCACGGATTTAATGTGATTCTTATGGTCTCTTCTCTTCACATCACACTCGCTTCATATTCCACATCGTAAGTCAGGCTCCATTCTTTATACAAATTTTTTCATAGTAGGAATGTTCGAACGAAAAAATTTGTAAATAGCATATTATTCACATAACATACTTTGCAGAATTTTGATCTTCATTTTATCAATAATTATTTAAAAGAAAGTCACAATTCTACCTTCATTTTGAAAACTTTTAAAAAATTATAAAATTACTTTTCAATAGATTGTATATAAACTATTATACCAAATTAATTATTATTCATTGCATAACTGATGTGCTTTTATTGTTAATAAATCTATGAATTTATTTGTCAATTTTGAATCCATTATTAAAAATATTTGTCATCTTACTAAACAATATTATTAATATACATTTTAATTTTTAATTTGTTTTATTTCAATATAAAACAAAATAAACACAGGTAATTCAAAAATAATAATTTAATTCAGTTTAAAATATATTATGAATTTAATTATTTTTAATTAAAATTTATAAAAGAATAAATTATTTCATTGACTATTTATAAGTGTCTAGGTTCTTTAATTTGACATATCATTTTTTACACTCAAATTCATCCGGTTGATATATTGTTGAGTAAATCAAACTCTTTTAACTTAAAAATATAAAATGTGATAATGATAATTAGATATTTGTGAATTTAATGAAATTATGAAAAAAAAATGCAATTTGTTTACATGAAAATATAAACTAGCCCATGTGAGTGCTAAAAGCCTGGTATTGAAAAACAATTTTAGAGATATCTAAAATATGATTTTTTTCAACTGAGCCAGAAGTGGTACTAAGCACTAAAGACAGCAAAGAGGAAAACTCAAAGACGACTAAAAAAAGTTTAAAGACGATACTCAGCTGAATCAGCAAGAGAGTGGAGTTGAATGCTTAAAACGATAAATAAAGAAGAAAACTTTTATAAAAAAGAAAAACTCTGCAGTTGAGCACCTAAGACCAGAGTTTAGCGACAGATAAAAATTTCTATAAATAAATATCACGCACTAAGAAAATAATTTCTTCGAAAAGCACGTACACAAAATTGTAAACTCTTTATAATACAATTTTTTTTAGACCAAAATTACAAACCCTTTTCATAATGCAATTTTTTTGGCGAATATTGCAAACCTTCCAATAATACAAAATTACCCAAGCCTCTCGTATACCCAAAAGACCTATTGAGTTGTAGTAACTCCAAAACCAACACTTTACTTTTATAATACTTTTATGTTGCTCTCTTCTTCACATTACTTAATGTGAGACTTTGGTGAATACTCACTTGAGAACCAACATATCCTCCCTTTACCAAAAGTCTCACGTGGAACAAACATTTGACACAACCAACAGATATGCTTGAACAACTCTTGCAACTAGTGATCCAACATGTCTGCTTGAACCACTCTTGTCTGGTGATCTACACGGACTCACTGATGATGACAATCTTTCCTCCATCATCGGCAACTTTCATATCATACTCGTCGGCAACTTTCATATCATTGTCATTAACAATTCACTAATACTCAAGGGGAATCCATCATAACGCCACCTTGGTCAAGTAACGACAATGTCACAACACAACGACGCAACACCCACTCTTGACGAAGCATCGCATGAGCCATGCAAAACACCACCATTGGAGATCTCAAGCTCCACCCTCACCATGCAGATCCAACGTTACCAAACATCATAGTCCACCAAATGCAACAACCAGAGCAGACGATCCAACGTTACCAAACATCGCAGTCCACCATATGTAACAACCAGAGCATCTGTAAGCCGCAGAACACTTCCTCCACACACATGTCGCAAACCAGGATTCATACATATCAGATCTCCATCGTACATCACTCATTAGGCCACATGAGCACCATTTGAAAGCTCCACATTAACTCCACTCTCTTCAAAAATGCTCATTTTCCTCCCTTGATTAGAACCTCAGATCTGATACCTGTGTTGGAAAATCACACACTAAGAAAAGAAAATAATCTCTTTAAGTGGAAGCACATCCACAAATAAGAGCAAATACATCTTTTTATGGACCAAAATTGCAAAACTTCCAATGATATACAACTACCTAAATCTCTTATACACCAAGAGCTTATTGAGTTTGAGTGACAACTCTAAAATCAACACTTTACTTTTATAATACTTTTATGTTAATCTTTTCTTCAAATTATTCAATGTGGGACTTTGATGAATACTCACTTGAAAACCAACAAAACTCGATTAAAACATGAAATTTATTTTAACTAAAAATGTCAGCTTAGTAAAAGTTAAGTTAATTTTTTTTTTATAATTTAGAGGATATTGTGAAGAAAAGTAAGTTGCTGATATCTTTTATCATATTTGTAACATTTAATATTTTTTTAAGAGTGATAGATATATAAAATGATACTCCTTATATGACCATGATAGTTACAAATGGAAAGATAATCCCAAATGCTTAAATAAAATTTTCTAACAAAAAGTGGCATCAACTTTAAAGCACAACATTCCCTACTACTCATTCTAAATTTTGTTTTGTTTGATTTAGCATAACCTAAACCACAAGTATATTAAAAAATGTAATATATTAAAATATTTACATTATCCAACAACAATAGTAATAATAATAATAAGTAATAATAATAAATTATTATTATTATAAATAATAATAATAATGAAATAAAAATTTATGTGGAAAAACAATCATATTATAAGTTTGAGATATTACACATATGTGTAATTGTATAAATATTTAAAATATATAATCAATTAATTAATAATATAATTAGATAAATTAAGAAAATTATATTACTTTTATATTTAAAATTATTTTACTATAATTAATCATATAAAATTTCTTTTATAAATATGAATAATTTAAAATTTAATATTATCTTATATTTATATCACTGGGACAACGTTAACTTAGTTTTTTTTTATTAATTTTATATATAAATAAATGAACTGGTCAAATCAAATTAAGTTGTTTGTTTAGTCTATCAAATTAGTAGTTGGCTTGCCTATCCAACTAATTTTACTATTCTAAATTTCGTGAGGAAAACATTGTTTTCGCAATCGTATAATATATAACTAGTTGAGAACTTGTTTTGACTTTTTTTTTTGTAATTATAAAATAAAAGAAATATATGATAATAGTCCTCATACATATGACTATAAATTTATTGGATTGTCAACATATACTGCCTATTGGAATAAGTATTAAACACTATAATTATTATAAAAAGAAAAGAAACCCATTAGAATCAATGTTTTTTTAATAATTTATTTTTTATGTTGTCGATTATTCTTTATGGTTATTTTCTATCATAATTTAAAATTTATGTTTATAATAAAAATTAATTTTGATTAATATTATAATGATTTAAGACGTTTAAACAAATAATAAAAAAACACTTTGTCTACAGATTAAATTATGGCTTTAGAAATATATATATCCATCCATCCAAAGATATGCTCCATCCCTATTTCGGTCAAACTCATCCACACCAACAAATTTATTACAATATATATGAAAGAAAAATTGATGAGAAAAATTTGGATAAACTTTTAGGATATTTATTTACACTTATAAAGTGACTTATTCTTCCTCTTATAAAGTTTTGCAAGTTTCTTTCTCTTTTTTTGTTTTGAAAAGAAAAAGCTAATGTAACTTTAAAGCTTACTAATGACACATAATCCTCCACTTAATTATCATTACCCCCACTTCATATATTGATATTTTAATGTTTTTTTTTTCTTTTTTCAAAATTTTAAAAAGAAATGGATGTTTTTCATTCGATCTTTTACGCCTACCATTACAATAGTAATGTATAATAATGACATATTGCATTAAAAATATTTTAATTTAAATAAAAAATCATTTATGATATGTATTATCCTCAAACATCAATACTCAGAGAATTAGAATCAAAGTAGAATTTGGTTTGTATAACTCTTGAATGTTTTCTATTGGATGAAAATTACCATAGCATATACTTGAAATCTTAAAATGTGAATGAGAAGTTGACTTTGACTTTGGAGAAGTCAAATAAGAAATATGGGTCCAAATATTCTGCAAGTGGGCGGTAGCAACTAAACTAACTGACACGCCCCACGATTCACTTATTTTGCTTGTCGTATATGAATTTGTTTTTTTCTTCAACTCAACATTTTATTATTTCCTAATTTTATGAAAATATTACTTTACTTGTTTGATTTATTAAATTTATAATGGAATAATAACGAGTTATAAAAAAAATAAAACAAGATGAAAACAACGTTGTTTTTTAAAAGTTAGATTTTAGATTTGTAGACATGTTACCCATCTGTTGGAATACAAGCTAATTGATCAAATATACTGAATTTAGAAAATAATGGTAAAGTTCATTACAAAAATTGTGTGGTAAGACAATAACAGACAAGTAGTAAAGTATGTAACCAATATCTTTATCATATTAGAATATAGAATATTTATTAATGACTAATATCACTATAAACAAGTTTTGATAATGGCTTGAGAATCTTTCCATTCAACTAGGTTTCTTCATAATCTGAAATTCAATAACTTATTTAAACAAACTAAGACTATATTTACTGGCACCAATAAATTATTGCCTGCTCAAAATTGGTGCTGCAACTTGCTTATTTCACAATTCACACATTTTATAATCACTTTCTTATTTTCTTCGTAGATGAGTGATAAAAAAGTTTGACATCCAAGGTTGAATTGTCACGGGTATGGTTCGAGTTCTGTCCATGACAGAAGTATTTATTTGGAAAATATTTAATTGTCTTTAATAAACCTTGAGTTTCGTGTGTATCATGTTTATGGATAAAATATATATATATATATGTAAGCTCCATTTTTTTTATTTCTAAAATGTTTTGGGTCTCGCCTTTTCGTGGACCTAAGGTCAGTTTTGAGGATTCCAATATTCCTTTTTAGTCCTCTAATTCTCATTTTATGTCTCATTTCTATATACAACTCTCTTTTTTCCTCTACTTCCTTAAGCAAGAGTTCTGCAAGGTTTCACTCACGTTCCTCTATGAGCTAGCCAAACTCATTTTACTTTCAAGTAAGTTGAGTCTTTAAACTCCCTTTTCGTTTCTTATCCTTTTTACCGTTTGGGGTACGTTGGTTCGGGTTAGGGTTCATCCTCATGCCCTGTATTTGTTTTTGTATCACGTCTGTGTTTGATTTCTGGAGCTGCGGTGTTTCTCTGTTAAGTGTTTTCTATCATTTTCGAGCATTATCCAGGTAAGGGAAGCTAGAGTTTCACGTTATTTCTATTTTATGTGATTAATGTTTTGTGAAATATGAGACAAGATTGGAGAAAACATTAATTTTTGGTGTATTTCCAAGTTAGGGGTTCAAATATTCATGAAACTGTGATATTTGACGTTACTTTTCGTATTCTGAAGTGTCGGGTGGTCATTGAGCGAGTGTCCTAGGTCGCTGGGCAACTATGTCATTTTTCTGATATGCGCAGTTTTAGTAAAATTGACGTCTCGACTCATTAACTGTTGGATTGAGCTCAAATTTGGACATTTGGTTCATAACATGCTATTTTGTGGTTTGACCGGTTGGATCGTCGATTAGATGTCTTTAGCTTGAGCAATGAATCACGCATTACTGCACTGATTTTGGTTTTGTAATAATAAATTTTCTTAAAAATTTTGGTGTAAGAATTATGATTGTGTGTTGTGCTTGATTGTATGGAATTACAAGTACTTAAATGTTGGCACTCACTTATTTAGGATAAATACTATTTTGTGATATATGTATGTCATGGTATACATTTATAAAGTATGAGATTAAATAAAATCTTGTTCTGTTGAGTATGAAATGGAAAACATGACTCGTTTGATTGGTGGTGGTTTGACATGAGAATTGAATGTTTGATATGGCATGTGGATTCTGTTGGTAAAAGAGTTTCAAGGGAAACTCTTGGTGATGGTGGTTAGTGTATAGATAGAGGAGATGTCTAGATAAAGGAAGGTATCTTGAACTCTAAAAATCATTCACGCTGACATAGAGTAGAATAATTTATGTGGTGAGAGTAGCAGGAGGTCCTAGTCTTTGGACATATTGGGCCCAAGGTATTAGAGGATTAACCCTGTGTGATTGGGTGATAACTCCTTGCATCTAGACTTTGTAGAGTTTAGAAACCAGCACATGTGCATACTTCCTCTTTAGAATTCTATATCAAGAGTATGATTCAGATATATAGTTAGATGGTCCTTTAATTGTTTGCTTTCACATGTTTTGGCTGCTTACTACTTTGCTTGCCTATAACCTGTTTTATAATCTACTTGCTCAATAACATGTTAAATATTTTACTCTAGCTTACCCTTTCTCTTTGTGTCTGTTCTCTTCTTTAGCTTTTTTCCTTTTGCGATGATCACCAAATCCTTGGTGAGAGCAGATGTGGAGACTCTTGGTGATCGTGATGTTGGTGGGGAGACTGCTATGTAGTTAGGCTTCCTAGATCCTTTATTGCTCATTGTTGAACATTTCTTCTTATGTACTGTTATCTTGTAGTTTCTTGCTCTTTGAGCAAATTTCCAATTTAATCTAATATGTGTTTAAATTCTTTTCATGGCATTGTGTTGTGTCTTTGGACTTCCTTTCCAGTATAATTTATTATAACGGTAAAAGGTTAATTCTAATATACTTTATGTCAGTACTCTATTTTATACTATAAACATGAGACGTTCTATAGATTAGAATTATTCTACTAATTTGAGACGTTACATTTTATATATATATATATATATATATATATATATATATATATATATATATATATATATATATACCATGGCTAATTGCACTAAGTTTATTTTTGAATTAATTCCATTTATTTTTCACTTTCGTGGTTAGAATTATTTTTGGAAAAATTAAGTTTTTATTCTCTAAATTACTGAGGTTTTTTATTTTATTACAATAATTTATAAAAACTGAGAGATTTACATTTAGAATTTATAGTGAGAATCAATTTTGAAAAGAAAAAGGGATGAGTTGCGGTTGAAGAAAAAGGTGTCTGAGGAAGCATTGGGGATATATTTTTATGGCTTAAATCGAAAGACTTAAGATTGTACGATGTTTCTAAATACAAAAGGGAATGTGGATTCTACAAAAGGTGATTGGGATCCAACTAAACACCCACTTTTGGGTGAACAGTGACGTTATCCGTTATCTAATAATACCTATTACTAACGATTGTTCGATTCGACCTAAATAAATCAAGTTGTGTGTTCATACTCATGGCTTAATGAATTAGCATTCAGCATACATATATACAGTTCAATGACCACTTTGAACTTAATTAATCTTTTTTACAAACAATTCCTTTTCAACTAGCCTCTTTTTGATATGTAAATTAGATATCAATATTTTTTTAAAATTAAAAATAGCTTATATCAGTATCTGTGGAAAGATATAATTTATTATGAAGTTTAATTTTATAAAAAGAAGCATTCATCAATAAACTTATATACAAGGTGTTAACGTTGTTCAACCATCATCTATCTGCCTTGCAAGTTTGTGACAGTGACAGTGTTGATGGAATTTGATTCGTGACTCCGCTGAGACGATTCTCCTTTTAACTCGGTGTGTCTTTGGATGAACGCTGGTTGTTGCGGAGGAGGAAAATTAACAATCTCACTATTTAGCATTGACAACACAGTGGCCATAGCAGGCCTCTCCTTAGCTAGTTCTTGCACACAAAGAAGTCCAATGTGTATGCATCTCAATATGTGTTCAACATACTCTGGATTCAATATTTCTGGATCAATCAGAGATTCAATCTCATCTTCATTCCATACTTTCCATGCCTTAACAAACAAAAACACAAATAAATTCTACCATTGTTTTTTGTTCTAAATTGTACCCAAAGAAAGAACCAAACAAAGCTTACATATCCTAAGAGGCTCAGTGCCTCCTCTTGGTTTCCAAAACTTGAATTTTTTCTGCCACTGATGATCTCTAACAGCAAAACTCCAAAACTGAACACATCTGATTTCTCTGAAAATAGTCCTTGCATTGCATATTCAGGAGACATGTAGCCACTGTATTTTAATTTCAAAATGAAGTTAGCGGTTATTAATGGCCCTTAACGTGAAAATATGACTTTGTATGAAAAGAAGGAACACTCACTATGTTCCAACAACCCTTCTAGTATTGGCCTCATCTTCGCTGCCCCCAAAGATTTTTGCCATACCAAAATCTGATATTTTGGGATTCAGTGCTCCATCCAACAGGATATTACTTGGCTTCAGGTCTCTGTGTATTATCCTTAGTCTAGAATCTCTATGGAGATAAAGCAAACCTCTCGAGACTCCTTCAATTATATTAAATCTTTTCTGCCAATCTAAAACTGACTTTTTGGCTGGATCTGAAGAAACAATGGAAAGTGAGGTAATCTTCAGGAAGCAATATGAATATGAATTTTTTTCATATTTGTCCTCAGCATAGGTAAGAAATAAAGGTGGACTAACCAAACAGATAAAAGTCCAAACTCTTATTCGGCATGTACTCGAATATCAGCATTCTCTCCCCTCCTTCAATACAGCAACCTAGGAGTCTTACAAGATTACGGTGTTGAAGTTTTGAAATTACTGTCACTTCGTTCATAAATTCTTCTGTCCCCTGCCTAGATGCTTTTGAAAGTCTTTTTACTGCTACTTCTTGCCCATTTTTTAATTCTCCCTAGAACAAAATTTTAAGGAAAACTTCAGACTGCACATAGTATTGATAGAATCAAACTTCACATGACAGTTACCTTGTACACCGCACCAAAACCACCTTGGCCAAGCTTATTAGCTAAATTGAAGTGATTTGTTGAAGCTGCAATGTTTTCAAAATTAAATACTGGCACGTCCTGGATTTTAACTTGTTGCAGCTCTCCACTGAGACCTGCAATTTGGCTTTCTGGATGGGTTTCCCTTATGCTCAGCACCAATGATGGTGATCTTTCCGTTCCTGCTGATATCATGGACACGAACCAAAATCAACACAATGAATTGACGGAGAAAAAAGAAGGAGATTTAACTACATTAAGTTTGTCAGCTAAAAAACCGACAGTCTACAAAGTATTAGAACCAAGATTCTTAAAAGCATCAAAGGGATAATAACTGAACAAGCAAACATACCAGAACGCTTAGAAGTCCATCTCCATAAAAAATATGCACATATAGCGAAAAGAAGGGCTCCTACTATCACTGTAGCTACAATGATTGATGTCATGTTTCTCCCCCCATCTGTATTGTGTAGCGATTAACACATTCACAATAGAATCTGGACATTAGACTAAAGTATTTATGAAGTTCTGATTTTAAACAAATTAGAGAAACAAAAGTTGTATGTACTTACTGAGTTCTGAAGGAGGTTGGCGAATGTAAAGATCAAGTCCTCCACTTGAGAACCTTACTATGTCAATTAACTCGCCCCTCCAAGACATGCAGCCAATGCCAGCATCATATGCATATGCTGTACATGAGCATTTATTGAGGCACTCTGTTCTGCATGTATCAACAGAAACAGATGATTGGAGTGCAAAATCTGGCACCTTAGACATCTGCAATTTCTCAAACCCATCTCCTGTGCTGGCTTCACTACTCTCACACTTGAGTGCTTCCCTTCTCACACATCCACTTGTCCAGTTTTGCCTATCCCATTCCTCGCGGTTTTTCGGCTCAAAACCACTCAAACAGTTGCATATTGGCACCTTATTGGGATCACAACTTCCATAAGCACCGCAGAAGCCATAAATATCACAGTTACTGTAGTAAATCATTCGCTTCCCAACTTGATGTCTGTTCATCCAAGAGCTGTAAACTAGTCTGCCTTCTGAAGTCAAGGAAATGGTCCCAAAGAAAGAATGATTTGGCAAAGTATAGATTATACTGACAGTTCCGTCATCTTCCCTTGTAACACTGAATCCATTCAGATACGCAGAAGTATACATCCTTGGCAAACCAATAAAACCCTGACCATTCCATGGACCTGAGCGCCAATACGGTTGTGTTTGATTCCAGACAAACACTTCAGGAACACTTAGACGGTCGAGGCTGCCCGAGAAGATTCCAACGGCTGGATCAGAAGGGTTTTTCCATGAAGTCACTTTGTCTTTCTTCCCCGTCACTTGGTTGTTGCTAATTATCATATTTGGGAGGAATGCGTGTGAGGGTTGTCTGAAGCTCTCCCAAATTGTCTTGCCTGTGAGGCTATCCAGCAAGACAAGGTTTCCAGTATTTTGAAGTTGCACAGTGCAATTGGACTCAATGTTTGAGACATTTGATGACCAAACAACTTGCTTTTTCCCATTTAATACTACAAGGTTTCTGTCATTAGATATGGTGACAACCCCTGAAGAATCCTCTAGCGGTCGGTCTCTGTTGGCCACCCATATGACATTGGATTCAGTGAGATACCAAACCCCTACATACCGGTTTGTTGAGTTTGTAGGGCTGAAGAATCCTAGCTTGAATGCGCCGTCATTAGAGGTCACGGTTTCAGGGTCTGACACTGTAAGGGTGTCCATGGCGGCGCCAAAAATCATGTACAAGTTCGACAACAGAATGAGAAAAACAGGTAACATGTTTCTAATGAATCGCATAACCTGTACCAATTGCCAGTGTATCATGCACTCTTCATATTGATGTAGGTAGAACAGCATTTGTGAATAAATTTAGATAAGACTTAAACTTGTAAGATAATTAAAATTAACTGACTTTAAATATAGATAAGACTTAAACCTGTAAGACAATTAGAGTTAACTAACTTTTACATATACAATATTTTTCATTTATTTTATTTTTTTTATAAACTATTCAAAATAATTTTTTCTTAAATAGAACTTGTGATGAAATTTAAGTCAAAATTTACATTTAAATTTATGGATCATTTCTCATTATATGTTCTTTAACTTTTTTATTTACAATTAATATGAAACTTAAATTCCATAAAATTCTTATGACAAGAGAATTTTTGTCAGAAAAGTAACCTATATACTTACAAAAGTTTTAATTGTAAATATTGTATTTAAAACGTAATTAAACTCTAAAAATTAACAATTATTTATATTTTTTAGGAAAAAAGTAAAAAGAAATTCACGTAGTTGGTGTTTACCTGGAATTTGGGTAATAGAAAGGCACTCCGAATGTGTATATGATTTTGGTGTGATGATTGATGGATCTAAATTGTTTTGAAGAAAAGTAAGTTTGGAGTTGGAATATATAGACGACGAAGTCGTCCCTCAACACTCTGACTCACTGCTTACATTTATTGCTTCACTCACACGCCTATCATCATCATACAGATTCAGACTCTCTCTCTGCGCATAAACATTGATATAATATTTGTGTGCGTATATTATAGTCTCATCTTAACTTACTTCATTCATTTGTAAGGTTGCATTCTTCTGTTTTACAACTTTATTCATAAGTTAAAAGAGATTAAAAAGAAAAATGAGTTAATAAGCTAATTAAAAATGAAAAGATACAAATATATTAAAAACTTGGATTAATTTACCAGTCAAACACTGTATTTGAATTTTTCCCCACGGAAAAGCAAACCTCACCATAGGAGGATCAATTTCTCCACTAAAGCTTAGTAACATATGCATTGACCTAAAGTTAATGGGAGCATTATCCCAAAGAAAAAGCAAACCTCGCCATAGGAGGATCTACTTCTCCACTAATCTTACTAACATAACCATTGACCAAAAGTTAATCTAATTTGGATTAAAAAAAAACAAAGAATGAAAATGAAAATCGAAATATAGACTTGACAAAAACAGAAATCCAATGTGGTCAAAGTCTCATTTGGCACTACGCCATTAATAATAGAATATAACTTTGAAGGACGACACAGCCAATGCTCACAAGTTACAACATTTGCATCCATTGGATGAATTACAGCCAATTTTCCCTTTTTTCGTGTATACACACAACCATTTCTTCAACATACAGGAAAACCAAAACCAATTAACAAGCCAATACAAAAAAAAAAAAAAAAAATTAAAAAAAAAAATGAAAAAGAATCATAACATGAATTAGCGATGACAAAGTAAGAAGGACCGAAAAACTACAAAAACAAATAATAAATAGATTGAGAAGGGTTTGGTTGTTTAGAGCTCTACTTCACAAGGGACCCTTTGGAAACTCTTGGCTTTAGAGAAATGCACCAAGACAGGGGAACAAAATATCCTCAAAACCCGATGCTTCGATTTCCACGACCCAACCTTGAACCGTATCCTTGCCCTCACCAACACATCTAACTCGATATCCCCTGAGGATTTCTCAAGCTTAAGGTCCTTTGGCACGGACTCATACAGGGCCACGGTTTGGGCCGTGAGGCCCACGTGAAGCCTGGTCACATTTTTATGTGCCTGAAAGAATGGCTGAACAGCATTGGTGGCAAGAGTTTGGTCCTCGTAACGCACTGACACCTCAACAGTGTCGTAGTATATGGAGACTCTAGAATTTGGATTGTATGATCTTATAGTGAAATCGAAGTTTGCATAGAGGTGGTTTGCGTCCGTCAAGTTGAAGTTGTGGATTGCAGCATTCTCCACACTGTACTCCAACGTTTTAGGCTTCACAACCAACCAAACTATGATCACAGCTATACCCACGACAATGATCAACGCCAGTATTACCATCGCAAGGTAACGGAGAAGGTTTGAACCTTTTCGCTTGCTTCCTTCTCCGGTCTGTGAGGTAGGATGAGCCATTTCGAAAACTCTTCGATGAAGGTATGGTGTTTGATGAAAGAAGCCTATGAAATGGTGCGGCTTATATATTGCTGTCAACTAACGAAGGATAACATTGGACCTACCTATTTCTGAAACTTTTATTTAATCTCTACTTTTATCACTTTCAGAATTTCGTGCATGAAACTCAAGACATCTATGGATTCTTCGTCCAATGATTTTGTTCCTTTCTTGAGATTCAAGTGTCGAGTTACAAATAGTAACATACAATCGCAAGTAATGTAGCTGTCGGTATAAAGTGTCGCTTATACAAAATTTTACATTAAAACATCGTTCACAATGCTTTATTTAAAGAAAGGCATTATTCAACACGAAAAATTATGTTCAGGAATAAATTTTTTTAGTCATCGAATACATTTAATTTGTGTGCTTGAAAAATACATTTAATTACCACCTAAAAAACACACAATTATGCATAGGAGTTAATTCTAAATCCTTAATAAATATAGTTTATAAATAAAGAGAAAAAATTTCACCAGACAATCCATTGTCTATTCTACTACACTGATGAGAATTTGTGAAATAGGTCCTTAAACTGTTTTATTGGTTCTTAATCTTGCTGACAAATTTGGAATTACCAACGCTTTGTACGAACAACCGGCTTAGAGCAGCTGGGCCAGTAAACACGCCAGTGTCCATATAATACCAGGCCAATTCGAGTATCCTGATTTTATTTGGGCCTTTTCAATTGGACCATATGCAAATAGTACTAGGCCTTTACTTTCAACTCGCATCTTAACTTTTATGTATGCAAATTCTAATATTCATTTGTTTCTAAATAAATTTGTGATATATTCTTTTTAACTTGTTTCGTTAACTTCTGAAAACATTAAAAATGTCTGTATAAAATATTAAAAAACGAATAATAATAATAATAATATTTGTGAACATATATTTTAATTTATAAACATCAAACAAACAAAAAATGAAAATGTTACCCTAATGAGAGAGGATTCCTTGACTTAAATTGTGGTCTTTATTCTGTATTGTGAATATGTCCGTTGTAAAGGTTTCTTATGGTTCAGCTTAGCCACCACGGTATAATGGATGCTTTCCTTCTTTACCTTGCTTTCCTTTGCTTACGCGGCTAAGCACCAACATCTATTATTTTAATAATAATAATATTATTATTATATTATTATTACTGCATTGTAAATAGTACAAATATACAATCTCATTATATGGTTGTCATGAATGAATAGAGTTATCAAAACGAGTAATTCAACCCGACCCAACTTGATTCACCACGGGTTGATGATTTACTGAGCCAATTCAAACCGGTTCACTTTTTAGCGAATAAAAAAAATTTGAATTCAACCCGGTCCATCACAGGTTGACGGGTTAAATGGGTTGGCTCACGAGTTCACTTAATTAAAAAAAAAATATTATTTTTTCATTTTTTTCAGTCAAAACTAAATTGTAATTCTAATTAAAATCTAAATAAACTTTAATACAATCCAAATACAAAAAAAATAAAAAAAAATACAAATTATTTATGTGTCGGATAAAAAAACAATTTAACATGACACAAATATAAAGTCCAACTTAATAAAAAATAAATAAAAATACTTATGTGACCCTTTGATAGCTCGTAGGTTCCAACCCATTTTGACAACTCTA
>Ga0214545_1005541_pt1 | contig 22701 bp, 6 predicted proteins | sample CNSS4metaG_FD_160064 | JGI IMG/M metagenome (GOLD analysis project Ga0214545, IMG submission 160064) | Root nodule microbial communities from cowpea collected in UCLA plant growth center, Los Angeles, California, USA - CNSS4 | ecosystem: Host-associated > Plants > Roots > Nodule | place: USA...
TAATTATAATAAATAAAAAAAATTTTTTAATTAAAAATTTTTATTTATTCTTTTTTTTTTTTTTTTTTTCACAAAGTCGATATAAATAAAAGCCTAGTTAACGATGACCGAAACAAAAAGAAGGAAAGAAGTACAGAAGATGATTATGAAACGTGACACGATCAAACCCAAATGCGTAGTTCTAAATCACGTTCATGCTGATTAGAAGTTCTAAAAAAAGTGAAATAATTATTAACAGTGTTGCCCTTTACAATGAGATTTTAGTACGATTATTGTAATGAAAAGCTTTTCACATAAGAATTTGTTTTAATAGAGTTTGTGTGACCCTATCAGAATCCTGCAAAGATCGACTCAATCAAGTTCGGTCATGTTCCATTAAGAGTGGAATATTTGACTTGACCCAATTCACTGAGTATGCTACTATTAACCATAGCTTTAATGAGTATTTCTTTTTCACGTTTCTCACTCTACTTTCTCCTTTTCATTCTTGTAACCTCTTCCACAAGGAAGCTATTCAACTTATTAAAAATCAACCCAAAAGAAGTTAACAAATTTCAATCATGCTTATTTTGAACTATAACAGGTGAATCTAGCTTCGTATATTTGCATGATGATGAAGAAATTATGCCCCACATGCACAGGAGAAAACCTAGTATTAATTATAGCTTTGTGCCTCAAATTCTTCAAACACTTTCTTTTTTACATTTAATCAGATGAATTAACTAATAAACTTAACAATGTCTATCCATATAGGAATATGCAATCTGATATAATGTATTACTTTACATTACTTTGCTTTTTTTCTTCCAGTGAAAAGAAAGTTCAACTTGTTTTCATTCTTGATCAAGCTTTAAACTTTTGTTTCACTGATGAATTTGCAAAACTGCTACCTACCTTTTTAAGGCAAAAAGGGGAATCAAATCAGCGATGTCGAAATTCTTCAGTTTGAACACTTCTGTTCGACAAGTTAGAATTTTCCGTTTGTAAGCTTAACATGTCAGATTTAGCTTTTGAGAAGTTGAAAATCGTTGTCTGAGCAAATTGTAACTTTAGTCAAAACTATAGTCTTAGTTTTGAAAAACAAAACCAATCTTGTTCAGCCTCTTGTGTTTACATCAAAGTTTCTCAAACAGCACAGTAACACGTAAGAACTGTTTAAACTTACACACTTGATCATGGTTAAATCCGTGTTAAAATCTGTTAAATAACACAGGATAAGATAAGAACCTGTTCAGATTTTATTCAGGTAACGCTAATCCAAATTCACACTTAGAAATAGAAGAGTGATGAAAAGTCCAAACTAAATCAACAGTGTAATCCAAAAAGGAAGAAAAAAAGTATTTTTTTTTTTTTCTGAGAGGAAAGGCAAAAGAAAAAAAATTGAAAGTAAACCCAACGAAATCCAAAAGGGAACAAAACAGTAGATTTGATCTTTCTTGCATTTGACCCAAGGTGAAACGATATCTAACCTCATAGCACCAAATTTCAGGTACTGTCCCTCTCTCTATCATCACTGCCAGTGACCACTCTTTCTCTGTCTTCACTCTGTGTTTTTTCCTATTTTGCAGTTACATTCATCGACTTGAGCTTCTGATAGGAGGCACTCAGCTTTGGAGTTGAGGGTTTGGATTGGACCCTTTGGTCCTTCCCATCTCCCCTCTCTTTTCTTTTTTCTCTTTTCTTTTCTAATTCTTCTCTTGTTCTTTCTGGTTTCTACAATCTAATGCTAACTCATCACTCATGATTCTCCAACTCTAATCTCACACTCACTTCCCTAAACCCTAATTTAACATCCCTTCTCATGTCCAACGGATCCCCTCCTCCGGTGACCGGCGAACGGCCCCTGCCACCGGAAGCCAACCCCTCAAACCATGTTTCCGATTCGAAGGAGGAAACCGCAGTGGCTCCTCCCATAACCACCAGGAGTACCCGCCCGTCCCGGGCTTGCACCATGCGCGCTGCCTCTCGCCTCCTTTCCTCGCCGGCGGCGGCGAAGAAGGAGGTTTCTCCGCCGCCGCCGCCGCAATGCAGCAAGATCGTTACTCCGCTGGTGGAGCCGCCGTCGCCGTCACAGTTGCCACGGTGGAACCTGCGGACGATGTGGGAGTTTGCTTCCGTGCTGAATTTCTTGCACGTGAGTGGGGAAGTGTAATCTTTGTCTTAGGTTTGCTTTTGTTTGTGTTTTCTGTTTGTGAAAAGTTGTGCCTTGTTGCAGCTATTTATGCCACTTTTGAATATCTCGCTGGAATTTTCTGCGGAAGAGTTGGAGACTGCCCTTCTTACCCCCAACGATACTCTGTTTCATATTCATATGCCTTTGCTAAAGGTTGGTTGGTTTTATTACTAATTTTTGTTTAGTTTTCCTTTTAGTTTGTGTTTTGGTCCTTGGTTCATGTTTATGGCATTTCTTTTTTTCTTATGTGGATGTATATCTTAATCTTTGTGGGTTGAGTTTGTTTACTGCTTCTTGTTGTTGTGTTTACTCTGCACGTGTTTAATATGATTCTTTCATCATGTTTCTTCCTGTTCTGTGCCGAATTCACTTATTTTGAATGTTTATGCTCCAACTTTACACCTTCAATTGCAGAATATAGTTTTGTAACCCGGTCGAGTTGGATGCTTGACTGTAAGAGAGATTTTAGAGTTATTAAGTGGAATCTTTGTTATTATAATTTGTTCAGGGAAGCTTCTGTGGTTGTACAATAGTAGAGTGGATTAGACAAACATTTTGCATTGGTGTTATTTAGCTTTAGATCAAATATAAGTGTAGCTAGATGTTTTGGGAATGTTTTTATGACCAAGGTAAAACCTGTGTTTTGGGATTGCTTATGAGTTTTGGCTTAGGCCCCTTGTGTCGTGCTTTATATATTTTTCTTTTTCAGTTTTACATATTTTTGACATAATGCAGATGATTGTTGGTCATAGGGTTGGTTCTGTAATGCTGGATTTGATGGGTGGACGAAGGCCTTTTTTTTTTTCAAATATACATTAATGATTGATGACTTATCAATGAATTTGACCCATTTTATATTCTGAGATGAGATGGATATAATTGCTTGCGTGCTTGAGGTTGACCGAGGTTTGTAAATAGAGAGAAGGTGCTTGATTCGGAGATTTTTACTAGAACTATGAAAATCCCTTTATTCAGTAGCTAAAAGATAAATTTGAACTAGAGAGAAGGTGCTTGATTCGGAGATTTTTACTAGAACTATGAAAATCCCTTTATTCAGTAGCTAAAAGATAAATTTGAACTTGCCTTGTTCTTTTCATCTGCATGAGTGTTAAATTAGGAACATGTGGGGATTGTGATAAGCAGATCTGAAGGCACATTTTTCTGCTGAAGCATTGAATGCAACCATGAAGTTTGTTTATTCCATGCAGTTGTTGCTTTTAAGAACGAAAGTGACACTGTTTTCTTAATGAAAAGGTTACAATATCCGAAACAGTCTGAGTAAGTTTTAAAAGCTGTCTGCATTTATCCATATGTTGACTTTGACCCCACTCTTGATGTTCTGGATGCATATCAATCTCAAAGGTGCTGTTGGAAGGAGTAATATATATACCTTGGATTGCATAAGGAAAGGCCAACATAGAAGAATTTTCTAAACTTTGCAGAGCTGCTACTGGTCTGATAATAACATATATTAAACGTTTTGATAGGCAATCCCTCCTATTACCCGAATGGCACTCACACGAGATACTTGGATAACCGTATTGTGCAGGAAATTGAGAGATTGGTGGCATTGGGTAATAAGTTACTTTTTCAATCAGCAAGCTGATATTTTATGATAATGTCTATTTTACAATTTCTAGAGTTAATAAGAGGATGGAATCCAAATGTAGGTTGCTGATGGGGATCTTCCAGTTGTTGCTTCCCATGGGTAAGCTCTCATGCAATTTTTGCAACCCTAGAGTCTTAATCTTCAAATACCACAGGTCTTAGGTTATGCTAATGTGACAGGGCGGAGATTGAAGTGTATAAATCACTTGATCCAGGGATCCGCGTTGTCATCTTAAAAGCAATATGCGACATTCGTGTTGAGGTATTTTTTGTTTTTTAGTATTCATCTATTAATATATGTTTATTTTAAATGGATGAATTTTAGTATGGTAGAATGCGGCCTGTCTGTCTGATGTTTAATATCTTAATGGATGATCGTATCCATTTATGCTATGTAAAAGCTGTTCATGTTCTAGCATGGCATTGTCTCTATTCTGGCATGCTCCTTGCATCTTTCACATAAACGAGTCCATTATACTTGTGTATTTAACGAGTTGTTATATAACAATCTGCATAGATGTGGCTATGTTCTAGGCATCCTCCTAGGATTTTTACTTGGTCATGGTCGTGGGGAGCCCAATATCAAAACCTACTGGGTGCATCCACAATTCCCCAAATTTTCTTACTCTGTTGTCCCTTTTTGTGTTATACTAGTGATGTCATGATCCAATTTGAGTAATTATTTTGCAGCAAGAAGACATCCGAAGTTATATTGACAACTCAATTAAACACGGTGTTCGACTTTCAACATTCCGTAAAGAGCGTATTGGAGGTGATTCAAACGGAGTTTCTTATTGGTAATAAACTTTTGTTTTGGGTTGTCATGGTTAAATTTTGAAATCTTATATTAGAAAGTATAGTGCTTATGGTTTTTTTCATTTGAAATTTGACTGGTGCAGGTATGAAGATGATCCCATTATTGGTCACAGGCTGTATCGAGAAATAAGGAAAACTGAAGTGATTCAAATGAAGAAAGGGAAAGCAAGAGGTTCCCAGGTTGTTTCTAGCACATCATACCAGTGGGAAGCAGTTGCTACCAATTTTGATGAATTTCAAGATGTTTCTGTAAGTTACTAAAGCTGGGGGTTGATCTACGTTCATTTTAATGAGTTACTTATCACTTAAGCATGGAACAAATAAGATTTGTTGTAGTTGTCTTGATTGGAGTTGGGGCTTTGGTGTTATAGATTTGGGACTTTGATAATACATCACTTGATAACTGTAAATGTAAATTACACAATAGTTTCTCATGCTGGAAAACACCATAAATCTACTTTTATTGTGATTAGAAACCCAAACCTATAGTCTCAGCAAACTTTCTTAGAATTTTAACTTTGTTGGAAATCCAAATTAGGCGTTCTCCTTGAAATCTGATGTTAGATTCAAAACTTATTTGTCAGAATCTAATTATAGATCAAATGAAAACCTGCATGATTAAAATTACCTAAGGTTTTTTTCTTACAGATCTGTTTTTTTTTTTATTGTTTAATTTTGTAAACAAGAAGAAAATCATTAATTTTCTTGGGTTATCTGTTGCATCATTTGCTTATTATATGCATAAGTAAATTACCTAAGTGGTTTGCAATAAGAAACTACAATAGAAAGGATGAGACATCCTTTAGGATACAAATGCATCATAAACAAAATCAAAAGGTTATGTTGTAAGATATCTGTAGGGAAAAAGACATTGAGAATAATACTGAAGAAGCAAACATGAATGTTATTTCTAAAATTCTGCGTGGAATTTTTTTTTTCAATTTTATAGATTACTAAGTAAGTGTTTTTTTTCTTCTTTAGTTAGTGTTTGTTGGATGTAGTAGTCTTACATCCCAAGGGCTGGCAAAATCTTCTTCAATCATGTTGTGGGTGGTTCTCAAAAGTCAAAGACACCTTCATAGTAAATTGCTTCTTAACTAATCTGAAAGTTATTTGATCTCACAAGCAAACATTTTAAATTTTTGTAGCTAAGCCTTTGTTGATTATATGATACGATCCAGAGATCAATGTTAGCGATTCATGAGATCTGACGTTAAATGTGGAAGCATTTGCATTGTTCAATTCTTTGATGATTTTGCACTTTAGTCATTGTTATTTAGTGCATAAAACTTTATCCAGATGGTCGGTTTTACCCTCATTTTTCTTTTTTCATTTTCAGTAAGAACAAAAAATTAGTGTATCCTGCTCTTGTTATTAATTAATTACATCTTTTTAGCCGCGTCATGTATGAATTTAGTCAATTCTTTCATTGGATTACACAGGAGAAGCTTTTCTCAAGTAAAAACAGAACAGAGATTTCTGTGGGGAAAAAGCTGAAGATAGACATGCTTCCTGAAGTTGAGAAAGCTCATAAGGTAAGGGTTGAGAAATTTGAGAAGAACTGGTGTTTCTAAAATTAAATTCAACTTCTTTTTTAAATATTGATTTATGGTCCTTGAAGAATCTTAATTGCATTTTCATTCAACTGATACCAAATTGGTTGGGTTGGCACAGAAAAAGGAGAAATTGCTGAAAAAGCAACACCGACAAGCTCTTCTGCTCGATAATTACTTGGTTGTTGATGGGCTTGGTCCAGGGCGTTCTCTTCGTGACAGGAAACCTGTTACCTACACTTTTGGTAAGAGCAAGTTTAATTATAACTGGAGCCATCATTTTCATGGTATTGGTAGTTGATGCCTAGAATTGGTTGATTTGAATTTTGTTTTAACAACTGTAGTTTGTTTGTTAGTCTCGGTTCCTTCTGTATAAATATTAGAATGTATAAAATATATCTATATCTGGATTCTATTGTTCAATTTTTAGAGCAACTTTTTGATCTCTACACCCTGCAAAGTAATCTGGGGATTTGGTTTCCAATATTTCCTAGTTGTTTTTATCCCATTAAGATTAATAACTTTATTGTATTTGTGAGCTTGGGATTGTCTATTACTTCTACCTTACTATCTGGATAAATAGGACCTTTGGATATTTTATAGCACTTGATTGCAAAACATGTTGATGTAATATAATAGGATGCTCTCCTTTTCCAACAAATAATATATCTTGAACAAAATATGAGTTTCTGTGATTGCGCTCTGCCCCCTGGTACCTCCTATCTGTATTATACTTGGGGCTTATCTGGTTTTATTAGTAATCCATTTCCCGGGATTGCCAGTGCTATCATAGGGATACTGCAATGGAAATATTAAGATCCAAAAAAAAAAAAAACAACTCAAGTTGCTCCCATCTTCACCTGTAGATTTTTTCATTGTCAGCAACATGCAATTTCATACATTGGCATCTGTTAAAACTATATGTTTGTGTCCTTTTTATTACTTGGGACATGATGGTTTGAACCTCTGTGACTTGCAAATTACCCAAAACACTCACATCTAACCCACTCCTATTGGTTTTCTTGAAATTGTTGACTGAATTTTCTGATTTTCTTTTTTATTGAACTTGAATCAACTTACCCTCAGAAACCACTGTGTGCTTGTTTCAAACCTAACCTGAAATTACTGTTATTGCAGATGATTTCGACCGGTCAATCAATGAGGCAATTAAAGTAACCAAGTATGTTCTTATATCCTTTCCTTCTTTGTTTGGTGAATGTATGAGGAGGGAGATAGGTCAGTCATAAGCATTAACTTGTGCCATGAACTCATGACATGTATATATGTTCATTCCATTGACAGGCAGAAACAGCCATCTCCAGAACGTATGCCCAGGAGAGAATCGGTAGCAAAACCTGAAGCTTTGACTAATGGTAAATATGGTCCTCTGCATGCCACACAAGATGCGAATTTTGGTATACCGTCTTCAGAATCAGCTGACTCTTATGATGACAAGGAAGACCATGAAAATGACAACTTGGATCGAAGGTGTGTATTTTTTTGTTTCTTTCAAATATGCTGAGATGTTTCTTCTCAAATCTAATTTTCACTAATAATCTCATTTTAACGTTAGCAATCGTCAAAGACGGAGACCTAATCGGTATTCAGAAAGGGAGTTTGTTGAAGCAGTATCATACAATGAGGCAGATTTTGATAGTGACGATGATATTGTTGGTGAAGCTGTATATGATGAAGAATATCTAGAGAAACGCAAGCATAAAAGGAAGTCTTCCAGTAGCTCTGAAGGAGAAGAAGAATATGAATGGGACGAATACAATGTTGAAGATGACGAAGAAGAAGAAGAAGATGATGATGATGATTCCTTGAGCATGAGTGAGGATAGTGACAAACCCCGCAAGGTCAAACGGTTGCCAGGCCGTACTAGGAGAGAAACCAAGCTTAGATCTGTGGGTGAGATTCAATCAAGTCTAAGACGAAGTAAAAGGGCAACTAGAAATTCTATAAATTACCGACAATATGAGGCCTCAGAATCAGAAACTGAGTTTATCAAATCTGACAAGTCTGATACATCAGCTGATCATTCAGAACCCAGTGAGAATGGTGAATACATGATGGAAAGTGAAGACTCAGGTGGCAGTGATGATGAAGTACAAGAAATGAAAGTAGATGAGCCTGTTGCATACCCTGCAGTAGAAGAGAATGAACAAAACCAGGCTCCTGAAAAATTAAGTAGCCCTGGTCAGGAGGAAGTTGAGAGCACAGGAAAGAGACGCTTCCTCGATTTGAATGAGCTTGCCCCTACCACTGGTTTTGATGATGGTCCAAACACAATAATGAAAGATGAAGACAATGATTACTGAAGCTTCTTATTCTGCTAAGAGCAGGAATTGTAGTTTTCTATCAGGGAAGCCAATGTGTATGATAATAGAACTATAAATTTTGTTATAAGCCTCAGAGAAAGTTACCATCTGGTTTCTTCTTGAGGCACAGTCTGAGCAGCCCTTGGTGCATGATTTGCCACCAGAAGCAGCGTGATACGCAGTTATGTAGATTAGGTAGTCACTTTTTCTTTAATATTTTTACATTCAAAGGGTCCTCCAAAATGAATGAAAAATTGTTGGGCGTTATTTAGCCCATCCAATCCCTGTACAATAACTCTCAACAGGTACTGTAACTTTAAAAAATATGTGGCTTTCAGATTATTAAGCCCCTGTACTTTTTGTCCTTTTTTTTTTCTTTTTAATTCATCAAAAATAGTTTTTTTATTTGATGAAATTTTCATGATTTATTTGGTTAAATGCTATTTTTCATGGTATTCCCAACTGGCTTCCCCTGTCTACAAAAAAATGATTTGACTATTCCCTAATAGTTTTGGATTTGGTTAAAATTTGCTTATAGGTCACTTTCTTTCCATTTCAAATCACAATCAACAACGACGTGAGTCTAATATTGCTAATCAGATTATATCAAAGTATTAAAGTCTAACATCAATTATTTCTTCTAAATGGTAAAGTGGCAACGCATGTGCTGTTTCTATGAAGAGATTATATTCTCATTTCAATTCACGATATGGAATCTAATGCTATTTAAAAACCAAATTGTATATTGTACTCTTTAATCTTGGTTATTCTTTCACCATACTTACATTTCAACCTCCTTTGAAATTATTAATTTAAGTTATATTTTCTATGTGCACTTTCTTTTCGAGTTGTTATCATTTTCAAAACAATCACATTCTATTTTTAATTCTTTTATTTTGTTTTGTCTATATCTCAACTATACTAATTAATATATTATTGAATAATTTGCTTTTAGTTTAAAACAAAGTACACTCACTTATATTTTCATATGTATTTGAATTCACTATGCAAGTTTCTTATAATTTTATTTCGTAAATTAATGCTTTAAAATTTTACTGCACTACAAAAATTACTGATACAATGCATAGATATTTTTTCATACAATTTTGTTTTGTTTCCATAGAAGACAAATCGATCGCAACTCATTTTTTTTAAAAGTAGCTCAAGAAAGTAGGATTGTGCAGATCTCATAAAGAAAAATTTGGCCATATTTTTACCAAAGATGAGACATCTCAATACCCCTTTCCTTCTCCACCCTCAGTGATCACTCAGAGCAAGTTTGTTTTTTCCGTTTGTGCAACCTCATTTACTTCAAAGCACAGGACAAAAATTGCTTTTCTGTTTACATGCAACCAAAAAACACTCTCAAGTACTCCCTCTTTCATGTTACCTTGTGCTCTCACCTCTCTACATTTCCCTCATTCATGATTCCTATCGTTTATATCAGTGCATAATAGAAACAATACTCAGTAATAGCACACACAATATAGGGTTCCATTTTGAGAAACAATAGCCTTCATATTATGATTATGTTGCATTTCAAGGGAGAAAACAACAACAGGGGAGGGACCTATACCAATAACAATACTCTCTAATACAAGTTCAAAATTAATCCCAAAAGTAGGAGGATTTAGCAAACCCTTTGTTGTTGAAGTATACAATCCCTCCCTTTTTAATCATCTCATGGAGTTGACTAACATAGATACATAGTACTACTCACTCACCATTTTCCTTAATGGAGCCATTTTGTTGAAGAAGTTCCTCATGTTGAATGGCACAACTCTGCTCCAGCTCCTCAGTTTTTGCAGCTTTCTCAAGTGCTTCAATCAAGTTGGAGAGGCACTTGTGAGGATCATCCAATGGGGACTTGGGCATGAGGTTTTCAGCAACATCAGCAGGGGTGATTTTGGCCTCACCTATTAGCCTCTTGATGGTGTCAAACAAAGGATGAGTTTGTAGCTTCAAGTAATTATTTGCAAGCACTTTAAAGCCATCAAAAGTGCAATAAGAGAGTTGAATGTGTTTGTCCATTCTCCCCCTTCTAATGAGTGCAGGATCAAGTTTCTCCACATAATTGGTTGTGAACACAATCAACCTTTCCCCTCCACAAGCAGACCAAATCCCATCAATGAAATTCAACAGCCCTGAGAGTGTGACTCTGCTGCCACTCCCTCCTTCTTCCTTCCCCTCTTTCCTTCCGACAACAACATCCTTATCAGTCTCCTCGTCCGACAACAACTTCTCTGTCTTCTTCTTCCTCTGCCCTGTAAGATCAAGAGAACAATCAATGTCTTCAATAACAATTATAGACTTACTGGTTGTCTCAATCAGAAGCTTCCTCAACTCTGTGTTGTCCTTCACTGCAGTGAGCTCCAAGTCATACACATCATAGGCCAACAAATTCGCCATTGCAGCAATCATAGTGGACTTCCCCGTCCCTGGAGGACCATGAAGAAGGTACCCTCTCTTCCATGCCTTCCCAATCCTTGCATAGAAATCCTTGCTCTTGCTGAAAGTCACCAAATCCTCAATGATCTCCTTTTTCTTCTCAGGCTCCAAGGCCATTGTTTCAAAAGTAGCAGGGTGCTCAAACACAATGTGGCTCCACATCGTTTGCTTGTAACTCGGCCACTTGTAGCCAGGGCTATTAGTATACAACTTCCTCTGCCTGTTCCTCAAACGAATCTCCTTCCCCTCCCTCATCACATGCTCCAAATACGACTCGGTTATGACCTCTCTATACTTGTTGTGAAAAGTGAGCTTGTAGAACCTTCTCTCCTGTTCTGGATAATAGGACATTGAAGACCTCGTTGGTGACATCACTTTGCTACACACCCACCAAACTTTCACACCCTCGTGCTCATCCGTTACCCTCTCGTACTCATCCATGGTCAACACCAGGTTGCTGCTATCTTTACCCATTTCAGCTTTGAGCCTTTTGGCACTCTTTGATGTGTTGGCACTGAGATATGCCTCCACAGCCCCATAGGCCTCACTGCGCTTTAGCCTGTCTCCCATGTACTCATGGAAGGAGATTCGAATGTAAGGGGAGAAGTAACTCATGATCCTGTGTGTGTACTTCTCCAAGAATCGTTGAACCCCGTAGGGACAGTACTGTCTCATGATCGTCCACAAGAACATGAAGCTCGCTAAGGTTGACCCCATTGTTGTCCACATCTCACTCATCATCTTCATCTCTTCTCTTTCAGAGGGTGAGTGTCAAACAAAAGAAAGAAAGAAAAAACTAAAAGGTGGTGAGAGTGAGTGAGTGGGTGGGGATGAGAATTGAGAAAGAATAGAAGGGCCAGCCAGTGTTTATAACCAAAATGAGTCAAATGACACTACCAAAGCAATGTGGAGTATTTTTAAAATGGGAAGAGTACAAGTGAAATAGAATATTAGGTTCCACTAAGTGTTTTTTGATTTGGTGGGACTATGTGGAAGGTGGTCCAAAAGCTTGAAATTATGAACTGATTCATGGTATGTTGTGTCTTATTGGACAGTGCAGAGAAAGAAAGCTCTGAAACTGAGCAAATACCTTAACAAAAAAACAAATGTGGCCCCTGTTTTTGCGCATGACTAGTGAAAGAAACTCTCTCTATTGAGGTTGCTACTTGGCTGTCAATGGAGATGACGAGCTTCTCAATTAACGCTTAATGGGGTCCTTCTCATGCTCACAATACTTAAATTTCATGTACTTGTGTCTATTTCTCATTGTTTGATGCACTTCTTGTCATTTTCCTCAAGTTGTTGAAACATACCACAGAGACAACCATAATTCCAAGTTAATAAAGCTACACCACTAATGTTTTCCAAATTAGATCCATGTTACATGTTTGTTTCTTATCCAGTTTTACAAAAATTTTCTGCACTAACCATTTTATAAGCTTTTATTCATTATTGAACTGTGTCTACAGTGTATGACGGTTTATTCACTTATTATAATGACGCAAACAACCTTGAGGTCATCAAAATGATGTATATATATAAGTTTTTTTTCGTTTAATAAACTTTTTCTGGCTCTATACTTTCATCGGGTTTGATCTATAATACAGAATCAGAAACACTCCTACTAGAAAATTAAAGAAATTTAGAGCATAACACGAAGCACGATAATTTTGTGTTTCATTTTTATCTCCCCATGGTTGAATAAGTTCTCACTTTCAGTTTCAAAAACAGAATTTGTAAACTTAACATACTAGTGCCCATGTGATGATACCTGCCGTCACCTTTGAAATTTGAAGAGGTTGGTTGGGTTGACTCTTCTTTCATTTTATTTTATCAAATTAATTTTTCAGCATAAAAATACTTCCACCACGTCTCATTTCCATCACATCTCATTTATTTGGAAATAACTTTTTGAAATTTATATATTGTTAGGTTTTATATTGAATAAAAATGAAAAATTAATCATTATTGTTTCCCTTTAAGGTAAAGGCCTATTCAATTTTATAGCAATAAATCTAACTCTTCTCTCCTAATTTTTGTGCTCATCCTTCCTCTCATTTTCTTCCCTTTTCTTAGTCCCTTTCAAATCTAGCGTCGTCTATATAAATATTATGGTATGTTTGAATGACACAACTTAAGAGAATAATTTATCTTAAGGTTAAGTTGGTCTAGATATAAGGTTTAAATCAATTTATTGTAGTTGAAGATTGAGTGGAGTAAACTCAAGCTGAATCGGTTCAAATCGGCTAGAATCGGCTGAGGTCGAATCAATTCAAATTGTGTTGAGGTCAAATCGACCTAGGTCGAACCAGTTGAGGTCAAGCTAAGTTGAATTAAACTCAAATGTAGAATTGAGTTCGTGTAAAGTAGAAATTAAATTGTTTTATCTAAAAAAAATTGAAATGTAAGATATTTCAATTACTTCATCCAACCTAATTATTTTAAAAAAAAATGAAGATAACTCAATTATAAATAATTCAATTACCCAATTTCTTGAAATTGCTGAAATTCCTCATCTAAACACGAGGATTAGAAAGGCTCTACTAGCCATAATTTTCAGAAAACGTGTTTAGAATGTTTGAGATTCAAGTTCTTCAACTTCTCTAAATTGTGATCAATGTATTCTCGCATTTAACCGCAAACATATAGATAATTCTGTCCACTCAATAAAACTTATTATTCTATAACTAAGGTATCTTCTCATCCTAACATTGATCATTCGTTAATTACTCGACAAACCAATTATATAAGAAAAATAAGTCATATCTATAAATTTATTATCTTACATTTTTGAGTTGAATATAATTTATGTAGGTATAACTTTTACATGATTAGTGATGTGTTTGGTATAAAATCCATAAAATTAACCATGATATTTCACATAAGTGAATAGATAATAAAATATGAGGTAGACAACAAAAGCAAGCCCAATTTCTAAATCAATTATCCTACTCCATTGTCCATTATAGAACTCCATTTGATAAAGCCAAAAGCTCACGTTGTCAGTGGAGAATGGGTATAGGCCTTTTTGGGTTATGATGACTTCCATTGAAAACAATATGATACAACAAAGTTTCTTATAAATAAGAAAGAAATAGGAGGAAAAGAGAGAACAGTAGAATAAATTTATTGATGAGGTACTGAGATAAGAATATACTGTATAAATTGTTATGTGACTGTGCTATATATTTAACAAAAAATATATGTTAATTGTTAATTATTCTGTTTTAGCTTATTTCTATATGTATTTCTTTTCATAAAAAAAAAGAAATAAAGCTTTGATTAAGATATTAGTTATAAATATATTTTGTTTCCTCGAGACTAGTCGGGTATGGATGGGAGAGAAATGGGACGCAGAATTTGGTATGCGGAACATGAAATTATTGAAAACATGTAAGCATACGCCAAACTGAATTAGACACTATTTATTCATTGTACTGTTTCTTTGTTCTTTTATATTTATTGTATTTGAAAATAATTTACTCAAAAATAATAGTAAATATAAATATAAATATAGTTTATCATTTTCTTAAATAAACTCATTGGAACAAAAATACAATTGGTGCCAAAATATATACTCAACTCGAACTAAGGTTTTTAACCTTAAAATTTGACTTTTCAGGAAAAATTCTCAACAGATCGAAATTAGGCTGGTTTTTTTCTCTTTTCTTTTATAAATCATTTTATTAATTTTTTTAGAAAAATTATCTAAAAAAACATTAACTGGTATTTATTTTAAATTTAAAATTGTAACCATGATATATTTTATAACAAAATAGTACTTTAATTATTTTATACTTTTAGAACATTTAATTGAATCCTTATTAATCTTTTTCTGTCACGTTTTATAATTTAATAAAATTATAATTGAGTTCTTATTAATTATAAAATTATAATATAATTTTATAAGGACTACATCACCTAGATAATGGTTACATCCCTGCTTAATAGAAAAGTTTAATAGTGGAAAAAATTTTAATTTTTAAGATTTCAATACACAACAAATTTAATAGAGACTGAGTTTTTTTTCCAATTAAGTCGTTATTTTTATTGAGGCAAATAATATTTAGAATTAATGGTAATTATTTTACTACTTATGTTTATATAAAATTAATAATTTGTAATTTAAATTAATATAAAGAATTGAACTAATTCTATACGAATATATAATTTTTTTTAGTAAATATATGACACTTAACTTAAATTATGTTTTATTAGATTCATTTCATTATTAATAAATTTATAATATTTTAAAATACTTTTAATTTAGTTTAAGTTCTATTTATTTAATCATTTTGAAATTTGATAATATTTTTTTTAGTTTTAATTTTTAAGAATAAAATATTCTTCATTAAGTTAATAAAATTATATTTATCACATAAATATTAATGTAACTGATAATTATTTAAAAAAAACTTATTATTAAATTATGAATTAAAAAGTTAACTATAAAAACTTGTTGGCAAAGTATAAGTTGTTGATTGTAATGATGACTGCACCTTTTGTTGTTGGTTCATTTTGTTCATTTTGATTAAAATGTAAAATATAAATCAATTTCTAAGACAACTTTGAGTGAATTTGTATTGACAAACTGATTTTATGATTTTCCTAATAATCTATTATGTTAAAAAAAATTGATTATTCTCGGTAAAAAATATGTTTTTTACATTTTTGCAAATAATTAATTAATTAGGATGATAATCGTGTATATTAAAAATTTTTAACTCACAAATAATTGATTATGTCGGTTCAGAATCATTTTTAGGTTACACAAAAAATATATTAATCAATTATATTTAAAACTAATCAATTATATCAAATAGTTACTTCAAAATTTCTTTAAAAAGAAAGTTTTCTCCTTTTCAAAATAACATTTTCTTATCTTTCAAGTGTAGGGAGCTCTTTTTTGATTTATATATCTTTCTAAAAGTGCTTCTGCATTTTATTTTAAAAGAAAGATTATTCAAGATTTATCAAAGATATAATTATGCTATAAGTTTTTATTGTAATATTGATCAACTCTCGGCTGATAAGTTTCTTGTTTCCTATTGTAATTTCTTGAGTATGTATTTGTACCAGAGGTTAATGTGTTTGTAGTATCACCGTTTCTTCGTAATTCTGGAATGATTGTTTCAAGATTCTTAATATCTTTTAGTGAAGACAGAGTTCAAGTTATTGGATGTAAAATCAAATCTATATAAAAGTTTTGAGTCTCTTATGTTTTCATGCCTTTATTTTTAGTGTTTGATTTGGTTCTTAACATTGCAAGTCATTACTAATATGTCAACAAGATTCATAAAATTATCTGTGATCTATTTTTGAAACTTTGAAAAATCATTTTTTAGTAAACTCAATTCACTGGTCTTAGTTTGAATTTAACATGTTTCTTCTTTAACATGGTTGACATAATAACACAAATAGAAAATATCTTTAAAAGATAATACAACAATAATTAATAAATAATTGAATACTTCTCACATAATAAATATTCATTATACTACTTGAAGTAGACAAGTAAGAAAATATGTTTTTGAGGGTAGTGTTGAACAATTCTTTTATAAATGTTTAGATAAACATTTCAATTTTTTCCTACAACCTTTTAGATAACATAATTGATTAAATTCTTTTGATATATTCATCAGGACTATAAAAAAAAATTAGCATTCCTTATATGTAGTAATGACCAAAGTAAAGAATTCTTTCGATGAAATTGATAGGGTTTTGTTAAGACCTTGTTCATGCTGTTTTAATGGTTTGTGTTATTGGCCCCAAAGATTAAATATAGGAGAACAAAAAAGACTCCTTTATACCCCGAGTTTGAAAATTTGATTTATCTTATTAACCTAACAAGGATGATAGGTTATTTCTAGTGTAATATAAAAATTGAAGTTAGGTGTATTTTTTTTAAATGCAAACATTTTTTGTTTGAAAAAAAAAAATATATTTCTTAAAATATTAATTATTAATTTCTAATAATAATCATATTAAAAAAACTAAATATTGAATATAAAAAAATTATAAATTTAACAAACAATCCCTACAAATTCATCACTTTCTCTTCATTTTACACCTTATATTTTCTTCTCAAAATTTTTATAGAAATTATCACAGATCACTTAAAACCAAATACATTCTAACACATCATTTCAAATCAATCCCCTTAGATCTCCACAAATAATAAATTATATCTACCAAACATAATACAACTCAACATATTATACCATATTACACAATTGGTAGATTTTGTGACATACATAATACAAAGAACAATTATGTTTGAAAAAAAAGAAGTAAATCTAACAAAATTAAGAAAAGACAAACAACTAACCTATTTCATGTTATATATATTTATTTATTTTTTCAATTTTGAAACTCTGTTAAGCCTGAGGATTATAGCTTCATAAATCATACCAATACATTATCATAAATACTATAGTATTCAACTAGGCTAAAAAAATTTACCTACCAAAAATGGACTTCAGATCAACACATTTAATTAACTAATATAATATGACTAAAGTAAAAATTTAAAAAAATGTGAAAAGATATAATCGATCAATGTTAACAATAAAATCTTTAAATATTAATAATATTTGATAGCGATTTCAGAGAATGCTGTACTCTAAAATCACTACCCAAACTAAATGCTGTACTCTTCCTTCACTAATTCGTAGATTCCAAAATCTACTTTAGAATTGAGTTTTTGTTTTTAAGAAGAGGAGAAGTTGCTAAAGACACACCACCCTTTCCTAAGTCCACTTCTTCGTGTTTCCTTTTTATTCTTGACCACTCTTGACACGAAAATACGAAAGCTCAACAACTCAGTCCAAGTCCTATTTACTAACCACACCATACAAACACACACTATGTAAAACATTTAGTAAGTTAAAGTTTTAACGTAATTGAATTTTAATTATAGTTTATCAATTACTTTACAAACAAAAATGTCCTTACATGAAACATCATGTTAGAAAATCGAAGAATATTCCTCAATGACGTATAGAACATTGAGGTTTCGTAAAAAACTAGAAGTTTAACCCTTATAATAAGATAACTTAAATGACTACCTTATTTTATATTGTAATAGAATCTTCAGTAATATTTATTTCTTCAAATCCAAAAAAAAAAAAAAAAATTGCAATTTTTTCTACAAGTCCTAAATGCAAGCCTATATACATTAATTAGCATTTAATCTTTGAGTGTCCAAAACTTACTCATTTCATTCATATTAATATAATATGAAACACCATTTATAAAAAATTTCTAATTCATTATATACCAAATGAACTCTAATTAAATGAAAATTAAAAGTTTCAACAAAATCAACTGTCTGAATTTAATATAATTTAAAAGTCCTAACAAAATCTACCATCTAAAAGTCCAACAAAAAATCATTAGTTTTTTTTTAATATAATTTAATACTTAGAATTTATGGGTGATCTTTTTTAATATAATTTAATATTTAGAATTTAAGGATGATCAGATAAATCAACTCATTTCACAACAAGTTTAACTCAAGTTTAACTCGAATTAGTCAAGTTCTTATTGAGCCGAATCTATTTTTAACCCTAAAATTTGCATTTTTTAATCCAATCTGACTTACATTTATGGTAAAATGAATTGACTTACGGGTTTTCATTCATTTGGAGAACTCTAAATTTGTTCTTTAAATCTAATAATTACAGAAATAGTTATCCATAGGAAAGCAATAAAGTGTGAAAAAAGAGTAAGATATAAAAAGAAAAAAAATGTGAGAACTTGTATATATGTAAGAGCATGTTCCCGCACTCCTAAAAATGATATCCCCACTCACTGAACCTCACGTTGATCTTCCAATCCCACGCTGAAACAACACGAAAGGGAAGAAGATAGAATCGAGTAACCTAAAGAATAGAGTTCTATCCAAAATAAATAATGAAGTTTAAAAAAGGCCACATTTATACAGGACTAAAGTTAACTAACCATCACTATATATACAGTATTGAATCTAAGCTATGACTGCAAAACTTTTCTCTGTTCCTCGCTGAATTCAATGATGGCGACCAACAACGTTATCTCATGTTGCAGCACTCAGGAATTGTCTGCATCTGCCATTTCTCCCACAGGCATATCATCTGCCTAGGCGATTGGTAATGGGCAGTGATATAGCCTTCTACACAACCAAACTGGCAGAACCTCAAGCTATGAAAATAGTATACTGGTTTCGTTCTGTTAAATTGTTCTACCCACATTCCCATACTCACATCTTCCATTTTAAACAACTGCATAAACAAGAAAATATTGACAACTTCGGCCACTACAGACATCAAATGCACTAGCATGAACATTCTTGAGGCATTACAGGACAACAGAGAAAATGTGCAATGATATATTAGAATACTTACCCTTAATTTATGCTTCTCGAATTCAGATAGAATGTAGCTTGCAATATCAGAAGACAAAATATAACCCGGTCCATTAGCATAGGGTGGGTATTCCTCTTCTGGCCACTCCTAAAAGCAGAATACAACAAAATTATCATCATCAAGAAGCTAGATGTGACAAAACCATGAGGAAGTAAGAACCATTATCAATTCAATCACGGCCTATTAGAGTAAGAGTTCTGAATACACGACGAAGCTTTTTGCTGAATGCTGTGTGATATGTTCGGTTAGGGATCGTGATCTCCAACCTATAAAATTAAGATGACTGACAATATGGTGCTGCAACGAGGTGCTAACCATAAACAATGGAGACCTGATGACTGGTTGGAAAGAGGGAAGAATAGCAATTCTTCATGAAGTAATTATTGTAAAAGCAAAATCAATGAAAAGGTTGCACAATACTAAAATAATAATAATAATAATAATAATAAGTGGAGTCAATACTAAATGAAATTATTTTAGACTCTGTTTGAATACAAACTAAGCGTGCCTTTGAGAGGTTATCCGCTATATATATAAAGCTTTTCCAACGAAGAAACTTTCAAAACAATTAAAATTTTGTATCGAACATACCCTTAATTTCATTTTGAGCTTTCGCTTAGTTGTGCCAAAAGAAACCAATGCTCAAGCCGAGATCATACACTCTTTGGATCAAATACAGACACTTTGTTGGTGACGTATTATAACAAACTAATTCATAAAATATTTTCCCATACGACGCTAACTCCTCAACTATGGTATAAGCATTGCAGTAGCCAACAGGTTTTGATTACCTCATATGTCACGGCCCATTTACCATGGCGCATGGGTCTGTGGCGGTAATTGATGTTCCCGATATAAAAGCTCATAGAATATGGAACATTCCTTACTCGAGTAATAACATCATCAACTTTTATGAAAGTGTCATCATCTCCCTTCATGATATACTCCGCAGAAACTGTGCGAACCTGTGAACAGTACAGCCATCTCATACATTAACTTAAACTATTTCCTTTCTAAACTGGATCTTTTTTAAACAATCAACTTACCCCGTATTCACAGATGGCCACCGTTTTGAGCACAACAAGGTCATAGTTATCCATGTAAGGAACTATAACAATATCACCAAAATATTCTGCCTCCTTCTTCAACTCCACGTTAATTTCCTTCCTCGGGTTCTGTTAAAACCATTAAATTGTAAAGAAATCTCCAGAACCAACAAAATGACTATAATTTGAGAAACTTGTTCACCTTACCAGTGCTACAAAGAAGCGAGCCACCACTTTCGAAGATTTGATTAAGCTATGCTGCATCCATGACTTCCTCACAGCCATCCGCTCAGCAAAATGGTTTCCGGCTGAAAGGATCCCAACAAACAATTCCACGCCAAAGTGAGGAAGACTTGGGGCACGCCATCTGGTTGAAAATTCTAGCTGCTGCTGCGAGGAAATGTTGGGATGCACCGAGGGCAAAGAGGCAGCAAATACAGAACGGACACTAATGTCCCCACTCAAGATAAGACCAGTGGCATCCTCAAGAGCAAAGCCCTGTTCAAATCAAAATAGAACATTATTATGTAAAACCCACTTCAAACTAAGAAGTTGAAGGACATTGATTACCCACAGTGCGATAAGGAAAAGAGGTGACATGCCTCCCATCAACATGAACATGGTAACCCTCCAACCCAGCACTGAGAGTAAGAACAAATAGCTTGTTCACAGAAAATGGAAATGGCCAATCAATTGGTACTCGTTTTGTCCGACCAATCAATCTCTTCAACCACCACTCTGCGTTGGACTCCACTGCATGTCTGTCAGTGTCACCATCATCATCATCATCACCCCGAATCCACTTCTCACATTTCACCAACCCATCAACTGTACAAGTAACAACTTAATTTAGCACTATCACAACCTATGATGCACATTTAGGATTGATAAATGTATCATGTACAATAGTATCAAATACAACAATAGTTCGAAGATAAGACACATAATATATGCTTGAACTAGAACTTTACTTATGTTTTTAATAGAATTTTAGGATAGATGATCTGGATGTGGAGGTGACGTGGTCACATTATCTTAAGTTTAATGCAGGGTTGTGTGTTGTTTGGACATGATATTAATGTTTGAGTTTGAGATGAGATTTGTATAGTTTTAATGAATTCAATTTGTTGTGTTTTATCAATTTTGTGTTATGTTACTACATTTGAGACAAATTAGTTTAAGTTGTGGTTATTTGAAGCAAAAATGGTCAATGTTAGTTTATGAGTTTGATGCAAACCATAATACATATAATGAGTTTGAATGACCAAGGTTGAATTCAGCTGAGTGAAGAATGATGTTTGAGCAAGTTATGGATTGTATTGATAATTTTGATTTGTTTAAAAGTTTTATATGATAAAGTGACTTTGAATAAAACCAATGCTGCATTAGTTTGTTTTTCTAATATTTTCGCTCAAGTGGAGGATTTTCATTCAAGCAAAAATAGAATAGAGATCCAAAGCTTCTCTTGTTCATATTTTTGCTACACTGAAAATAACCTTGTTTTCAACCTTATTTTTGCTCAAATGAAGAATATTTTGCTCTGGCGAAAATGGGATGGACTGCTACTCAATGCTTGTCTATGCCATTTTTTTACTCAAGAATAAATTTTCACTCAAGCGAGACAATTTTTCCTCAAGCTAAAAAAAATGATTTTTTTTCTTTCTTTATTTTTCTCATTTTGTCTCTTTAATGGATTGTATGTTAATGTTTATTATAAATGTAAGTAAATGTTAATTTATATATTTAATTGATTTATGGTTTTGTTTAAATGATGTGTTTTGTACGGAAATGGTTGTTCAAAGTAATAAGAATTGCTTGAATTAATGGGTCACGATGATATGTCAACCATTGTTTGATTTGTTTATTAAGGGTTGACACCTATATTTGTGTATTAAGTATTGAACTGATCCTGATCCATTATTCTAACGTTCACTTGTAGATTTGGATCAAATGTTAGTCTCTTATGGGGGACATACTTAATACAAATCTTTCAGTAGTGTAAGTTGATATTCCGTTGGTTAAGTATCCTTGATGTATAGATGCATGTGTGGTCTATATGGTTGTTGTATGTTGGATTTTGAATAAAATTGAATTGTTTTGACTTGTTTATTAAAATGTACCTTTCAATATATATTTTTCTTGAAAATTTGTTTCAATAGCTTACTCTTGCATTTGTTATTTGTATTGTGAACTGCACATATTGTACAATGTGCATAAGCATATGTAGGTATAGGTGCGGAATAATGTCAACAAGAGAATAAAGTTTTTTTTTTTTAGTTTTTGACTCAGTGATATAAATATTTGTGCGTGTGTGTGTGTATATATATATAT
>Ga0214545_1005542_pt1 | contig 22694 bp, 11 predicted proteins | sample CNSS4metaG_FD_160064 | JGI IMG/M metagenome (GOLD analysis project Ga0214545, IMG submission 160064) | Root nodule microbial communities from cowpea collected in UCLA plant growth center, Los Angeles, California, USA - CNSS4 | ecosystem: Host-associated > Plants > Roots > Nodule | place: USA...
GTGGCGGCACACATCCACTCATCTTCAAGGTTGCCATGGCTTCTAGCCTAGCCTTGTAGTGGCGTGCTTCTCACATTTTTACCATTTCTTTCCTTTCCATTTTATGTTTTCTTCTTCCTTTAATTGTAATTCGTTTTCTATGATTTATGTGCCTTCCATTTCCTTTTTGGTTTGAATCAATCCATCATCTTCTTCTCTTGAGCTTTGTGAAAAAAACCTTCCCATCTAGATAGCTTGCTATCTTAATGTCCAGTGGGGATTTCACTTAGCTTTCTTCATCAACTTCACCATATTCATAACTCTAAAAGAAAACAAGATAATCCTTCATCACTTAGCCCAATAGAAGATGTCGACAGAGCTGCCTTGGTCGACGAGGACTATCTTGACTGCATAATTTTCTATTTCAACGGTGATGACCATAGGGTCATTTTACTGGTGATTGAGGCCTTGAAAATCGTCGTCCGTGAAGGTTATGGGGGGCATGCGACGTTTGTGATGAGAATGGGTGATGTGGTTGATGGATTGGATATGATGAAGGTGTCTCTTTCTAGCAGATGAGATAGATCCCCCACTAGCAAAACCACCAGAGATGGTGTTGATAGTGCCTCGTAGGGGAGGGTCGGCAGGGGTGACGTCGGTGCGACCCGGTTGGGGGTCATGGTTTGCGGGTTGGTTGGGGCGTTTATCGTGGCGAGAGTCGCGGGGAGGGCATCGGTGGTTGGGACGAGGAGGATGATGGGATCAGGAGGAGTGATCTTCTCTGCGGACAAAGCGACGAAAATGGCTAGCACGGACCAGTTCTTCAATTTTATCCTGGAGTGCTTTACAGTCCTCTATAGTATGGTCGTGGTTTCGGTGATTGCGACAGTATTTAGTCATGTCCGTTTTGGGGGGAATGGTCGTCTTGTGTGGTGGTGGGATGGGGTCGACTTGTAAGGCCTCTTCAAGGAGGCGGTGTATCTGGTGAAGTGGGGCTATCGGGGTTCTTGAGGTCTCGGATCAGAGTAGGGAGGATGCGAGGTGGGGTTAGTTATAGAGGGTGCGTAATCATCGCAAAATTTTGTATGGAGAGTTTGCATTTCCTCCATACGGATGTAATCGGCGGCTCGCAGCTTCAACTCATGCATGGAGGCAGGTGGGTGTAGGTAGACGTTGTTGGCGAAGGGGCCGGGTTGAAGAGTGAGGGCCATGCACTGGAGTATCATTTCTTGGTTGAGGTGTGGGGTGCAGAGGGCAGCCTGACTGAATCGATCAATAAATGCCTGGAGCGTCTCACCTTGTTCTTGTTTGACACCGAGGAGTGATATTGTAGTAGTTTGATGCGGGTGGCTGCCAGCGAAGTGAGTGGTAAACATGTGAGAGAGGCTGTCGAAGCTGTCGATAGAGTATGGCGGGAGGGTGGTAAACCATTCAAGGGGAGGGCCTTTGAGGGTGGTAGGAAAGGCTTTGCAAAAAACGACATCATGGGAAGTGTAGAGGGCGACGTGGGTGATGTAGACATTGAGTTGTTCATTGGGGTCGATTTCATTGTTGGCGATGAAGTCGGTGAAAGGGTGACGGCGCTTGGGTTGGTGAGATGGGAGCGGGTGAGGAGGGATGGGATGGTGGACGAGAGTGGGAAAGGTGGAGGTGAAGTTGTGAGGAGGGATATGGGTAGTAGGGAGGTTGTGAGGGTTGTAGGGTGGGATATGAGTGGTGTGTAGGGTGGTGGACATATTGAAGGGTGGGACATTAGTGGTGGGGAGGGTGGCGACAGGGGTGGGAGGCACAGTGTTTCCTTGGAGGGTGAAGTGGAAGTGAGTCGATGGGTTGAGAGGATGATAGTTTGTTGGGTAGTGGTGAAGGTGTACGAGGTAGGATTGTACTTGCTTTCCTCTTTAGTAGGTTGGAAAGCTAGGGACCCTATGGCATCAGATGTTTCCTTGGCCTTTCCCTTTTGAGTGGGATTGGCTTCGATCTTTCGCCTTAGGCGAGAATTTTCCTGTCGTAGTGCTTCCATCTCATCAACACTGTGCTTCTTCAAGTCAGCCAGCTCTTGTTACATCTTGGCTTGACAGTCTAGGATGGCGGCCAGATCCAGGGTCATGTTAGTAGATCCTAAGGGGCCAGCTTCAACTTGCTTGTTAACTCCTGCTCTGCTGCGGGTAGAAACCATTTTTGGAGAAAGCGGGTGGTAAAGTACTATCTCCTGCCGCACGGTGGGCGCCAATTGTTCCTGTAGAGAACAAACAAGATCTGTTAGACACAAGTATTACCTTACCCTGGTCTGCCATCTCCTCAATAGACCTCTTGCTGGTTGATATGTATCGTTTAGGGGTATCTCGGAGTGGCCGATTTGGACTCGGGAGGGGTTACCTGTAGAAGGGACTCCAAAGCTCAAGTAAGCGAAATCTCTCAAAAAGTCAAATCGGGTGATTAGGGAAGTAATGAATGCGTACCTTTAATTCGTGGTGTCCATGTGTATTTATAGATTATTAATTATGTATGGCCACGTCATGGGCTGGGCACTTGCTTGGGTCGTAGGTGCGCTTGGGCCCTTAGTTCGATTATTTGGGTTGGTGAATCTTGTTGAAACGTTCTATTTTTTGCCAAGTCCTTGGTTATTTTTGTGGAGTTGTCGGCCTAGGCCGGTTACCCTTTAACGGCTTAGGCCGCTATTGTTGTTTTTAACTTATTTTATCAATGTCGCTTCTTAGCGATTTAGTCCGGGTACCTTAGCATGTATATGGTAATTACTATTATTCGACTTAGGCCGACTAGGTGTGGTACAATCCCCTTAAAGTGAACAAGATAAGCTTCACACTCTAATCCACTTGAATTCATCCTATCTCTCTCCCTCCCATCAACGATGAGGGGAAGAGAGGGGAAGGAAGAAGGAAATTCTTCTATTTTTCAATCATGTCTGTTATGCAATGGTTTGAGGGTGATATCAAGATTACAATTATGTCCGCAATTTATTTTTTAGCATAATTATGAAAACGATGTAAAAATAACGAAAATTTCAAAATTGTTATAAAATAAAGGTTAAAAAGTAATTTTTAATTATAAAATTTTTTATTACATTATCTTTTAAATATTTCTTTATTAAAATATGTTACTTTCATTTATACATTTTCATATTTTTTTCTACGATAAATCAAACTTATATAATGATAATTTTTAATTATTTTTAAAATAAAGTACAATTTGGTAATCATGGTTTTCTTTGATTTAAATATAATTTTTAATCTATCACATTCATCAAATCACTTACAAACTTTAACAAAATTTACTCTTAATCCACCCTCTTTCACCTTTAATCCACTTCAAGTGAACAACACAAACTTCATTCTGTAATCCACTTGATGTCATCCTCTCCCCCTCCATCTGATCAACCTTGAGGGAGAGAAGGGAAGGAAGAGGGAAATTCTTCTATTTTTAAATCATCTCGTTTATGTCTTGGTTTGAGGGTGATATCAAATTATTTTTCAAAAATAATTAATAACGAAAATTTGAAAATTGTTATAAAATAAGGTTTAAAAAGTAATTAAAATATGTTAGTTTTATTTATACATTTTCATATTTTTTCTACGATAAATCAAACTTATATAATGATAATTTTTAATTATTTTTAAAATAAAGTACAATTTCGTAATCTTGTTTTTTTATGATTTAAATATAATTTTTATTCTATCACATCCATCAAATCACTCACAAACTTCAACAAACTTTACTCTAAATCCACTCATTTTCACCTTTAATCCCCTTAAAGTTAACAAGATAAGCTTCACACTCTAATCCGCTTGAATTCATCATGTCCCTCTCCTTCCATTTAACGATGAGGGAGAGAGGGGGAAGGATGAGGGAAATTTCTCTATTTTTCAATCATGTCTGTTATGCAATGGTTTGACGATAATATGAAGATTACAATTATGTCCGCAATTTATTTTTTAGCATAATTATGAAAACGATGTAAAAATAACGAAAATGTAAAAATTGTTATAAAATAAGCTTTAAAAAGAAATTTTTAAAGATAAATTTTTTTATTACATTATCTTTTAAATATTTTTTATTAAAATATGTTACTCTCATTTATACATTTTCATATTTTTTCTACTGTAATTTTTAATTATTTTTAAAATAAAGTACAATTTGACAATCTTGTTTTTTTATGATTTAAATATAATTTTTAATCTATCACATCCATCAAATCATTCACAAATATCAACAAACTTCACTCTAAATTTACTCACTTTCACCTTTAATCCCCTTAAATTGAACAAGATAAGCTTCACACTCTTTGTCCCTCCAATCAACTATGAACGAGAGGGGGAAGGAAGAGGGAAATTCTTCTATTTTTAAATCATGTCTATCATGCAATGGTTTGAGAGTGATACTAAGATTATAATTATCTCCCAAATTTATGTCTTACCATAATTATAAAAACGATGTAAAAATAAAAAAAAATTGAAAATTGTTATAAAATAAGGTTTAAAAAGTAATTTTTAATTATAAATTTTCTTATTACATTCTTTTATAAATATTTTTTTAATTAAATATTTTATTTTTATTTATACATATTAATATTTTTTCTATGACAAATCAAACTTATATAATGATAATTTTTAATCATTTTTAACATAAAGGACATTTTGGTAATCTTGTTTTTCTCGCATTTAAATATAATTTTTAATCTATCACATCCATCAAATCACTCACAAACTTTAACAAATTTTATTCTAAATCCTTTCACGTTCAATCTACTTAAAGTGAACCATACAAACTTCACACGATAATTCACTTGGTGTCATCCTCTCCCTCTAATCACCTTGAGGGAGAGAGAGGGAAAGCAAGAGGGAAATTCCTCTATTTTTCAACCATCTCTGTTATGTCTTGGTTGAGCGTGATATGAAGATTACAATTATGTTTGCAATTTATTTTTCAGCTTAATTATGGAAATGATGTAAAAATATGACTTTTCAAATTATATTTACAAAAATAATTAATAACAAAAATTTGAAAATTGTTCTAAAATAAGGTTTAAAAAGTAATTATTAATTATAAATTTTTTTATTATATTATTTTATAAATTATTTTATTTTCATTCAAACATAATAATATTTTTTTCTACAACAAATCAAACTTATACAATGATAATTTTTAATCATTTTTAAAATAAAGGGCAATTTGGTAATCTTTTTTTTCCTTGATTTAAATATAATTTTTAATCTATCACATCCAACAAATCACTCACAAACTTTAACAAACTTGACTCTAAATCCACCCTCTTACACCTTTAATCTACTTAAAGTGAACAACACAAACTTCAAACTCTAATCCACGTGAATTGATCATCTCCCTCTCCCTTCAATCAACCTTCAGGGAGAAAGAGGGGAAGAAAGAGGGAAAACTCATCTATGTTATGTCATGGTTTGAGGGTGATATCAAGAATACAATTATATCTGCAATTTATTTTTCAACTTAATTATGAAAATTATGTAAAAATACGACTTTTAAATATATTTTTTAAAAAATAAATAATGACGAAAATTTCAAAATTGTTCTAAAATAAGGTTTAAAAAGTAATTATCAATTATAAAAATTTTTATTACATTATTTTCTAAATATTTTTTAATAAAATATTTTATTTCCATTTATACATTTTAATAATTTTTTCTACGAAAATCAAACTTATATAATGATAATTTTTATTTTTTTTTAAATAAAGTACAATTTGGTAATCTTGTTTTTCCTTCCATTTTCACCTTTAATTCACTTAATGTGAACCACACAAACTTCACACTATAATTCACTTAATGCCATCCTCTCCCTCCAATCAACCTTGAGAGAGAGGGGAAGCAGGAGGGAAATTTCTCTATTTTTCAATCATCTCTGTTATGTCTTGGTTTGAGGGTGATATCAAGATTACAATTATGTTCGCAATTTATTTTTCAGCTTAATTATGAAAATGATGTAAAAAATAGAAAATTGTTCTAAAATAAGGTTTAAAAAGTAATTATTAATCATAAAATTTTTTACTACATTATTTTATAAATACTTTTTTAATAAAATATTTTATTTTCATGCATCCATATTAATATTTTTTTCTACAACAAATCAAACTTATACAATGATAATTTTGAATCATTTTTAAAATAAAGGACAATTTGGTAATCTTGTTTTTCCTTGACTTAAATATAATTTTTAATCTATCACATCCATCAAATCACTCACAAACTTTAAAAAAGTGTACTTTAAATCCACTTAAAGTGAACATCACAAACTTCACACTCTAATCCATTTCAATTCACCATCCCCCTCTCCTTCCAATCAACCTTGACGGAGAGAGAGGGGAAGGAAGATGGAGATTCCTCTATTTTTAAATCATCATTGTTATGCCATGGTTTGAGAGTGATATCAAGATTACAATTATGTCCGCAATTTATTTTTCAGCTTAATTATGAAAATGAAGTAAAAATATGACTTTTAAAATTATTTTTACAAAACCAATTCATAACGAAAATTTAAAAATTGTTATAAAATAAGGTTTAAAAAGTAAATTTTAATTATAAATTTTTTTATTACATTATCTTTTAAATATTTTTTATTCAAATATGTTACTTTAATTTATAGATTTTCATATTTTTTCTATGATAAATCAAACTTATATAATGATAATTTTTAATTATTTTTAAAATAAAGTACAATTTCGTAATCTTGTTTTTCTTTGATTTAAATATAATTTTTAATCTATCACATCCATCAAATGAATCATAAACTTTAGCAAACTTTACTCTTAATCCACCCACTTTAACCTTTAATCCACTTAAAGTGAACAACACAAACTTCACACTGTAATCCACTTGATGTCATCCTCTCCCTTTCTGTCCGATCATCCTTGAGGGAGAGAGAGGGGAAGGAAGATGAAAATTCTTTTATTTTTAAATCATCTATGTTATGTCATGGTTTGAGGGTGATATCAAGTTTATAATTATGTCCGCAATTTATTTTTTAGCTTAATTATGAAATGATGTAAAAATATGACTTTTCAAATTATTTTAACAAAAGTAACTAATAACGAAAATTTTAAAATTGTTATAAAATAAGGTTTAAAAAGTAATTTGTAATTATAAATTTTTTTATTACATTATCTTTCAAATATTTTTTTATTAAAATATGTCACTTTCATTTATACATTTTCATATTTTTTCTACGACAAATCAAACTTATATAATGATAATTTTTTATTATTTTTAAAATAAAGTATAATTTGGTAATTGATGAATGCGTATTTTTTCCCTCATTTAATGTTTAATTCTGGGTATTTAATTGAATTTGTGTGCTTAAAGGCTGATTTAATTGGGATTTCCTATAATTGGGTTTATTGAGCATGAGATACAAAAACATGTTAAAAATAGCTTTTTAGTTGCATAAATGTTCTTTGAATATTTTGAGGTGTGTTAGTGCAGTTGCAGCTAAGTTGAGGTCATGGAGGTGTGGAAATAAATTGGTTAAAGCTTCATGACACCTTAAAGATAATTCCAAAAATAAGAAATTATCAAAAGCACAAAAATCCAAGCCAAGCATTGCATGAAGACAGCAAGAAAAGCTTGAAAAAGTGAAGAAGTTTGGCTAAACCAAGAAGAGAGGAACAAAAAAATTGGACCTTGCAGTTTTCTTTATCTTTACGATAGAAGATAATTTGGGAAAAATATATCTTTAGATATTTTATTTGATATTTTTAAATAATTATCTTATTTAATTATATCATAAAATATTAAAAGATAATAACTACCAAATCTTTTTAAATATGACAAGATCTTCTTGAATCTTTTTAGTTCCACAACAAACAAATATATCTTGAAGATATTGGATTATTTAGAAGATAATTTAAGGAGATTGCAAAGGGTTGATTTGGAAAATTAATACAAATATTAATTGGTGATAATTTATCATATATCTTTAAGTAATTAATTAATTTAATTATATTAGATATTGATATTATCAACCAACTATATTTGTCAAATACTCTATATCTCTCCAAATATTTTTAAATATTTATATTTATCTTTATTTTAAAAGATATTTGAGAGATTTTAGCAACAGAAAAGCCTAGTCCAATTCCTATATAAAAAGACCAAGGGAGAAGTAGAAAACAAGCTCGAGACTTCAGAGTTTTGGAACCCTTAGGGGGACCTAATTTCGTTTCCTTTCTCTCTCTCCATTCTTCTATCTTTATTTTTATTTTGCATTCATGAAGTTCTAAACTTCTTGGGTTGATTCCAATGTAATTTCATTATGGATTCTGAGGTTAGATCAAATAATTTCTTTGTTCTTTTATTATTGTTGAGGTTTTAATTCATCTATGTCTTTTATCTTTGATTCACGTAAAAAAGTAATGATTTTAAATCTATATGCATGTTGATCATATGAGTTCAAGGGTTTTTAAATTTAATTGAGACTTTACTTTGATTTTATTTAGAAACTTTCATGTGATTGAATGAGTTTTTACCAATAATTGAGACTTTACTTTGATTAAAGGTATTTACTCTAACTACAATTAATTGAGACTTTACTTTGATTAATTAAGCTTTTTATTTGGTGAGGAGATAAAATAATAGACATGATTAGGCATAGTAAATTCGATTGAAACTGTACTTGGGTTGAATTTACTGTGGATAATCTAAAAGTTCTCACTTTTAATTGAGACTGTACTTTGGTTAAAACTGAGAACGCCAACAAATTAATTGAGACTTTACATTGATTAATTTATAAATCTATAACAATAATTAATTGAGCAATAATCTTTAGATAACCGATGATAAATCTATTTTGAAAAAGCAATGGAATCAATCTATTTTATTTACTATTGTTTTTATTTCTTTTTATCTTTTAAATTTTATTTCTATCTTTTTTTATCTTAATCCCCTATATATTTTTATTTTATTTTATTAACCCATTTGTATAGTTTTATAAGAACTAATTTTATAAAAATCAATTCCGTGTTCGTTGGGAGATGACTTAGGGTTACTTTACCCTTTCTATTTTCTTGACTACTATCTTAGCAATAGTGAAGTTGTTATAGTTTAGTAGTATTAATTTGATCGCGTCAACGACAGCGTTGTCACTTTCTCGATGAAAGTTTGTTGACACTCTCTACTTCTTCCTCACCTTGGTTTGCTAACATCGTTAATTATCCTGCCGCTTCTGTTTTTCCTCCCCTAACATCCAGAGCTCAATGTGATAAACTCAAGAGCGATGCTAGGTATTACATTTGGGATGACCCCTATTTGTGGAAAATGTGCAGTGGTCAAGTTACCAGGAGATGCATTCCGGACCATGAGATTGACTCGGTCCTCAAATTTTGTCATTCCTCTGCACCTAGTGGTCACCTTGGCACACAAGGGACAGCTCACAAGGTGGTTGATTGCGGATTTTATTGGCCCACCATCTTCAAAGATGCGTGGAGGATATGTAGCACATGTGAGGAATGCCAACGACCAGGAGGAGCCATTTCTTGGAGACAACAAATGCCTCAACAACCCATGCTATTTTGTGAGGTATTTGATGTCTGGGGTATAGATTTCATGGGCCCTTTCCTTGTCTCTTTTGGTTTCACTTACATCTTGCTTGCTGTTGATTATGTTTCAAAGTGGGTGGAAGCCAAAGCCACTAGAACTAATGATGCTCGAGTTGTTGTGGACTTTGTTAGGTCTCACATATGTTGCAGGTTTGGAGTTCCTCGAGCTATTGTTAGTGACCAGGGCACCCATTTTTGCAACATATCCATGGGGGTTTTGCTTCAAAAGTATGGGGTTGTGCACAAACTTTCTACACCATATCACCCCCAAACTAATGGGCAAGCCGAGATCTCAAATAGGGAAATCAAGAGGATCTTGGAGAAGATTGTGCAGCCTAACAGAAAGGATTGGAGCAATAGACTTGAAGATGCTCTATGGGCTCACAAGACTGCTTACAAGGCACCTATAGGGATGTCTCCTTATCGGGTTGTCTTTGGTAAGCCATGCCACCTTCCAATGGAGATAGAGCACCGAGCCTACTGGGCTGTCAAGTCATGCAACTTCTCTCTTGATCAAGCTGGAGAGGAAAGGAAGCTGCAGTTGAACGAGTTGGATGAGATCCGTTTGAAGGCATATCAGAACTCTATGTTCTACAAGGAGAAGACCAAGAGATTCAATGATAGCTCCATAATTAGAAAGGAGTTTGTTGTTGGTCAACAAGTTTTACTATATAACTCTAGACTTTTGTTGTTACTAATGTTTATCCTTATAGTGCAGTTGAAATCAAAAGCCAGTCCACCGGTAAGAGCTTCAAAGTGAATGGGCATCGTTTGAGGCCATTCCTCAGCAATCCTGCCTTGGTGGATACTGTTGTGGAGGAGACTTTCCTGCTTGACCCCACTGCTATTTCACCATGATTCAGGGAGTTTTCTTTCCCCTTCTTTACTTTTATTGCACTTGTCTAGGTCTGTTTGTCTGTTGTTGTTTTCTTTTGTTTGTTTCCTTTTTTGTTAATTTGTGTTAGTTCGTGTGATGTTTTTGTTTTCTGTTTGGGACACTCATTTCACTTTTGGAGGATGAGTTGTTGGTCATTCTATGGATTGATATCCTTGCTTTCTCTTTGCATGTCAAGTTGCTTTTATGTGTGACTCTGTGTGAGAATTTGAGCCACTTTCTGTTCTTTGACTGTGTGATATATGCCTCTTGAATTCTTGCACAGTGGACTTGGCTTGACTCTTTCTTATGCTTTTCTGATACACATGCATGTTGGGATATGATTTAGGCAATTTTGTTTTGTGAGCCTATAGCCAGATGAGCCTACCTTGAATTGTTTCTGTTGATACCCCTTTTTGAGCCTGCATACCCTTTCATTGTTCTACAGCTCATTACAAGTCCTTAGCCTGAAAAACCATGATTATTCCTACCTTAGGAAATTTTAGAGCTTTGGAATTGTTTTGAGAATGGGTGTTCAATTAAGTGTGGTCGCGCACAACAAGTGTGGTTATGCGCGCACTTGTTATTGGTTCTTGGAATTGCTAATTTGTACACCAAAGTGGGATTTCAAAATTGTTGTTTCTCTGCATGTTCTTTGTATAGAAAAACAAAAAGAAAAAGAGAGAAAACAAAAAGAAAAGAAAAGAAAACAAAGAAAAGAAATAATAAGGAGTTTGGATTTGAGCATTGTGTGAGAACCAAAGTTGGAAGTGTTGGTGTTTGGGATTACTTTCATGCTTGATTGAGACTTATTCCCCATTGCTCCTTTATTTCCTTAGTTGCTTAGCTACTTATCCATATGTTCCACACCTTGTCCTCAACCCCATTACAACCTTGAAAAGTCCTTCTAATCTTGACCTGCATGTGTTTCTGGTTTGGTTGTTGGTTCTAGAGGCTTGCCAAGTCTGTTTGATGTTTGTTTTTCAGGGGTGCTTTGAGAGTAAATAGTAGCCTAGAGATTTGAGTGATACAGTGCATATTTCGTGAGGTTATGTTGCTTTCAATTCTCTCCTTGAGCTGAACTGAGTACTTGACATGTTTTGAATTGCTTGGATGATGTTCATGCATACCTTGCAACTTTGAATCCTTCTGTGTTAGATGTGTTTCCATTTGTCTGTGTCGAGTCTATTTGTCTTGTGTCTTTTTGTCGTGTCTTTTTGTCTCTCTTGTTATGTTTGTGATGTCCTTGCTTTACTTTACTCTTTAATTTTGCCCAGGAGTGCAAAAGGGTAAGTGTGGTCGATTTTGATGAGTCGTTATTTTCTTCCATTCCACTGGCCTTTGTGTACCCATTAGATAGTTGATTAGTGCTTAGTTGTTCATCTTTAGAGTGTTTTTCATCTGTTGGGCTTTATTGGGCCACTGTTTCGAATTTGGACTAATTTTACATTATTTTGCCCAATTTTTGTTTTTAATTATTTTTAGGTGTTTGGGTGAAGAAATTTTGGAGCTTGGAAATCAATATTCAGTTGAAGAGAGTCATCACATCATTGCCACATCATTTCCACGTCAACAGAGTGAATGGGCCAACATTTGAGGCCCAAAGTGGCATTGTTGTAATTCTACAGCTCATAATGGCAGTTTTGTAAATATGAGTGGTAGGGGTTGAAATGACTACGAAAATTAGGTCTGCATGGAAGGAGGGCCGCTACTTCATCTTCTCCATTCTCTCCAACTCCATTTTTCGTGCTCCAAGCTTCCATGGATGTCCCTCCTTGCGGTTTTTCACGTTTTTGGGTCAATTTTACCGTTTTTATGCACATTTGACAGCACCCATTGAGGGTTTCTCGTTTTGATTTCGTTTTCTACATTGGGCAGCTCGTTTTGTGATTTCATTGACTTGGAACAATAGCCATTCATGGGGTTTTCGCATTTATATATGATAGCACTGTTTTGCATTCCATTTAAGCTTTGAAATCTCTATTCCTGCTCTTAAATTGCGTTTTTAGATTTCATAAGTAAGGGTTCTTGGTTCTGTTTTTGTGATTCCAGTTTTGAAGTGTTTAATTGCTCATTTCCATGTCTAGCTAAATTCGTGTATTAACTCCTTCATGAATAATGCAATGAAGCTTTGAGGTTGTGTTTGTTTTGTGAAATCTGCCATGTTTTTGTTCTGAATTCGTGAAATGCATGTGGGGAATATGTTAATGCTTAATTTACAGAGTAATTGCATACGTTTTGGTTAAGATACGTTCATGCTTAATGTATGTAGCTTGGCTGTCACGAATTTAAGGATGTGTGCATTGCTTAATTGCATAATGAAGCTATATTGTAATTTTCGCTTAGTGAATTATTATCTAGTGGATTGAGATAAGGCAGAGTTGGTGTTAATTTGGTGGCCTATGATAAGTGAAATTGCGTTTGAATCAAGGATGTCAATACGGTTTTAATCACTGTAGCATTTAATTTAATCTGTTGATTAGCATTCTGAATCTGTCTGCCAAACCCCCCTGTGTTGTATTGTTGTGTTCATCTGGAAATTGAAGCTTTGAATGAAAATATTGGTCGTTGGGAGACGACTTGGTTCACTTTCATATACTGCATTTATTCTGTTTTAATTTGGTGGGGTACGACCTCTATCAATTTTTAAGAATCAAATATTTGAGATCAATTCTGTATTCGTTATGAGACGACTCAGGGTTATCTTAACCCTAACTATTTTGTTCATTACTAGTTAAGTAGTGGTAATTTGATCGCCTAACGACAGCGATATCAAAGGGTGTTTGACCTTGCTCCTATGTATTCTCATTCAAAATATAAATCAGGGTTGCGTAGTTCTTTTATTTTAAAAAGAATTACTAAAACTTTGATTTGATTAATATCTTTTTATTTAATTTTAAATTTTATTGTATGTGTATTGTTTATCAAGTGAATCTGAGACTCAACATGATAAATAGTTATCATTAAGCAAGTCCGAGACTAAAGATGATAATTATTATTTTTTAGTTATGAAATATTTAATTATCAAGTAAGTCTGAGACTTAACATAATAATTAATTTTATTTAAAAATTTAGATTTAATTACCAAGTAAGTCCAAGACTTAACATGATAAAAATTTTATTTAAGAATTTATTTTTAATTACCAAGTAAATCTGCGACTTAATATGATAAAAATTTTATTTAAGATCAAATAAAACTTATAATTATCAAGTAAGTCAAAGACTTAACATGATAAGAAATATAACATTAAGGGTCAAATATTTAATTATCAAATAAATCCAAGATTCAACATGATAATTAAATTTATTTAAATATGAAATAAAAATTATAATTTTCAAGTAAGTTCAATACTTAATATGATAATAAGTAATTTCCAATAAAAATATAAATTCGATATAAAAGAGAGAAATTAATCTGTATACCATTTCTCAAACAAAAACATGAAGCAGGAGTATGAATATAATCAAAATTGGACTGCAGACAACGTATTAAGTAAAGATGTAATATATAAAAATACGGGGTACACGAAGTAAATTATATCAACCCCAAACATTTCAGCTTCAATAAACACATTCAATTATACCAATTCCAATTCCAAACCCAATATTTTGACTAAGCTGAATAAATGAATCCCTCTCCCAGTTCAACATTTTTAACCATTAACAGAATAATAAACTCTTGCAAACATCAAATACTTCATCTTCAAAAAAAAAAAAATTAAACCAATCATAACGCAATCATATGTAAACATTATCATCCACAATACTTCCCATCTAAACCGCTTTGAATTGAATTCATCATCTCCAGGAATGCAACACGCGCTATCCAGAACACGCCTGCAAACAGAAACTCCAGAATCCAACATCCTTGACTAATCAAATGCATCAATCATAAACACAAATCACAAGATGAACATTAAACAAAATTGGGGCCACGGCAGAGTGACCATGAAAAATAAGAAAACTATGGGTGGAAAATATGTACAATGTAATCTATTTTATAAATGATGCATGAATCATGAAACTACATTTTAAAAGTAATGAATGAACCTAACTTTAAATCTCAAAACAGAACTATTTAATAGTATACCTAAATGCACTTATGAATTAATGACCTAATCTTTTATTCATGAAATCTAATGCATGAGAATGTATTATGAATGTATCAAACATGTTCCCAGATGATAGGAAATGTAAACAATGCATATGGAATGTGAAGAAACCAGAAGCTACAAAACTCACATAATTACTTACTGTACTATATCTAGGCGGAACAAGGCAACCACACGACCAAGACCGTCTACACATAGCTCCACAAATAAAATTACTAAGTATATAATTAGTCAAGCAGAAACACATAGCAGCCCAGGCCGCCTATTTTAAAGGATAATGCGTAACAGATTGATAACACTAAACTTAGAATATTGCAGACAAGGTCTCAAATACCAACAAACGCCAGTACAGGGCCTGGGCCAAATCTCAGGCCCATAAGGGTGATAGATATAATTAATAAACTCTATAAATACAGGTGAACCCCAACAATTAAGAGGTACATTTTCATTAATTCCTTAATACAAGATTTGATTTTTGAGAGTCCTTTTGCAGACTTGGTCGTCGGAGCCCTCTCAAGGATAACCCCTTAAGTGTCCAAGTCGTGTACGCTAGCAGATGGTATGTGTAAACTGAGAAGGGACCAGCTCGATAGGTCAAGGATTGAGGTAAGACGTTATTTGTGCACCTAATGTCTCTCATTTGTTTCCGCAGGAACACTTACCAAAACAGATTTAGCACCAAAGTGCTTGTTAAAATACATGAAAGAAATAAAACTTTTGTAGAAATCAAATTAAAAGCTGGAACACCTGTATATCAACGAAAATGTCCATGAAATGCAATGAGAAGTTATCCAATGCAATGGAATCATGAACTCACTACGCAAACCAAGATTAAAATAAGGCACCAGAATTTTGATAGCAACAGAGGAAAGAACACTTAACTGACTAAAACGAAATGAGCAAATAAAATCTAAATCTAGTTAGAATAGTGCTAATGTCCTACTAATAATTATTTCAAAAAAAAAAAAAACGGCACTAATTATTAGTTTATATCCCCAAATTTACGTATTCTAGAAAACCTAAACTAACAAGGTGAGATTTATGTATGACAAACCAATGAATCATGAAGTGCAAATGTGTTTTAAATGGATAAAAGGCTTAATATCAATGATCGAAACTAAGATTCAAGCATAAAAATCCCAAAATCACAATCCAAAATCTTGATTAACGCTTAGCAAAATTAACAAATTATACTAACCTGGTTATCAAACAATGAATCTGTGAACCACGATTAGAACCTAAGTTCAAAAGGGAGGAAAGCTTTTAAACGGTAGATGTCGCCGGAAACTAGGTGAAGCTTATTCCAGCGCCTTCCGATAGTCTCGCGAATACTTGAATACAGTAATGAGATGATGAAGATGAGCGGGGGAAGAAACCACTGGTTTCTTGGTTTGGATGGATAAGAATGAAGAAATTGAAAGATGAAGAAGAAGAACCTTGGGGTGTGCGTGTGTTTTTTCTTTGAGAGCCCATTGGAGAGGGGTGTTTATTTTGTTTTATAGTGTAGAGAGGTGTGTGAAGCGGACAGTTGATTTAGTTAGATTTCTTTTATGAGATTTGAGTTGAATGAACGTGGTATAGAAAGAGATATTGTGTTAGAGTTAGTTAGAGAAGAAGTTAGGAAAGGGGAATTACTTGGAGCGTGGGTGTATGGGTTAGGAGAGTGTCGGTTATTGTGAGTTATGATGAGTGATGCATGTGTGGGTTTGTTATGCAATGCGTGCGTGAGGTGCATGTGTTGGCGAGTGTGGGTTAGGGGAATGGGTTAGCGTATAGGTTAAATGACTTACGTGAGTGTGGGTGTGGGTGCTGAATGGGTTAGTATAGGGGAGCGTGTTGCGTTAGTGTGCGTGTTACCTGAGTGGTGTGAAGTTTAGTGTGAAAGGTTAGTGTGACAGATCGATAGTTAGTGTGTGGGTGCATGCATGGTGCAGGTGAGGGGTGCAGGTGTGAGAATGGTGAGATGAGTGGGTTAGTGATGTCAGTTGTGAGGGAAAAAAAAAATGCATGGTACAGGGTGTGTGTGATGTTAAATTATATATTAATTTAATATTTGGTTGATGTAATTTAAAGAATAACTTTAATGTAAAGATTTTAATGTGATGATTATTAGAATATAAGTTATTAAAGTTATGGGGATTATTTTAGACTTATTAAATTAATTCCTTCACTTCACACTCCATAGAGGTATTGTAGTATTTTATTAAAGTTTTAAAATACTAGAAGAAAATAATGACAATTGCTCCTGTAACGCCCCATTTAATTATTAAATGAAATTAAAGGAAACGTCACAAAATAAAAGTATAGCAGCGTAGTCTTGGGGTCTATAACATAACTCCTACAACCTGGACGCACCACGATGCCAACAGAAACCAGATACAATTCTAACAAAGAGAGTAGAGTAGGAAAGCATAAAACGATATAAGGGCCGTAGCCTTAAAGAAATCATGAATAAAATGACTCCAGCCCAAATGGCTAAGTAGCGGAATCACCATTCCCTTGTTGACCACGAGAACTTCGCCCATCTGCTCCCATCAATCAAATTGATGATCATCGCAAGAAAGAACAACCACATACAATACAACCATGCAACAAAACGGGTAAGCTAGAGCCAACAACATATTCATCATACAGTCAAATATATTTTCATCATCCCATATCCATATAACAACCAAGCATGTCATGACTCTTCATTCAATACACTACGACTCGATTCGACTCATCCGGATACGTATAACTTAGTCGGATTCAGCGGATGCTTGCACTTGTGGTGGATACCTCTGCTCAACCCAGAGCTGCTCAATCCCCGAGCTATGTGTTACAAGTGTTACAATGAATCGAATTTCCCTCACCACAAGGTCAGCCCTTACTGAATTTCAGGCCTCCTCCTGCTACTCTCACCACAGGAGTCAGTCCGCTCTAAGTGAGACTAACTGGCTCCTTAGAGTGTCAGGATGCAACCTTAACTTGAATCCTTACCCAGTTATACAGATGGGGCACCACCATGAACACCCACTAATAAGGGCCATGGAATTACGTCCCGACCACTGAAGCGCGTCCCTGAAAGTCTCACCTTGAGACCCCAAGGAATTATGCACTGACTCAGATCAACCTCATTCACATAGCCAAAATAATAAATACCACACATAGATATACATCACTCGTACCAACCTTTGAAGCCAACGCCTTTCATGATCCAGGCCCAACTCATTCCAACACCTCATAGTTTATCCATGTAAGTAAGATCCAACTCATCATGTTATCATGCCACTTTAATAATACCCGTCTCATTTAATTCACATGCCAATTCTCATACCAAACCCATCATCTACAATTCATGAATCATGTCAAATATACCTCATGCTTCATTATATACATATCACTCATCATATAATCATACTTCAACCAAAACAGATCATTCAGAAACAAACAGACATCCAATCACAACACTGTCTCGCCCAGCACCTCGCTCAGGCGAGACAGTCTCGCTCAGGCAAGTTCACCCTCCGCCTAGGCGAGGGCTCAAACAGGAACAAGAAAGTAGCGCGGGATCTCGCTTAGGAGAGACCCCTCTCGCCTGGGCGAGTTGTGTGCTCGCTCAAAAACACACTATGGTCGCCTGGGCGACCACTCGCACAGAAAGCTCTGGGCGAGCCTCTGCATATCTCGCCTAGGCGAGTCTATCAGTGTCTGCCACTGTTCGTACCTGCACAACGCATATACGCACCCAACAGAGGTTCCAGCCAATCCAGACATTAATAGAAATGCACAATCTCAAAGGATTCACGAACCACGACAATACAAGCTAAAACACACCACACAAAACGGTTCTAGCTTCCCTTACCTGGAATAAGCTAGCAAAACAACCCGACACGCCCTCGATACCGAACGCACGAGCACAACAGCTCAAGGAACGAATGGAGGAACTGAAAAGATAGCGAAACAGAAGCACGATATGGGTCACTTGGAACCCTAGCTGTGAAAGGAATGAAATGAACAATAGAGACGAGCATGGGCTAGCCACAGTACTTACCTGAAGTAGGAGACAACTTCGAACTAGCTCGACAACGGCAAGAACGTAACCCTAACAGAACAAATTTTTGCTGCACTAAGGAAGGTGACAGCTACGATTCTGAAAGTAAAGAGAGTGTGGAATTAGGGCAACATGAAAGGCTTTTATCCTATGGGCCGGCCTTTAGGCCCAATATTGTAGGGCAACCCTTAAAGGAAGCAGAAAATAAAAAGAGGGCCTTACAGCTCCTAAAAAAAGCGGTAGAGTTTTTACGTTTCAAGAGAACGTAAAGAAAGGTGACTTTGACAGGAGAAAACTTTGTACTTGGTAATTCTATATCATCAAAAAGCCATTAAAGAGAAGTAAGAGAAGGGAAAACATTGATTAAAAGAACTTTGCAATGGATCCTGGTAAGTTCTTAAACTCTTCTAATAATATAATTGTGAGAATCATAATTCCTAAATGTTCCTCTTCTATAATAGAGTAGTTTCTTATATTGATTAGAAAAATGGAAACTACATATATTATATTTTACATTGGTATCAGAGCCAGGTTTAGGAATTTATGATTCTCCGTAAAAGTTTTTCCCAAATTATAAAACCCTAATTTGAAATTAAGGAATTTAGGGTTTTTTGTTAATTGGTTTTCACTGCAACATTTGGATTGCAATATGCATTATTTAATAGCATATAAGGATGCCATGAAATTCCGCTGGACATTGAAGTTTTTTTGGAAGCCGCAAATTTATGTTTGGTTATTGAAATGCAAATGTGAATTGAAATGTTTTCACTGTTACGAGCATACACATTGGTCTCATATTGCCAAATATTTTAAGTATGTGTCTCGCCTTCCTAACACCAATTTGAAAAGTGCATTCACTGACACGACATAATGGTTTGTGTAATGGAATATTACTTGTTATTGCTTTGGATGAAGTGAAAGTTGTATTAATTGGTAAGTTGCAATGTTAAACCGGTGCCAAATAGCCAAAATAACCGCGGCAGAAACCCTTCCCTGCACTAGTGTATGAACATGGTATTTAATTTAGGAATTAATTGTATGGTAAATTTGTAATCACCAAAGTGATCAAATTTTACGTTTTAATTAATTCTAAAGTAAAGTTGAATTATGGAATCACCCATGAAATAAAGGATACCAAATTATGGATATATTAATTGGTTTATGGGTTTATTGAAAGTCATTGTTATAAGGCATATATGGATTACCAACCATTGCTTATAATAATATTAAAGTGAGACATACATTTGATATACTTAGTAAATATGTTTGCATATCCAAAGATAGTATACATGTAGACTTGAGTATGATTGATTGTCTATTAAAGTACATCTATTTTATTTTTTATTTTTTATTTTTTATTTTATCATCTTAATTGTATGATATATGTTAGTTTAAGCATCACCCAAAGGTGAACTTAAATAAATGACTCGTATGGTATTTGTCAGTTTAAGCGTCACCCAAAGGTGAACTTAAATGCATGACTAGTGTAGTTATTTGTCTGAATCCATTAATTTATCAAAGCATTAATGTGTGTGAGTTTATATATATTTCTATTTCTACAGCTTCCATGAATATGTGTGGTCTGGGCAGTGGTGTGATCAAGTTCAATGGCTTGAACTATGCTGATTGGTATGAACAAATCCAGTTTCAATTGGGTGTGTTTGATTTAGATTGCCATAGTTATGGATGGGATGCCCCTAGCCATTAATGAGACCAGTACAACAGATGAAAAGACTCTTTGTGAGGCTTGGCAAAGGTCTAATCGACTGTCTTTGAACTTGATGCGCATGACCATGGTAGAGAATGTGAAGCCATCTATGCCCAAGATCGAAAATGCAAAGGAATTTATAAGGATGATCAAGGAGTATTCACAGTCGGACATTACTGATAAGTCCATTGTGGGAACTCTCATGAGTGAGTTGACAACAAAAAAGTTTGATTGGTCACAGCCCATTCATGATCATGTAACAGGGATGGCAAACATAGCTACAAAGTTGAAGTCAATGGGAATGGAGGTGAATGAATCCTTTCTGGTACATTTTATTATGAACTCTCTTCCTCTTGAATTTGGCCAGTTCCAAGTGAATTATAACACTATTAAAGATAAATGGAACTTTCAAGAAATAAAAGCCATGTTAGTTCAAGAGGAAGAAAGGCTTAAGAAAGTGAATGATCATTCAATTCATCTCATGACTCATGATGGTTCTAGCTCCAGCAAAGCTAATCCAGGAAAGAAAAACAAGAAGGACAAAGCCCCGATGAAAGTTAATGAGGGTAGAATCAAGAAGGACCTTAAATGCTTCTTTTGCAAGAAGGTGGGTCACTTTAAGAAAGATTGTCCAAAGAGGAAATCTTGGTTTGAAAAGAAAGGTACATTTTATGTTTCTGTAAGTTTTGAAACAAATATTGTTGAAGGGCCTAATAATACTTGGTGGTTAGATTTTGGATCTACCACTCATGTTTCTAATATTATGCAGGGATTTCTTTCAATCCAGCCCATAAAAGGACTGAAAAGTATTTATACATGGGGAACAGAATGAAGGCACGAATAGAAGGAATAGGGACTTACAGATTGATTCTAGACACTAGTTATTGTCTAGATCTTGAAAAGTGTCTCTATGTTTCTAGTTGTGCTAGAAACTTGATTTCTGTTGCAAAGTTGAATTGTTTAGGTTTTAATTTTAAGATTGAAAATGGTGTTTTTTATTTGTATAGACATTTTATGTTATGGATTATATCGTTTGAATCTTAATTTTAATTTTACTAATTCCCTATTTAATGTTGAACATGTTTCTAGTAGTAAGTTCAATGTACAGAATGAAAATTATGCATTCTTATGGCATCAAAGATTGGGTCATATATCCAAAGAGAGGATGATGAGGTTGGTGAAAAGTGAAATCTTACCTCATTTGGATTTTGGTGACTTGGATGTATGTGTTGATTGTATTAAAGGTAAACAAACTAGACACATATCAAAGAATTCTACCACAAGAAGTAATGAACTTCTTGAATTAATACACACAGATATTTGTGGTCCATTTGACATTGCATCTTGGAGTGGTGAAAAGTATTTTATCACGTTTATAGATGATTTTTCACGTTATTGTTATTTATATCTTTTGCATGAAAAATCTCAATCAGTGGACATCCTAAAGGTGTTTATTGATGAGGTAGAAAGGAAAGTAGATAAAAAAGTAAAGGTTGTGAGATCTGATAGAGGCAGTGAATTTTATGGAAAATCCACTAAAAGTGGACAATGCCCAAGTCCATTTGCAAAGTTTCTTGAAAGTCAGGGTATTTGTGCACAATATACAATGCCCGATACACCATAACAAAATGGTGTAGCAGAAAGGCAAAATCGTACTCTCATGGATATGGTTAGGAGTATGTTGAGTCATAACAATGTTCCTAAATCTTTGTGGATGTATTCATTAAAGACTGTTGTTTATCTTCTTAACATGGTTCCTAGTAAAGCAGTTCTTAAGACTCCTTTTCAACTATGGACTGGAAGGAAACCTAGTTTAAGACATTTTCATGTTTGGGGATGTCTAGCAGAAGTAAGGATATATAATCCACATGAAAAGAAGCTTGATGCAAGAACCATTAGTGGTTACTTCATCGGCTATCCTGAAAAGTCAAAAGGATATAGGTTCTATTGTCCTAACCATAGTACAAGAATAGTTGAGTCTGGTAATGCTAGGTTCATTGAGAATGGCCAGTTCAGTAGGAGTGAGAAATCACGTATAATGGACATTCAAGAGACTAACAATAATGTCTCTACACATGTCTCTTCTCAAGTTGTTATCCCTCTTGTTGTATCACAGTCACATAACATGTAGAGACAATAAGGTGATGTTCCAACACCACAAAATGAATATATAGATAATGAACCAAGTGACAATGTGCAAGTCACTAATGAGGAAATGGTAGAGGAACCACAAGAAGAAATATTAAGAAGGTCTGCAAGGCAAAAAAGACCAGCTATTTCGGATGACTATGTGGTTTACTCTATTGAACATGAATGTGACTTAAGCATTGATGAGGATCCAGTCTCAGTTAAACAAGCCATGGAAAGTGATAATTCTGAAAAATGGTTCAATGCAATGAAAGAAGAGT
>Ga0214545_1005553_pt1 | contig 22668 bp, 10 predicted proteins | sample CNSS4metaG_FD_160064 | JGI IMG/M metagenome (GOLD analysis project Ga0214545, IMG submission 160064) | Root nodule microbial communities from cowpea collected in UCLA plant growth center, Los Angeles, California, USA - CNSS4 | ecosystem: Host-associated > Plants > Roots > Nodule | place: USA...
TATATATATATATATAGATTCACATATATTGCATCATTTTCCTTAACTATTGTGTTGTAACTTGTGCAGGCACTATTACAGGTGCACTCACAAGTATGATCAGAATTGTGAAGCAACAAAACAAGTGCAAAGAATTCAAGAGGATCCTCCATTGTACAAGACCACATATTTTGGCCACCACACATGCAATGACTTGTTAAGTTCTGAAATCATACTTGATTCCAATGATTCTCTTTCTGACACTTCCATTTTGCTTAGTTTTAACAACAGCTTCCCTGCTCCAACCAAGCAAGAGTGTCCATTTTTATCATCTCTTAATCCTTCACCATCACTGATCAAAGAGGAGAGAATTCCATCATGTTACTCTGATGAACACATGCTATCCCCAGAACCCACTTTGGATCATTCTTCAAGGCACAATAATAATAATGTCACTACTCTACCACTCGATCACTGGGATGTTATGTCTTCTGCCTTGTGTGATTCTGTTGACCTTGATGATATCAGCCTTTTGTTGGATTTTGATGATTGATTGGGTTGGTGAATTTCTTAGACCATTTTGAAAGTGGTGTTTCTTATATGTAAAGTGTGAAAGATCAATTTTAATTGGATAAATGTTGCTTCATGCTTTTCTTGAAAGTTGGAAGAGTTTTGTTTAGCTAGCTCCATCATTGTAGTACATATCTTTGATTAAATCTTCTACATTTTCAATTTCACTCTACTTTGTTTTCATGAGATTGTTTCTTCCTTTATAATACATTTTAAACCTTATTTAATTTTACAAAATCAAATTCAACTTTACAAACCCACTTTACAAAATCAAATTCAACTTTACAAACCCACTTTTGTATAATATAAATTTATTTATTTACTGTTATGCGGATACATATATATCTTAAATAGGAGATCTGACATTAATATAGTGACTGATACGATAGGTTTAACAAATAATAAATCTCGCTAATAGGTTTTGGACAACTCTATTATCATATTAAAAAATAAATTTTAAATTTAACTTGATCTTATGAAACTAGTGAAATTTGCACTTATTTATAGTTTAATTCCGTCTCATTTCGATCTTTAACACACTAAGCAAACAAAATAATCTCAAACATGCCTTGTTTGCCATAAATTTTGTTTGTAGATATTCTCCAAAACCAAAGTCCAATGAAAGCAACACAAAAATAATAGAAAAGATGAATGTGAACGAGTGGTGATGAGTATATACCTTGAAAGCATGTACCTTTGAAGGAAAGACTAACATCACATAGAATCTAACAACACCCAAATTAATCAATTAACTAATGGTGAAAGTGATATCTAGGAAACTTCTACAATTGTTCAATATATATGTCACACTATTCTCATAAACATGAAATAGAGAATAATTTAATGTGACCAGAAATGGACCTTTTTTTTTCCACCCAAAGCCAATATGATTGTGTGTGAACAAGTAGCATGAGTTTAGAAGTTTGAAAAGAAGATCATGATATGAAAGAAAGAAGAGTCGTGGAAAGAGGGTACTTTTTAAAGTACAATAAATATATAGAAAACATGATGCACCAACAACCCCTTCACCATCCAACCATTTCAATTTACTACTCAGGCTGCTAAAAAACCAGTGCTTTGTGGCCAACGAATTGTGGGTATAGATTTTTATCTACTTTTTTTTTTCATAAAATTTTTACTTGCAGTTAAATGAGAATTATCTCCATTTATAAATTATATATTAATTTTAGTTTTAATCGATGTATGGTTTTCGACACTTAATCCAATCCTTCATGTTTAAAGTATATACTAAGTGTAGACAAAGTTGTTCTCACTACTTTCTTCTAGAATAATGATGTTTGTTATTGTTCAACTTATTTTAAAAGAATAACTGATAATATGTTATGATATATATATATATATATATATATATATTTTCTAAGTTAATTCTTTTTGGCAAAAGTTATTTAAAAAAATGGTGAATTTTGAAATTAGTCCATTTTGAAACTTTATATCAATTTAGTCATTCATCTTTCGAAATACGTGAATTTAATCATTTTAATCAAATTGTGTTAGGTTTATTTGATGTTTCGTACACATTTCAGAATTGTATTTGAATTATTTATACTAGGTTTATTTGATGTTTCGTACACATTTCAGAATTGTATTTGAATTATTTATACTGTTTGACACATTTTTACTTTAATGTTAAGTCAAATACTATTATGAAATGTCAAACAAATTTAACAAAATTTGATTAAAATGACTAAATTCACGTGTTTTAAAAGATGAAGAACTAAATTGGTTCAAAATTTTGAAATAAACTAATTCTAAAATTTACCGAAAATTAAGAAAGTAAAAACATATTTAACTCTTAAAAAAATTGTAAAAAGAAGAAGAACCCAACGTAATCTTACACAAAAAGAGACAAAGGGTCCTGCTAGGTTCCACACTACCACTAATCAGGGGTCAAACAAGGAATCTTCATCCATGTACACCAATTTTCCAAAATTTGAGAAATTTCGAAGGTTCACACTGAAAAAGAAAAAGTTTGTTGAATCCTTTGAATTTAATGATAACATCATGTATCCTTGTCTTAAATTATTTCAACAAAACAATCTATAATAATAACTTTAGTTAAATAATGTTGTACAGGGTTCGAGGTTTAATGTCTAGGAGTGAATATGTAAAATTTTTCTCGCATGAATGAACATGAAGAATAATATATGAATAAAATGATGTACATATATTACTTCAAATTTTGAATTTTGTATCTTAATTTTTTTTATATAGAATGTTTATACTTGTGTTAGATCTTCCTCGCTTTTTGGCTATGGAAAAAGAATCACCAATATTGACTTAGGATAAAAATCACTAGACGTCTCAAAGAAAAAAAAATAAAGTACAAATCATATGTAAGAATTACATATTTTAATATTCTAATTTTGCTAAATACTTTTTTCAGCGATATTTACCGTATTCATTAGTAAATATTCATTTTCAAAATTTAATTTGTTTTTATACTAAAGCTAAACTAAATACTTTGCATGCTCAATACATTTTAATTTTGATTTAAATCATTAATTTAATTGTTACTTATTTATTCAAGTAGTTTATTTGAAAGATTTTACGAGTGGCTACTCTATCTAATTTGTATTTATTATAAAATTAATTTATCTTATAGTAGTTTATCTTATAAATAATATTTAAGTTTTTTAAAACTAAACATACAATAAATATATTATTTTTACACGGTAAAGAAATATTGTTGAAAAGCTTACACGGTCAATATGTACTCTTGAAAATTCCTATTAGAAGTGTTTCTAATTCGAGATGTTATCCTCCAATTTTTGAAGTTGTTTGAGATGTACTAGGTGAAAATGTTCTTGACATTCAAAGGGGTAGTGTCTGCAAAGACACTTGGACACCCTAGTAAGGTATGTGCATCAGACAACAATAAATACTAAAATGAATACATAATAATTATATCGTGAATAATGCAATTTATAATGGTTTTGATAATTTTACCTAGTCAGGCCTAAGTCACATAGGCAATTACCTTCTTAAGTTGTTTAGAGTTTTGCTATTTCATCTTATGTCTTAATATCCTTGTTAACTTTCGTTTCATGTTAGCTAATCATATTTTGTTTTAGTTTAGTTGTTTCATTTACATGGTCTGCATGTACTATGTATATGTATATACCATTCTCTCAATAATAAGGGAAATAATTTTGAATGTTCCTTTTCTTTGCTCTTATCTCTATTTTTGTTATATGGTATTTAATGCTTTCTTTGACCTTTTTTTGAAGACTTCCATCATTCAGGTTGAAGTGTTCCCATTTGTTGTTGGCCGAAGTGTCCTCGACCTCCTTATGTACGCGGTTGGAGTGTCTTCATCCTCTAGTAGGTTGAAACGCCTTCTGCCTCCCTATGTACATATATAAAATAGGATGAATTGGTTGAGATAAACACCAAGTCTCACTTAAGTTTTATATACTTGATTCAATTGATCATATGAGATAAAATGGTTTTTACAACAATTTGTAAGTGTAAAATAAGTATCTTATTCAAGATACACTATTTTATAGATGATACATATCCTTTTGAATATTAATTAAATATCAAATCAAAATAGCAGTTACTTTGTTATGAGAAAATTAGTAACATAAATCTCTTAATTTGTTATATGAAAAATATTGTATTTCAAAAATTGGTGATAATAACTCCCTTATAAAGATAGTTGTCTTTTATTTTTGTATATGACATTTACATCGACATTGATATTGTGAATTTTTTACATGGACAAGTAATACATGATAATTTCTTCACATTCCTATATAATATATATGATTTGTAATTGATAAATTTTTGTTAACCTTTTCGTGCTTTAAATATTTTTAAGTAATACAATATTCCTAGATTCATTTTATATTTATGTTAGAAGTTAACCTTCATAGTTGATCTTATCTAAATTATATTTTTTGAATAACTTAATATGAAAGAGTTTTATCTACTTCAACACCACAATACCAAACAAATAAAGAAACAAGAAAGGAAATAAGTTACCAAGTTGCAATGCCAATTTATTATTAAAAAAACTAATTTATCGAAATTAAAGATAATAAAGTTCTAATTCTAAAATCCATATTCATTACCAAATTCATGTTAAAATTGTGAGACATTTCTTGGTGAAACAACTACCCTACAAGGATTTAAAGATTTGATGTAAAATTATTAATAGTTATTTTCAAATAATTTATTTCTAGTCTAACTAGTAATTCTTTTTGTCCTTATCTTTGATTAAGAAAGCTCTTTCATTTCTATTGTAAAATTATAAACTAAAATTAAGTTATATAAGAAAAACTATGACTTCAAAACTTGTTCAAGAATTTGATCTTTGTATAAGAAATTCTTAAACTAACATGTAATAGTTTTTTGAATTTTATAATTTCGGACAAGTACAAATTTAATTCTCATATGAATCATTTTGATTACACATATTTATATTTAATATCAGTTGGTTGATTATGTGTATTGTATTTTAGATGTTTGATTATTGGCATATAAAAATTTATGGATCACCCCAATAGTAAGTTGAGTGTGTATCTTGCAAAAGAATGGATAATTTGAAATGAAACTCTCTTTTACAAATTTTGTGTTATTTTCTTTGTTCTCTCAAAGTTAATAAAATATTTTTAATTATTGTATTAAAAAAATTTCATTGATTCATAAAATATTATTATCGAATGATTTAAGAATATGAATCATGTGTGTTGTATTAATTTATCTCAATAATTTCATTGTATATGAGCACTTTTTTATGAAATATATTAATTATTTATATCATATATTAAAACTACTCAAACTAATGTTCTTTGGGATTTGGAAAATAACGACTTAAATATGTTAAGTTTCCGATGCTTGAAGTGCTTAATAAATTTTTTTTCTTTACATTTGGCATCTAATAATTTTTTGCCCATATTTCATTAATTGAAATAATCCAAGTTTTAGTGAAATTTATACATGTGTCGAATGATTTGGACTAATGATGAATTATGTATATTAAAACATTTTTTTAACATAAGGTAATCTTACACAATTAGAGACAAAGCAAGGAATCATCATCGTCCATGCACACCAATTTTCCAACAAATTGAAAAATGTGTTTGATAAATTTACAAGAGTTCACACTGAAAAACAAAAAAAGTTGTTTGAATCCTTTGAATTCAATCACAAAATCCTCCATATTTGTCTCAAATTGTTCAACAACCTTTTAAAATCATTTCAATCTATGATAATATTTCTCCATCCACTTTTGTTTGCTAGTTCTTGTCACTTTTCAGTAAAAAAAAAAAGGTAGATAGATTAATGCGATGGCTAATTAATTAAGATTAAGATAATTTAAATAATCATATTCATATGACCTTAATCTTGTCCTTAAACTACACTAAGAAGTTGTTTTCACCAATCTTTGTTTTGGATATACATTGTCATGTCATTATCACTACACTCTAAAAATAACAACTTAACCTTGTAACATGTCAAAACTCAACAAAATAATAATAATAATAATAAACATAGTCATGTTCATTCCTCTCTTTTTTTTAACATTTAATTTACTTCAATCATCTTTCAACTCAAAATCCACGTACACCATCATCACTTCAACAAAATCTTAATTACAAAAGTTATTAACTTTTTGCGTAATTTTGTATTTATTTTATAATAAAATTTAAATTCAAAATTAATTAAATCTTTCATAAAATAATTTTTATTTTTCTTTGATTTAACTGAAGTACGATCACCATTTTCAGCTTTACTTTCACTTTTGTTTCAACCAACCAAACGAGAAAGTAATCAACCTGAAAATTTTGTTGTTCCGTTCCGTTCCGTTTCTTCACAATTTCAATTGCTTCTGTCGCATCGCATCACATTATTGTTGCATGTTCGTGTTTCGCGACGACGACGGTGATGACGGCGTTTGAGTCTCACGCGCTTCCTCTCCTCCTCTTACTGTTACTAACTCCGATCAATGCCTCCATCCACGACTACTCCAACGAGCCCTTCACCCACCGCTCCGACGCCTTCTTCTTCCACGGGGGCAGCGAAGCGCTCTTGGCCAAATCCTTCATCAGGTATTGTTCCTCTTCACTCGCTCACTCTCTTATTTCTAGGGTTAGTTATGGTTTCTGATTCCGTTCAATTGGATTCAGGTTCGAAACGGTGACGTTTACACGTCCGCGTGAATCCGCAATCGTGCAGGGGAGGATGCAGCAGAACACGGGGTTAGTGGAGGCCATATTGCTAGAGGTTCGGGATCGGAACCGGATCGGAGGTTCGTACCTGAAATCCGATTTGATCTGCTGCGATCCGAAGCTGGCGAAGGAGCGGATCTGCAACCTCGGCGAAGTGATAATCCAGAAGAACCCCGACAACCTCGAGTTGCCGAAGCGCATCAAAACCTTCTTCCAGGGAACCGATGAACAGGTCCAGATGGATACGACGACCCTTGACATCAACGCCACCGGTATGTACTACCTCTACTTCATGTTCTGCGACCCTTCCCTTAAGGGCACCACCATTCAGGGAAGGACAGTGTGGCGTAACCCTAAAGGGTATCTGCCTGGAAAAATGGCCCCTCTAATGACCCTCTATGGCTTCATGTCTCTGGCTTATCTTTTACTCGGTCTTTGTTGGTTTTTGAGGTTTGTTCAGTTTTGGAAAGACATTATCCACTTGCATTATCATATCACCGCTGTTATTGCGCTTGGAATGTGTGAGATGGCTGTGTGGTATTTCGAGTATGCTAACTTTAACTCCACTGGGACTAGACCCATGGGGATTACCCTCTGGGCTGTCACCTTTACTTCGGTGAAGAAGACGCTGTCGCGGTTGCTGCTGTTGGTTGTCTCCATGGGGTATGGGGTTGTTCGCCCCACGCTCGGTGGGAACAGGATTGCTTACAGAGTGCTGCTTCTTGGTCTGCTGTATTTTGTTGCCTCTGAGGCACTCGAGCTTGTTGAGCATCTGGGCAACATCAATGACTTCTCCGGGAAGACCAAGCTGCTTTTGGTGCTCCCTGTTGTTTGCCTTGACTCGTGCTTCATTCTGTGGATTTTCTCATCGTTGTCCAAAACCTTGGAGAAACTGCAGGCAATTCCAAAACCTTGGGTTTTCTAGTCTGTTGTTGTTATGTTTAGTTTATGATGGTAACGGAGTGAGTGCTGCCCTGGTTTGAGTTTTGACTGTTTTTGTGTACAAATGTTAACTCTGGTTGAATGTGTTTGGTTCGGCAAAACTGGTTAGAATTAGTAACGTTTGCTCCTATTGTTCTTTGATTGTGTTGTTATTTATGGATGCAGACAAGGAGAAACTTAGCTAAACTTGAGCTCTACCGAAAGTTTACAAACACACTCGCGGTGTCTGTGCTACTGTCCATTGCATGGATTGGCTTTGAGGTAGTTCTTGGAAAATATATTTGATGTACAGAAATTAGCAATTTTAGAGATGTGCTATTTCTGCTGGAGTTTCAAAATTTTTTTTTTCTAATCTTTTTCATGCCAGTCAGTTTTGCTAATGATCTGTGATCTGGGTTCTCTGTGTTCAACCAGCTATACTTCAATGCTACTGATCCATTGAATGAGTTATGGCAAATCGCTTGGATTATCCCAGCCTTCTGGTGTCTGCTTTCATATGCTCTCTTGCTGGTGATATGTGTCCTTTGGGCTCCTTCTCGGAACCCTACTAGGTACTTGTCCTTTCCATGGCCTTTATGTGTTGAATAGTGTTTTTTTATGCTAGTTACTTGGTGTTTTTATGCAAATATATTTAACCTTTTACTTGAAATGCCTTTAATATTATTTAGCATTGAAGTAGTTATTACGAGAGCAACAGTTGCTTTGGGTCTTCATTTGCTGTTTTCTTTTTCATTCCACTGCAAACTTCCATGAGGTGGCTGGTGGATTTTGTTTGCATAGTATACTATTAGGTTGGATGCGATAGTGCTAGTTCCCTTTAACCTATAGAAGAAAATGCTAAATTCCGTATAACCTTCATTATATCTTTCAATTTTCTACCTGTGTATGCGTGTGCTAATGCAGAAAATGAGACAAACCATCTTTGCAACTTGATGTTATGAGAGATTAATTGTGCCACTACATATCTCAAATTATACCTAAAAGTTTACAAAAAATGTAGGATTTCCTTACATGAGGTGTTTGTGACTATTATATGTTCGTTTTCTGTCTCTAATATGTCATCCACACACACCACAAGTGCTGTTACTCCCTTGCAGAAGGGAGAGTGCCGGAGAATCACATTTGTTCTTGTCTTTATCTGTATCCCGTAGCCCACTCAGCTTTTTCAATTTTCTAAATCATTTCCCATGTAATTGCTCAAGGCCGTAAAAGGCCTTCTTCCATTTATATGTGACGTAACGGTAAGTTGCCCTTTGTAACAGGTTACTCATAGTTACAAATTTGTAAACAGCCTCTTTGCATAATGTGCAAGGGGGAAATTATGTGCAACTTTAATTTTTTTTTTTTTTTTCTGATTCTTCTGGTAGCTACTTGGAATCTCCATGTAGACTTTTCCTTCTTTCAGAATGAATGAATTTTAAGTTAAAATTAGAGCATTTTTAGAACTTAGTGGGCACATTAGTTTCAATGTGTTGTTTATTTTCAATATATGTCTTGTTTCTGTTTTGGTGCTGTTTTGTTCCTGGAAAGGGTGATTGCATCTATATGTTGATTTGTAGATATGCATACTTGGAGGAAACAGGAGATGACTTTGATGAGGAGGGTATCTCTCTGACAAGCAGTGTAGCAAAGATAACTGGGGATGTTGCAGCCAAACTTGATCGGAAGACTGATCTTGCCTTTGGAGAAGATCTGGAGGAAGATAAGCGAGAATAATGTCATACTTGTATAGTAGTGTTTCACATCATATACAGATACGGTTTTGAATGGTGCAGGTGTCAATTGTGATGATGGCAAACAAGAGAGGCTGTGGCAATCTCATCAATACATCAAAATGGTTTAATTGCATCCCCATGCCATTAGAAATTAGAATATGAATAGTTTTTCGTAACAGATGGTGTGATAAAATCATTCCCCTGTATGGTTTCAGATGACCATCATCCGTATGTATCCATCTCCATGCCTTCAAATTTACATTGCTGTTTCTCATGCCCTTTTTCATAGCAAACCCAGTTTTAAAATCATTGCCCCAGCATGTTAACTTTAAGCAAAATTTCTGACATTGTTGAGACTCTCTCAGACTCAGCCTTTAATATATTTAAGTAGATTTAGCTTGCACAAATTTTGTTATTCCTTCTGCACTCTCACTGCCCAAGAAATATGTGAAATTATTCTTAGATTTCTAGTCATTATTGTTTTAAAATCAAGTCTATAATTTGAGAGAAGATGGATTGATGATCTTTCAATTAAAACACGGGAAAGTCTTTACTGAATGAGAAAAAAAGGGGCAAAAACATTCAAGAGGAAAATTAACTAATCTCACACCTGTTAAAGATGGAGATTAGATTTATATCATATTTTTTATTCCATTAAATATAAAACAACATTTTCTAAATTATATTCGGTTATTTTTTTTTCAAGATGGTTCCTAGAATAATATTGAAAATAACAAAGTTAAATAAATCTTAGAGTTGAAATTCGTTTATATGTAAAATAAACAATGTTGTAAGAACTAGCTAACCTTTAAAAAAATGTTAAAAGTCGATCAAAAACACATCTAACGAATTTTTCCACGAGTCAAGTCCTAGATTGTGTTTTACCTTCATACTTTGAATCAGTGAAATTTAATTGAACCCAATTATTGAACAAGAGGTACAACCAAAATAATCCTTTCCCAAGTCAATATTCTTTAACATTTTATAAACAAGAAGTTATTATTATTATGAGTTAATCAATGACATTTCCCGATTTGATGAGTTGATTTAACTGGTTGGTGATAAACGAAAGGTGTTAAATCTTCAGAAGAAAAAAAAAATGCTTGTTGTGGATAAACTTGAACACAAAGGAGTGATTGGTTGTAGAGGCATCTGATAGGAGCAGTTGAAATCATTATTGGCAATTATGAAATGGTTGTGTCGGATATAGACTGATATGAATGTCCCCTTCCTCCATCTTTCTCTATATCTATCAAACCATTCAATCTCACTCTCACTCTCACTCTCATTCTTCACATACAATATTTTGAAGTAACATCATCAGAAGCTGAGAAATGAGGCATCAGCATCATGAGAAGCACCAGAAACCAGACAGTCCCTATGATGACCCTTTCTTGCATTCATGCTGCTTCTGCCACTGTTTTCTGGCTATCTCTTACATTCTCACTTCCTTCCAAAGATTCATCCTTTTCCCTTGCTTCAACTGCTTTGCCTGGAATCAATCTCTCCCCAGATATCATCATATCCAAAACATTGAAATGGAATGAAAAAAAAAACATTCTTGTTCCAACTCATCCATTCCACTTTCTTCATTAAATCAAGAAGCCTTTACTTGTTACATAGCATTATGGATCTGATTGCTCAAACATTTCACCAAAAAATAAAAATAAAAAAACACAGATTTGCTTTCATTGAGAGTCGAACTCAAGACCTCCCGCTTACTAAACGGGTGCTCTAACCAACTGAGCTATGAAAGCACATGTTTAAAGATGCAATTGTAAGTTTATCATGGATAAAGTAAAGATGAAAGAAAATGCAGGATCTTCATGCATTTTAGTTTCTGTTCATCCTTCTGCATCAAAGGCTTGTAGACATACAAAATATTTAAAATTTAAATAATCACATAAAATGCTTCTTTACATATGACCAATTCTCAATTTAATTCGAATAGTTTTTTTATTATTATTGAATTAGTATACACAAATGTTATTAATTTGATATTTCCTGTAATGATTTCGTTTACATGTTCTTAAGCTTTTTTATAATATGTATAGTATTCATGATGAAGAATATTTATTGTTTTCAACGAAATTTAGAATAAAATTTTAATTAAAAATACAAATAAATTTTGTAAAATTTTTTACTTAGACTAATAAAGGAAATGAATTTGATTAAATTAAAAATCATGTAGAGTGTCTTTAAAGAAAAAAACATCAACTAAGTAATTACATTTTAAGAAAATATTTTATAGAAAGAGGTTTGTGTTTTTGGGGAAAAAAATGTAGATATAAAACTCATGGTTTGTATGAATGATTTCTTAGAGTGAAAATGCAATGAAATAAAATGGTATAAAATTAAAACAATTTGCTGAAAAAAGAGAGATGAAATTATGAGAATCAATCGGTGCTGCTTTTAAAATCATTTTGAATTAAGATTACACAGTTACACGAATGAGTATACCACGAATGTATGAATAAAAAAGGTTAAAAGATTATTCAAAAAATAAAATGATACAATAAATGTACGTTTCAATATAAAATACAATATATCTATAAAAAATATCAAACATATAATATAGAAATCCATAAACAGGAACTTGAGTAATGTTACCCACTTAATCATTCTTATTTTAACATTTACATAATATAAATACTTTAATAATTTCCCATCTTTAAAATTACATCAAATTTCTATAAATTAAAGACATTCCATGGTTGATTTCAATACTTTATTAAAAATAAAAGTTATTTTTTCTCTTTTGTTTCGCTCTATCTCTTTTAAATACTTCTATCTTAAAATTATTTCAAAAGACTTTAACATCTCTTTTTAAAGAAAAAACATAATTTTTAAGAAATCAAATATGAAGTGTTTCACATAAAGGGTCCAAGGTCAACTTAAAATAATTTTTTTATGCTTTTACTTTGATCTAGGTCTTTTTTTATTCATGTAATTTTGTTCGTCAACTAATTGATTGATACTTGTTAAAGATATTTTGACACTAAAGTCAGTTTGAATCTAATCGATTAAAGTTAAAATTGTAAAAGAGGACAAAAATTTGTGAACCAACCCGACCCACTACGGGATTCGAGCTGGATTGGGTTAAAAATTTACAAATTTCAGTACGGGAAAAGATTAACTCAGTCTACCAAGAATTCAATTCACCATGAGTTCACCAACCCACAAGGACATAAAAAAAATAAAAAACTCACCTCACTCTTAAGTTAACCATCCAACCTAGAACACAAACATTATTATTATTTTTTTAATTTTGGGGGAAGAGAGAGGTTCATATCGATGACAATTCATTCACTCAATACTTTTCTCTCTCACATTTAGATTCTAAGATTGTGTTAGATTGACATTTGAGATTATTTAGATTTTATTTAGAATTATGATTTAGTTTTTTGGATGAATGGTTTATTTATTGTTTGAAATGAGAAAAATAAATTTTTAAAATAGGTTTCGACTTTTTGGATTTTGATAACATATTAAGAAAATGTTAGATTGAAGAAAAAGAAAAGTAAATTTTTTAAATTAAGTGAGTCAACCTGTTTAACCCACAAAAATTCATGGTGGGTCGGAGCAGACTCAAATTTCTTACCTCACTAATAAGTGAACCGGGTTAGGTTAGCTTACTAAGTGGCTAACCTACAATGAAATTTGGCCGAGTGACCCGTTTTGACAAGTCTAGTCAAAACCATTAATGTTCTAATAAATGCTTGTAAATGTACCAAGAACCATTTCATTTATAATTTTCTTTATGATTTTTTATTAAGAGCAGCCTAATTATGACCCAATTCTCTCTAAGTTTGTTTACTAAGTTATTTAGACTAATCTTGTGTTTAGTTTACTTTAGTGTTGATCGACCGATTTTTTCATTAACCGTTTGGTCAATTGTATCCGACGTCTTTCGAGATAGCCAAACAATACATATAATACATGAAGTATTATTAAGTTTCACATTCATATTATATTCAAAGTTGAATTTTATTACCACATTCTCATTAACTTCCATTTCTATCTACCATCCATAACAATTGTATACATAAAATTTTTCAAAAGCACTAAAATGGTGCAATTTATTTTTTCAAAATTATAAAAATGATGTAAGTTTTAAAATAAATTACAAAAAATAGCATTGTTAATTTAATACAACTTCATTATGAAAAAATCATTTCAATTTAACACGATTTTAACTTACCAGAGTGAAATCATGTCAAATTTGACATTACTTCAAATAAAATTAAAAAATAATTATAATGCATCAAATTCATATCAAATTGGTACAATTTTTGTTTAAATTTTAAAAAAAGTACTATTATGATACGACTTTACTTTAGTATCTAATCCAATATAATGATACTAAAATAACATAACTTGTTTATTTACAATTTTTTTAAAACTTACACCTCAGTGATTTTGACAAAATATTACACTATTTTAATACTTTTGTCCATAAAAATCAAAGTAAAATTACATTAGTGATAAGAATTAAATCCTAATATTTATATATATGAACGGTAAAGATAAAATGGAGAATATGCAAACACATAAGAACTACACTATTTGATAATAAGTTTGGCCACACGTATTCAATTAAGTTAATATAATTTTCTTTTAATAAAGTTTGAAGTAATGTAATAAATAATGAATTGTTAATGTTTTTTTTTTTTGTTCAAATGGATAGAGAAGAACCCTAAGATATTGTTTGCGAGGGGTTTATCGTCACACACAGACATCGCCATAGCACTGAGTAAGTCTCATCTTTTCTTCTTCTTCTTCTTCTTCATCTTCTTTTTCTTCATCATCATCATTTTCTTCTTCTTCTTCTTCTTCTTCTCATCAGTTCTTCAATTTTTGGTGTTCTTGTTGAGTGATAGATTAGATGGAGCCTTCACTCATACTATCTTCACCTTCATCATCCACCCCTTTACCTTTCTTCATCTCAAACACTCTTCCTTTCCATGCAAAACCCAATCTTTCCGTCAAACTCAATTGCACCCTGCAAAAGTCCCAGTTTTGGGGAAGAAATTTGAGTTGGGGCCCATCACAATCGCCGCATGGAAGACCGAAATTTGATGCGGCGAGGCCCATAATAACAGCGGTGGTGAAGAGAAGGAAAGAGCTTCCATTTGACAACGTGATTCAGAGGGACAAGAAGCTGAAATTCGTTCTGAGGGTGAGGAATATTCTGGTGGCTCAACCAGATAGGGTTATGTCGCTTAAGCAGCTTGGGAAGTTCAAAAGAGATTTGGGTCTCGATAAAAGGAGGAAACTTATCGCCATATTGAAGAAATTCCCAGCAGTGTTTCAGATTATGGAAGAAGGGGTTTACTCTCTCAAATTCAAAATGACCCCTGAAGCCGAGAGACTCTATTTTGAGGAATTGAGGATTAGGAATGAGATGGAAGAGTTGGTGATTGTAAAACTCAGGAAGTTGTTGATGATGTCACTGGAAAAGAGGATTTTGTTGGAGAAAATTGCACATCTGAGGACAGATCTTGGTCTCCCCCAGGGATTTCGTGACACCATTTGTCATAGGTATCCTCAGTACTTCAAGGTGGTTGCAACTGAGCGTGGCCCTGCCTTGGAGCTAACTCATTGGGACCCTGAGCTTGCGGTTTCAGCGGCTGAGCTATCGGCTGAGGATAATCGGATAAGGGAAACGGAGGAGCAGAATTTGATCATAGACAGACCTCCCAGGTTCCACAGGGTGAAGCTTCCAAAGGGTCTTAATCTTTCCAAGGGTGAGATGAGGAGGATCATGCAATTCAGAGACTTGCCTTATATTTCGCCTTACTCTGATTTCTCTGAATTGAGGCCAGGGACAAGGGAGAAGGAGAAGCATGCTTGTGGAGTTGTTCATGAGATTCTGAGTCTCACACTTGAGAAGAGGACACTTGTTGATCACTTCACGCATTTTCGTGAGGAGTTCAGATTCTCTCAGCAGCTGAGGGGGATGTTGATAAGGCATCCTGATATGTTTTATGTCTCTCTGAAAGGAGATAGAGATTCTGTGTTTCTGAGGGAAGCTTACCGGGACTCTCAGTTGGTGGACAAGGACCGGTTGTTGCTTGTAAAGGAAAAGCTTCGTGTCCTGGTTAATGTTCCGCGATTCCCCAAGGGACCTGCTCGCAAGACCCTTGAAGATAGCTTGAGAGAAGGTGATGATGGCAGAGAATATGAAAGTGATCAAGGGGAAGAAGCATGGTCAGAAGAAGTTGATGATTTAGTGAGTGATGAAGCATTTGAGGATGTTGTTGATGACTGGAGCGATGAAGACGATGACAGTTTGCCACCAGATTTTGATGATGATGATGATGAAGTATTGGAGATTGGACAGGGAAAGGCAAATAAACAAGTTAAATACACCAGACAGAATGATGAAGAAGAAGCCCTTCTTCCTGTATTCTCCGATGGCCGTCCCAGAGAACAATGGTGATTCCACAAGAGCTTTCAAGCTTGGAGTTTTTCACACAAGAAAGAATCTGGCTTCAAATTAGATTTGTATTCAACTTCTTTATTTTGACTTGTTTGATCCTCCTTTTAAAGGTGATATGTATAGAAGGTTGGATATAAATTGCGAGTTCTGCAGATTAGCAAATTATTTTATAGTAACTAAAATGCATTTCTTGGCCTTAGTTATAACAAGTCCCTCCATGTATATATTTCAGAATATTCTGTCAAAAATACCTGAATCATTGATCCTCGAACATGGTAATTAACACCAGGCATATTTAGCACCAGGAAAGATGCGTGTAATTGTTACAAAATTTGACACTAGAGAAGCACAAAATATCTTGAAATGGATTCAAAAAACCAAGGCTAGAATCAAAGCAGTTCATTTGAATGGCTTACAAAGAACGTTCCTTGTGAAAAAGAAAGAAGAAAAAACAAAGAAATAGAGAAAAGTTGTAAAAGCAGATAGATTTCATGATCATTGATGTTTCTAAGATTGGTCTACAATTACGTGATTCATGAAAACCAACTTCATGTGAGGTTGATCGGTGCTATCACTAGCTATGTCTTCTTTTCTATATTTGAACATGACTTTTAGCATCAACGTAGACTAAACATGAATGAGTTGCTAAGTCTTCTTTGCAGTTTCCTCTCCTTTTCCCAGTTTTAATTAAAAGAAGACTCTTCAAAAGAACCGAATTTTAAATTTAACACAATTCTACAAAAAATAATTTATAAGTTAAATTTTTTATTCATTTGGTACTAGATTTTTAACTAGGAATAAGTAGTTTGATAATAACAAACCATAAATATTATGAGTATAAATAAATTTCAAACGAGTTTAATTTTAAAACACTCTTTAAACTGATTTTATTAAACATTGAATAAATTAAGAAGTCTAATTCAATTTTGTAAAGTGAGATTTGGAAGTAACTTGTAAATGTGTAATTGTAATTTGACCTCGATGCGTTACTTTTAACATATTCTTGAGAAAGAAAATTCTAATGTTCAATTTCCTTTTCTTTTCTCATTTCTCAATCTTGTATAATATCTTCAGCAGTATTATCTACCTTATAATCATTAACTGCATCATGTTCAGGCTCCTCTACTGAGCTATTGACCTCGTACTACAGAGATATTGACCTCGATCGTGTTAGACTGGTTCTTCCTTTTTCACTTTAAATACTCACAAACCTCGTTTCCTCGAGAAGAACTGGGAGCACCTACTCCTCCGGTTTCTACAGGCTCTTCTTCGACTTCGAGAACATTCTACGCCTCATGTACAAGGGTCCTCAAGTTTCCAGCCTTTTCTGGCCTTACGCTTGGCTTCAGAGCAGTAACTTCGGGAATGGCAACCGCAATGGTAGATCCACTTTCAACGATAGCAGGGTTGTTGTGGTGGATGATTTGGGCTATTTGGTTTCTTCTGATAACTTCACTTTCAAAACAACTGATTACGGAATGAGACTCCTACGCAGATTGACTCTTGATCACGACGGCAACGTTCGCTTTTATAGCATGAAAGACGGAGAAGACAGGTGGTCTGTGTCAGGACTATTTCAGCAACAACCTTGTTTTATTCATGGGATTTGTGGACCCAACAGTATTTGCAGCTATGAACCAAGAACCGGAAGCAAGTGTTCCTGTAGTCCAGGTATTTAAACATAATTATAGCATTAAATAATTAATGTTTCGCTTTCATTATTAAATTTTTGAAGCTTCTTCAAAATAGCATAGCCGAAACATTATTACCAGCAGTAGTTTTATTTCTTCTTTTTGGTATAAATGCTTATTATTTCTTCTTTCGAAGCAGGGTATAGATGGTTTGATATTGAAGACTGGTCTCAAGGTTGCATACCCAGTTTCCAACTTTGGTGCAACAACAGTGAGCAAAAATCTCGCTTTCTAAGCTTACCTGGAGTTGATTTTTACGGATATGACTATGCCTTCTTTGGCAATCACACCTACCGACAATGTGCGAGTCTGTGCTCGCGGTTGTGCGAATGCAAAGGGTTTCAATACAAGCCTGTGAGGGGTGCTAATGGTCAGTGCTATCTCAAGGCACAGTTGTTAAATGGCCGTCGTTCACCGAGTTCCACCAACTCATTCTTCCTGAGACTGCCTTTGCCCCTCCATGACTATGATGAGAGCGCTAGCAATAATGGTTTGGTTTGTGGAAGAAACGGTGGAGGAGCTATAGTACTTGAGAGACCTGAAAAAGAAAATGAGTTGGTGAAGTTCATGTTATGGTTTGCGATTTCCTTCGGAGGAATTGAGGTCGTGTGCATCTTTATGGTGTGGTGTTTCCTGTTTAGGAATAACGGGATGTTACCCAGACAAGGTTATGTTCTTGCAGCTGCAACGGGGTTTAGAAAATTCAGTTACTCTGAACTGAAGCATGCCACTAAAGGTTTCAGTGAAGAGATTGGAAGAGGGGGTGGAGGTACCGTGTATAAAGGTGTCTTGTCTGATGATCGGGTTGTGGCAATAAAAAGACTACATGAAGTGGCAAACCAAGGAGAAAGTGAGTTCCTGGCTGAAGTAAGCATCATTGGAAGGCTTAACCACATGAACTTAATTGGCATGCTAGGGTTTTGTGCTGAGGGAAAGTATAGGTTGTTGGTTTATGAGTACATGGAGAATGGTTCTTTAGCTCAGAACCTTTCATCGAGTTCAAATGTTCTTGATTGGACCAAGAGGTATAACATTGCTCTGGGAACTGCGAGGGGTCTTGCTTACTTGCATGAAGAATGCTTGGAGTGGATTCTGCATTGTGACGTCAAGCCCCAGAATATACTTCTTGACTCTGATTATAAACCAAAAGTAGGGGATTTTGGGCTGTCTAAGCTACTTAACAGGAACAACCTCAACAATTCAAGCTTTTCAAGGATACGAGGAACAAGAGGTTACATGGCACCTGAATGGGTTTTCAACTTGCCAATCACTTCCAAGGTGGATGTCTACAGCTATGGCATTGTTGTGTTGGAGATGATCACTGGAAGGAGTCCAACAACAGGTGCTCCAATCACAGAGTTAGAAGCAGAGTCAACTCATCATGAGAGGTTGGTGACATGGGTGAGGGAGAAAAGGAAGAAAGGATCAGAATTGGGAGCATTTTGGGTGGATGAGATCGTTGACCCTTCTTTGGGATCAAACTATGATATGAAAGAAATGGAGATATTGATCACGGTGGCTCTGGAATGTGTAGAGGAAGAGAAAAACCTGAGACCCAACATGAGCCAAGTTGCTGAGAGGCTCCAAAGTCATGACAACGAGTCAAGATAGTTTGATTGAAGAGGTTTCATATCTGGTTGTCACTTCCCTTGTGTTTTTTTTGTAGCTTTTGTCTGTCATATATTGTATGTGTTTCTGGTTCTTCAATTTGTTGTGTTGTGCATGCACTTCAATGCTGCTGTTATATATTTCTGCTGGTTAAATAAAATATATATATACCGTTTTTAGAAGTATATATTTTTAGAAGGCATTTCTTTTTATTCAACTGTGAAATGTAAATTTATACTTTATACACGGATGAGGTGAACAAAATTACCCAAAATCAGAAACTATTTAAAATGTGATTTGATCTTTTGCTGTCTAAAAAATTATTATATGATACTTTATTGCCTAAAAAACAGTTGAAACTAATGGATATTTGATACTCATTCTTAACATAAGTTGCATGCTCCATATCTTTGAAGTGACAAAGGATCAAGACCAAACTTCTTAAACCGTCACCATTTTCGATGAAAATTTGACCTAAACCGTAAAAAATGACGTAGTTGATGATACTCCGAGAAAACACTTACAAGAATAATATTTGTAACTGTGAGAAGAAGCTTAGCCTTAACTAATAGCTCTAACAACACTAATAAACCAAACTGTCGAAATGTTTGAAAATTACATAAGCTTAAAAATTCTACTAACTATTTTGGAGTCAAATTTTCACACTAATCAACACAAAGTCTATTACATTCTCAATAGCTAAAATTTACACTAGTTGACATCAATTCTACGGAATTCTCCATCCTCATTTGTCTATGAAATAATTGCTAATAATTGATTAATATTGTATTCTGAAAACAAGCAATTGAATGAAGCTAATGAGTTTACATCCTACGATGAAACAAAATTGGTGTCAACCCTTGTGAATGAAATATTAGTCTTCTTCAAATTTTCCTACTGATTTTCAATTTCGATCTAAGAAATAAGACATTTTGTATTCGATTAATATTCATTTGCCAATCTTTTATTGAATTTTACTACACAAAATTCTCATAATATATTGAATAACTTCTTGTACATTGTCAAGTATAAATTTTTCAGTGTATTAAATTTCCTGTTCTCCCATTTCTCAGTCTTGTATACCCTTTATCAGTTCTATTGTTGTACTGTACCAAGCTCTAATTTGTTTTAATTAAATCAAACACTTATTCATGGTTGTTATCCTCACTTAGATCCTCCAAACAGAGTAGCAAGCAAAGTAGTTTTGGCCAAGAACAACAATGTCTGTCTTCGGGCCATTAACTCTGTTGTGAAGAATGACTCAGTAAAAATTCTTGTGCGCTATTTACTAGCATATTTTTTGTGTCTAAGTCAAGCACCACCCTCCACGCAAAAGCTTTGAACAGTTAAAGAATATTGAATCATGGCGAATCTTACCTATTTTCCATTGAATATTTTGCCATTATATATACAGCATTTGTTATATATTCAAACCGAGGAAGTGACTAATGAATATGCAATGAACGAAGGTAGAAGAGTCATGCATCACCATTGACCTACCTCGTCTTCAAATGCTCCTTCATTTTTTGTTATTTATTGTATATTGTATATTCTTCACAGAACAAGACCATATGAGGTAGAGCATGCTTCAGAAAATCCATTAATGGCTTCTTCAACACTGTGTTTGGCTATTCTCATTCCTTTGATATTCTTCCACAATTTGCATGCTTCATCGTCCTTCTCTCTCTCCGTAGAGAACTTCAAAGAAGAAGTGATAGTGTCATCACCCAAACCAACGTTCACAGTAGGCTTTTACGCCGTCGGAAAAAATGCTTTCTGCTTCGCAGTATGGTACACTCACTCACCCGACACCCTTGTTTGGATCGCCAACCGGGACCAACCGGTTAACGGAAAACGATCCACGCTCTCCCTTCTCAAAACCGGCAACCTCGTACTCACCGACGCCGGCCAGTTCCAAGTGTGGTCCACCAACACAGCCACCGCATCCGAACAAGTCCGCTTACATTTGCACGACTCCGGCAACCTCGTACTCCTCGAAGATTCCTCCGACAACGCTGTTTTGTGGCAGAGCTTCGATTTCCCAACCGACACGCTTCTTCCGGATCAACCTCTGCAAGGGAGCACCAACCTCGTTTCCTCGAGAAGTGGGAGCAACTACTCCTCCGGTTTCTACAGGCTCTTCTTCGACTTCGAGAACGTTCTACGCCTCATGTACAAGGGTCCTCGAGTTTCCAGCGTTTTCTGGCCTTACGCTTGGCTTCAGAGCAATAACTTCGGGAATGGCAACGGCAATGGTAGATCCATTTTCAACGATAGCAGGGTTGTTGTGATGGATGATTTAGGCTATTTGGTTTCTTCTGATAACTTCACTTTCAAAACAAGTGATTACGGAATGAGACTCCTACGCAGATTGACTCTTGATCACGACGGCAACGTTCGCTTTTATAGCATGAAAGACGGAGAAGACAAGTGGTCTGTGTCAGGACTATTTCGACAACAACCTTGTTTTATTCATGGGATTTGTGGACCCAACAGTATTTGCAGCTATGAGCCAAGAAACGGAAGAAAGTGTTCCTGTAGTCCAGGTATTTAAACATAATTATAGCATTAAATAATTATTGTTTCGCTTTCATTATTAAATTTGGAAGCTTTTTCAAAATAGCATAGCTGAAACATTATTTATTATAAATGCTTGGCGTCTTCTTTTTGGTATAAATACTTATTATTTCTTCTTCAATGGAAGCAGGGTATAGATGGTTTGATAGTGAAGACTGGTCTCAAGGTTGCATACCCAGTTTCCAACTTTGGTGCAACAACACTGAGCAAAAATCTCGTTTTCTAAGCTTACCTGGAGTTGATTTTTATGGATATGACTATGGCCTCTTTGACAATCACACCAACCGACAATGTGCGAGTCTGTGCTCGCAGTTGTGCGAATGCAAAGGGTTTCAATACAAGCCTGTGAGGGGTGCTAATGGTCAGTGCTATCTCAAGACACAGTTGTTAAATGGCCATCGTGCACCGAGTTTCACCAATTCATTCTTCCTGAGACTGCCTTTGCTCCTCCATGACTATGATGAGAGCGCTAGCAATAATGGTTTGGTTTGTGGAAGAAACGGTGGAGGAATTATAGAACTTGAGAGGCCTTACGTTGAAGAAAAAGAAAATGAGTTGGTGAAGTTCATGTTATGGTTTGCGATTTCCTTCGGAGGAATTGAGGTCGTGTGCATCTTTATGGTGTGGTGTTTCCTGTTTAGGAATAACAGGATGTTACCCAGACAAGGTTATGTTCTTGCAGCTGCAACGGGATTTAGAAAATTCAGTTACTCTGAACTGAAGCATGCCACTAAAGGTTTCAGTGAAGAGATTGGAAGAGGGGGTGGAGGTACCGTTTATAAAGGGTTCTTGTCTGATGATCGAGTTGTGGCGATAAAAAGACTACACGAAGTAGCAAACCAAGGAGAGAGTGAGTTTCTGGCAGAGGTAAGCATCATTGGAAGGCTTAACCACATGAACTTGATATGCATGTTGGGGTATTGTGCAGAGGGAAAGCATAGGTTGTTGGT
>Ga0214545_1005563_pt1 | contig 22649 bp, 10 predicted proteins | sample CNSS4metaG_FD_160064 | JGI IMG/M metagenome (GOLD analysis project Ga0214545, IMG submission 160064) | Root nodule microbial communities from cowpea collected in UCLA plant growth center, Los Angeles, California, USA - CNSS4 | ecosystem: Host-associated > Plants > Roots > Nodule | place: USA...
TGCTTTAGTTTGAGCCAACATAAAAACTTCCTCCATGTCTATTAATGTATTTTTAAATATAACACCATTTCTATGTGACCAAATACCCCAAATAATAGCCATCCACATACATCCCCACACGTTACTATAGTTGGTATGAAGACCTAAGAATTTAAATTGACTAAAATGAATTTGAGCACTCATGTGATATAGTGATGATCTCCTTACCCAAGAGTCACACATCTTCCACACGTGTGAAGTCACATCACAACTAAAGAACAAATGGTTGATGGTTTCCTCATTAGTGCCGCATAAGACACACATTCTGCTACCAACATCTATTCCTTTCCTTTCCAAATTGTCTCGTGTGGCTACTTTATTTATGATAACTCGCCATGCAAAAAATTGAGCAGAAGGAAGTGCTTTGATTTTCCGAAATTCACTATAGCTAAAGCCATCTTGAACAAATTTATCGTTTTTAAGCTTTGTATAAGCAGAGTTGACAGTATAAACTTGTGTTTTATCATCCCTCCATTGCCACTCATCCTCCCTTTCTCTACTTAAAGATATACCCTCTATCTCGTTCATCAGGACATTTACCATTGTTTTTTCCCACTCAAACCAACTTCTTCTCCAAGGTAGACACCATTGCCACTGATCACCATTCCAAAAACCATATTCCCCTAAAGTTCCTTCCTTAAGAATTGCATTTGTATACAACCTCGGGAATCTTTCCTTTAACGACATTTCGTCAAGCCATATATCATCCCAAAACTTTATTTTATTTCCTTTGCCCTTGTTCCATCTTAAGTTCTTATTAAACCAGTTAGTTTTTTGTCCTTTCCCACAAAGGTTCTTGATATCCCTCCACCACCAAGACTCAAGTTTTGAGCCTTTTGCCTCATCTAAAACTCTCCATGATCCATACTTTGAATCGAGAATCTCTTTCCATAAGCTAGGATCCTCTTTTCCATGATATGCCCTTGCAATCTCAAAAAATACATTCACAATTTCAGTTTTCTTGTTACCTATATTCGGTGCTTATTTAATTTTGGGTGGTAGCTAGCTCAAGACTATAGGGCTGATTATGCTGGCTTGCAAGAAATTTATGCGGAAAGCTGAATTTATACATTACAGAGCGATCCTAATGTTTCTCTTGATTGTGCTCAACTTTATCTTATTCGATGAATGATGCATACCGACTCCATTGCAAAAATGTATAGCATGCACATCATATCCGATAATCCTCACTAAAAAAATGTTACTAAAACACAAAAATTATTACTAATACAATTTAGTAACATTTTATATTCCCTACGTTCCTATTGAATTTTTGTAACATTTATTCATATAAATAGAAACATTTATATGTTACTAAAACTTTTAAGTGACATTTCTTTTAATAAAAGTGTAACATTTTTAAAATGTTACTGAAATTTTATAGTAACATTTTAAAATGATACTAAAATTTCATAGAACACGGCTACCAAATCAAAATCATTCCAATCAAGTCTAAGAAAATAATGAAATAAAATTAAGTGATATCAGGAGGTGAAGTTTGTGTACCCAAAGAACAAAGATAGTATGGAGCTGATGAAGTCCTACTTTGATGAGGAAAACCTTCCCAAAGAACTAGGTGAAAAAAGCACAATGAGTTATAACCACGAGGAGTTCTCCAGATTATACTTGATGCCACAACATGATATTCTCTCAACATTTATGTAGTGAACAAATATCATACTATCTACTAGCCATATATAACAGTACTATTTCTTCTTGTTCTGCCTATTCAAGGCGTAAAGATACTAGGTAGTAAATGACAAGTTTAGATCTTACACTATTACACTATTAGAAAAGGCTTTCTCCCTCAACTCAAGGGTCCTCCTCTTCCACATTTGCCTGATAAAGCCACTGCCCTCCAACATCATGATTCTTCTCCAACACAACCACCCCTGTGACCCTTAACAAGTCATAAGTAAGAGAAAAAAAAAATACTTAAAGCAACATCATTCCTTAAAGATTAATTTTATCATTTCAATCTCAAATTAGAGTAGCATGTCATAACAAGTCATAAGTCATAAATAATAGAATAAAAATGCATGCCAAATATAACAGGATGACTTGATAAAAAAACTAGAGGAAATATAATGACTCAGGCTTCTAAATAATAGATTGAGTTTCACATGGAAAATCAAAACTTATACCAACTCTTTCTCTATTCCCCTACTTATTTATTCCTCTGGTAAGGATACTCTCTTCCTATCAAACAAATTTACCTCTATTAAACTCATAATTAACTTTTATTGATTGTTATAGCATTGTTCATAACTAATTTATTTTAGTTAACTTTTATTAACTTGTGAATATCACCACAATAAGAATTATAGAATTCTGATGGAAAAGCCAAGGAGACCAGCGTTTGAGTAAGATTAGAAGATGTATAAGAAAAACTAGTTTGGCAGTTGTTCCTAGGAAATCTCATAATTCAACTAGATGTCTTAATTCAACTAGCAAGATAAAAAGATTTACTAACCTTACAGAAGAACAGATTCAAAGAAGGAAAAGAAAAAGACAAGAAAATATGAGACAAATCTCAAGAGTATATGTAGCGCTTGCAATAAATGTACTACAAAATCCAAAATTAATTAGTACATGTCAGCTCCATTCCATGATTAGATGAAATTCTTTTGTTTTTATTTAACTGTCATTAACCATTTACTCTCACCCTTCACCTAATTTTAACTAGTTTAAAGATATAATTTAGTATGATGCAGAAAGGAAAAGGGCAAAATAGAAAATCTATTAAATATTTTATTAAAATAAAAAAATATTGCATCTCTTAGTTTCTCCAGGAGAACCTTCAACTCCCCTAAGAAAGGGAACAAGCAAAATGTTTGACTAACCTACATATTTCCAAGGAATGAAAATAACACCAAACCAGATACAGAAATGAAAACTGCAAAACATATTTCCCAAACATAGTTACTTGTTGCCAAGTTCTGACGAAGAGAACTGCAATAAAAAAATTACAGAAAATTAGATAATAAATTTAGTAATAATATGCTCAAGTTTAAAATTTAAAAGACATACACTCATGCTGGCTTCTAAAAACGCATGTCAAATAGAAATGTCAAAATGGATTTCAACCCGTGAGCCAACCCGGCTCACCACAGGTTTGAGCTGGGTTGGGTTGAGAAAAATTCAACTTTTTTAAGAGTGAGTTGAATTCAATCCGGCTCACTTAACCCACGGGTTAAACGGGTTCAAGTCGGGTTGACCCACTTAACCCACCAGCATATTTTTACAATATTTTTTTAATTTTTTTAATAATTATTTAGTACTTCTAATTATATAGGTTCACAATTTCATATTTTTAAATGTTAGAATGTTGCTCAATAATATTTGAATAGTTTGAATGTTTTATTATGACAGAAAATGTGTAATATTAGTCATGTTTTTTTGGACTATTATGGACACTTTCTTGGAAATAATATATTATATATATATATATATATATATATATATATATATATATATTGGTGGTGAGCATGATGAAAACATTGGTTTTTTATTTTATTGTGATTGTCATCTCATGGATGGTTTAAAAAATTATTTAAATATTTGAATACTTAAAAATAAATTCATAAATAATTTTTTTATGTGGGTTGGTGAGCCAACCCACTTAACCCACCAACTCGTGGTGGGTTGAGCCGGGTTGCAAAATTTCTGGCTCACCATAAAGTGAGTCGGGTTGGGTTCGCTTATTTTCAACCCGGCTCGTGGTGAGCCAACCCGTGTGAGCCGGGTTAGCTCACTTTGACATGTCTAATGTCAAATTAGCCTAAAGGTGTGTTCTTATGAGTGGAAAGATTTGAGGGAGAATGAGATGATTGATTTGAGTGGATTTGAGGATGAAGTTTGTGTTGTTTTTTTTAAGGGCATTGGAGGTGACAATGGAGTGGATTTGAGAGTTAATTTTGTGAGAGTTTGTGTAGGATTTGAGTGATGTGACTAATAAAAAATAAAATTTGATTTATGAAAAAGTTAAATTACTAAATTGCCCTTGGTATTAAATATAATATAAAATGATAATTAGATAAATTGTAATAAAATTTGAATTTTTTTCTACATAAATTAAAATATTAAAGATATTTATTAATTGAAAAAAATATTATTATTTATTTGAATTGAAAAATAAAATATTTAATTTTTTTTATTACAGAACAAAAATATGAATAATTTTTTAATTACACAATTACTAAAAAGTCAACTACAAATGCCACAACATTACAACAATTAAAAAAAAAAAAAAAAAAAAAAACAAAAGGCTGGAATCATATACAAGCAATACATATCTGGATACAAAATTGAAGCACTTGGAGCCGGATACACAAACAATGGAATCGGGTAAGTAGAGAAAAGGAAACATGTTGGAATCAGATACAAATACAACGTATCTGTTCCATTACTTCTTCATATCTCCATGTATGGAAATTCTGCAAAGCTTGGATGTGGTATGGAAAATCAAACAGACCAACATATATAGAAGGGAAGGGATAGAGTGGTAAATTGGTAAAATTATTTCATAAATCTCTTCGAAACAATGAGATCGACAATATACTACAACATCGCAAATCATTGCCTATTAGTCGCTTCCTTTCACTAATAACAAACAACATTTTCTCTCCTAATTCATCGCTCCACATTCTTTAGCTAGAGTAAATCAGTCCATAAAAACACACCCTAAGTCATTCTGTCATAACAAGTCATAAGTTAAGTCAGACACACATTAATACAATAAACACATATGCTACTAAGTGCTAGCATGGCATATTTAGAATCAATAAAAACTAGTGTAGTGTAACGCTTTAGAAGGTTGAATAACGAACCTCCTTCAGCTTAGTGCCTCGAAGTGATTCTCCCTCTAAGTCACAAACTTGGTAACTCAAAAGTTCATTTAATTTTCCAATCATCAGTATCTTGCGCTCGATAGTAGAATTATATTTACCCGCACTATAAATGCAAAAATCTTTCAAGTTAGATAATATGTATGACAACAACACTAAACTTATAGAATAAAAACACTATATGATGAGCCAGTAATAGGTTCAATTTGAACATTTGATGGTAGAGAAAGTAGTCATACCCAAACATTAGAACAAGAGCTTCACAAAGTAACTGAAATTTTTTTACAATAAGTGATGGCCCGGAAGTTCATCAGAAAGTCGCCGGTGACGGTAGACCTTGACCAGATGCTAGAGAGTGGACCCCGCCACTACTGCTCCCACTCAGACAAGTTGTTCTTTTTTGCCCTGAACTTCGACGACCTGCTCCTCTTCGACAGATCCGACCTCGACTTTTCCACGCTCTCTTTGTTGGGGCCTCCAACGCGGTGTCAATAGCAGTAATTTAGGTTTCAAATCTTGTTCACCATTAACGGGAACGGGGTTCACTCTAATTGGAGATTTAGGTTTCATCAAGAAGAGAGAAAATCTCACTTAAATCTTGAAAAAGTTACCTTGTACAATGAACAAAGAATCGTATAATCAAAAGCAAAATTTAGTTAGAAATTTGTAACTTGTACAATGAACAAAGAATTATGGAATCAAAAGCAAAGTTGAGTTGTTGCAGTAACCATGAACCTGTGATAGAGAAATGAAGATCGAGAAAACGCTTATTAAAAGAGGACAATGCTAAAATAACTTTTAAGGAATTTACGAACAAAAACAAAAGAATGAAACAAAATAGAACTAAAATAATTTGAAAAAATTGTCAGTTTGTAGTGGTGGTTAATCATAATCGATCACTGCTACATATATTAGTATTAATAACATTTTAAAAATGTTGCTAAAACCTAAAAAAATGTTATCAGTTGCAAAGGTAACATTTATATTCATGTTATCTACGGTGCATATTACCAAAAGCTTTTAATAACATTCTTACATATTATTGGTATCATTTTTAAAAATGTTACCAATCAACATCTTTACTAACATCTAAAAAATGTTACGAATTTAATTTTTTTTTAACATTTCTAAAATGTTACCTATACATTTTCTAATATTTAAAGAAAATGTTATTTGTATATTTTATAACATTTAAATAAATGTTACTAATTATCTTATTTTGTAACAATTAAAAAATGTTATATATTATCTTTTTGTAACATTTTAAAATTGTTACTAAAGATGAATGATATCGTGCTCATCCAAGATTCTAAATGCATTGCATCATGCAAAAGAACAGTGGATGGATGTTTCATATTGCTAGGTTCTCTAAAACTATTAAGAAGTACCTTTAATTATGTAATTTACAATTCTCTAAAGCAAGAATACTTTTGTCTCCTCAACGACAACCTCAATCATAGCTTTTACTCCCATTGTGGCCTACATTTCTACTGCATTTAGGGTTCCACACCTTGGACTCTCACATAGAGAGAACTCAATACCAACTCAAGCCATAACCTTCGATGAGCTAATTCAGCTATGAAAACTTAGGATAAATTTAAGCAACAATATAACCAATTTCATGTTTTCACACAACAAAAATATCTGTATACCAACAACAACTCTGTTACTAGTATTAAATCCTTCCAATTCAGTTCTTTCGGGTTCATCAAGATGTACATGCCCAACAAAGTAAGTAATTTAGATAATCATGTTTAAACATACAATGAACTAGCTAAAGTTGATAATCCACTCTTCTAGTCTACCATTCCTACTCTAGTAAATTCTTGCATGCCCAAACCTATTATTATTAAACTATTCAACATTGATGTATATAGAAAATGCATCAAACAACATTGTTAAAATAAACAATAAGAAGATGAATTTCGAATCTTACACATCAACCAAGCCAAGCATAACAACATCTCCATAATTTTTAGCATCATCATTTCTACATTCTCTATTGAAATTAAAATATATAAGATTAGTTCAACCAATCATCCTACAAAACCACAATATCAATACAAGAAAAAGTACCTAGCCAACAATAGGGAGTATGTTCTTCTAAATTCGAAGATCCTTCTCAACTTTTTCACTTAACTAGCAAATGAAGAAAGTGAACCGAGCTATGAAATGAATCAAATTAGAATAAGCAATCATGGTTTTTGTGTTGTTGTGGACTATTTAGGTGTTGTTTTCCTCCCGTCTTCGAGTCAGGCCCTCCTCCACTCTAGACTCCACTCTTTGCTACTTTATTCTGTCCAAAAAATGATTTTACAAGAAAAATAAGCAAGTTGATTCATACCAAGATATCAAGTCTCCAAAATTTGGTTTTGATGAAATGAGCTAAAGTAGCAAAACTAACAGGATCATTCACATCAAGCAGATGAAAAACCAGAAGGTCGTAGAGATCAAACTCTTTCAGGGTTTCAACTGCTTTCAAGCCCCTCTCCTCATCTCTAGCTGTTAGCACCACCACAACCCCATTTGAAGCAACTTCTTACACACCCCAAAACAAATCCCTTTGTTTGCTCCTGTCACAGCAGCAAACCTGAAAGATATGGTTTTATTAATGTCTCAAGATTAAGAAATTACCAAAACAGAATAATGTATAGCTAATATGTTGATTCACAATAACTATTTTTTTATAAAAAAATATTGTATTATGTCAACTCCAAGAACGTTCATAACCACAAAATTGCATTCAAGATTTATGATATGTTGGATTATCAACACTCTCACATATTGCTACCTTCACCTACCATTTTCTCTATTTAAAGTTTTAACATTAGATCTAACACCTTGAAAAGGTTTAATCTTTACAACTAATTACAGGTTTTAATCTTATCCTTTTTTAATCATTTCTTTCTATTAACTATTACTGCAAAGATAGGATACATATAAAATCCAAGTCTGAAACACATATATAGACAGATGAGTATATGAAGAATTCAAGTAAGAAAATCTATATGACAAGTTTTGAGAGAAAAATAAGTGATGGTTATGGCAATTATATGGTGAGTAATAACCGTACTCTAGTGATCTTTGCAAGCTAAAGTAAATGTGCAAAGACACATTTAAATTTTTTAAAAGATGAATGTTAATAAGGAAATTTTAAAGGATGCTTATACTTGGTTGATTATCATTACTCTAATTTTAGATTGCAAGGAATGCATGAAATTTGTAACACCCCATTTAAATAATAACTTTAATTTAAATGAAATGCCACACAGATAGAAATTTAGTGACAAGTCCTGGAGTATAAACGCTACTCCTGACAATATCCAGAGGATGCTAGGAGAAATCAAGGCACACCACAATGCCGGATACAAACGAAATCCAAGGATCTCACAATAGTTAATAGAGTACTAAAGGGCAAAGTAGTACATGGGCCATAACCCTAAAGAAAAGCCTAAAGAAACATGAAGTCCAACCCAGGTAGACTATGCAGCGGAACCATCCCTTCCCTGTTGACCTCGAGTACCTCTTGCATCTGCTCCCATCAATAAATTGATGATCATCGCAAAAGTAGAAGAACAACATACAAAATAATCAAACAAGCAAGGGTAAGCTAGAGCCAAAATTAGTTTTATCATGCAATCAGATATACTTTCACAGTCGAAAATACATACATCATCCAATCATGTTATGACCTTCCAATAAAAACACTAAAACTCGACTCGACTCATCCGGATACATATAATCTAGTCGTATTCAGCGGATGCTTGCAATTGTGGTGGATACCTCTGCTCACCCCCGAGCTATGTGTTACAAGTGTTACAATGGATCAATCCCTCACACACAAGGTTAGCCCTTAGTGAGTTTCAGGCCTCCTGCTACTTTCACCATAAGAGTCAGTCCGCTCTAAGTGAGACTAACTTACTCCTCAGAGTGTCAGGATGCAACCTTACCTTGAATCCTTACCAAATTATATAGATGGGGCACCACTATGGACACCCACTAATAGGGGCCATGGAATTACGTCCCGACCACTAAAGCATGACCATGAGGTATCACCTAGAGGCTCATGGGTTTACGTACTGACCACATACCAATCATACTTAATCAATCAAGTAATATTTATCACACACATAAATCTCATACCATACCATTTTAACCATTCTTCATCCATATTCCATGTTGAATCAATAATAACTCATCCTTCCCAATCCATGAATATAGAATTGTACCTCATGTTGATACCATGTCAAGAGTCATCTTTTCTTATCCATGAATCTTTCCATATCCCATATCAAATCCATACCCAACTCATCATATTCAATCTATGAAACCAACCATACATGTAACATGCCCAAATCATATTGAACTCATCCATTACAGACTATAGATTATCTCATTCATACATAATCACCCAATTCATACTTTAAGAGCAAGATCAACACAAACATAGAGCCAACAATTCAGAACAAAGAAATAACCAAACAGGCCGCATTCTCGCCCAGCTTCTCGCTCAGGCAGAAAGGCCTCGCTCAGGCGAGAGGGACTCTTGCTCAGGCGAGCTCCTTTCGCCTAGGCGAGAGCTCGACATCAAGAACAGTGGCCTTCAGCTCTTTCTCGCTTAGGCGAGACTTCACTCGCCTGAGCGAGACACTCGCTCACTCAAAACGTGGTTAAATGGCTTGGGCGAGCCTCTATTAATCTCGCCTAGGCGAGACATGCTCGCTTGGGCGAGAAAACCAGTGCTCACCACTGTTCTCTCTGCAACTGTCACCCAGACACGCTTCAAACAGTTCAAAAATATATTCCAGCAACTCATATTCACACACGGTCTATTTAATCATGAAATAAACGTACAACAAGTAAATCTCACGGAATATACAGAAGGATCTAGCTACCCTTACCTGGAAATAGCTAGAACAAGACCTCGACTCTAAGCAGTGGGCACGACAGCTCAAGGAACAACTTAAAGAGCTGGAAAAATTAAAGGAATAGTAGGGATATAAGTTACCCAAAGTAACAGTAGCAAAAAATGCAAGCACGGATGATGAAACACTTACGTGGAGAAGAAATGAACTGGTTCGAACTTGCTTGACCAAGGTGGTACCAAACCCTAGTAGAGGGGGACGACTACAGCTCTAAGGAAAAGGGGTTGATTCTGAAAGCGAGTAGAATGAATATGTTAGGGCAGACTTAGGGTCTTTGGTTCCCTATGGGCCACCCTAGGCCCAACTGATTTGGGGTATCCGTTTTTAAATTAGGACAAAAATAAAAACAGGGTTTTACAAAATCTTTGATGAGCATTAATGTTGGAAGTAGTCTAGAGGAAGCAAAATTGTGATTTGGAGATTGAAATGAGTTTTGTTTTAATTGTATTTCTCTCTATATTTTTTTTCTTTGCTTAATTTTGTAATACATTAAATGTATTTTATAGACTGAAATAACTCATAGAATTCTGTAACACAGTACTCTAACAGTTACACATATAAAGAGTCATATGAATACCACTAAATACTCTTAATAGACCAAGGTCAATTTCCATTAAACACTTCTAACAATAGATTACTTAACAGACCATGAGTTATTAAATAAACTCAATATACATTTAAATGTTTAAGAATGAAAACTTAAGTAGAAGTTTTGGATCTGCAACCACACATAATGTTTGCCAACCTAGACATAGTTTATCTAATATTAATGCATTTTCTAAAAGAGAAGTTTTAACTTCAAGAATGACAGGTTGAGTACCAATATCAAGATCAATGCTGTAAAAAAAAAAAAAAACCATGAAAAGCATTACAATGGGACAAAAAGTTTCAAGTTAGAAGACAATTTCTCAACCTAGAAGATATATTATATACCTTAATGAGTACCACAAATAATCACTTCTATCAGCAGTTTTGAAATACCAATAGGTTCACTAGGAACACTATTGGTATTTAATATAACATTATTATTCACATAAAGTATGTTAAGATCTTGATGCAACTTCTCTTGAATTTTATACAGAAGATGAGAATAGAGAAATTCAAGTCAACTTAGAGCATAATTAGATGGTCCCTCCCATGTAATAAATGTGTCCCTTTGCAGGTTTATAATGCATTGTGCTATGTTAGGCACTTAAATTGTCCATCTCAATCATCTCTCTAATCCATCTTAAATAAACTAACAAAAACATTGTTATTATGTGAATGCAATCATCATGGCATTTAAGACTTAGGACCCCATGTTCATGTAGTCACAACCAACCAAGACTTAAGACTTGCTTTAAATCTACCGGTTGGTGAAAAATTAATGTATATATATATATCAAAGATATTGTTATTGTTAGCCACTATGATACAATGATGTCCAAATCAGAAACAACTTACTGAAAAAATTTAACATTAGGCTTGATTAGAATTTTGAGTTTACTTTTATTGAAGTTTATCTATTAGTAACATGAAAAAATCATAAGGGGCAGTACATGTCTCTCACCTTTACGATGCGAATGAAAAATTGACCACCATTGGTGTTAGGACCAGCATTTTCCATGCTTAAAACTCCAGGACCAGTATGCTTCATTGCAAGAAAGTGTTGAAACTAGAAATGTAAGCATATTAATTAAATTGAATTTTAAATTAGAAAAGAAGCTTAAACTGAATTTTAAATACCAATAGGCAATCACTATTAAAAATTTATAATTAAATATTACTATCTAGCCATAATAGAGAGACAAATAGGAAAAACTTTCATCCTTGAAACTTGGACCATAGATACTAATCCCACCAATTCCCTGTAGCAAAATAAAAGCACATTCTAAGCAAGAATAAAATTCATTAGCCTATTTGATGCATATACGTGGCATGTCAGTTGGAAAGTAAATGCATTCATCACTAAATATATCCAGGCCTACAAACAAAAGTTTAGCTCACATTTCCTTCCGTAAAGTCTCCTCCTTGAATCATGAAATCTTTGATTATATGATGGAAGGAGCTTCCTTTGTAACCATATCCTTTCTCACCTGTTAAAGGATTATTTAGCTTGATATATAAAATTCAAAGTTACAAAATCCATTTAAGAGTAGAAATCCAACAGCAGCAAGAAAAAGGCTGCATAAAAACTTGATTGCTTGCCTGTACACAAAGCACGGAATTTTCAGTTGTTTTGGGAACATTATCTCCAAATAGGCCCAAAACAATCTTGCCCATAGTCTCACCTCCAACTTCTACGTCATAGAAACACTTGGTTGTCCCCTTGGCTTGAAGCTTTAGAGCCTAAAGGTAACAAAACCATGTAAGAAAATCATGTTAATAATAGTAGAAGAGATTATTGAGCATGTTAGTGTGGAATGCTCATGCACACATCACATAGAGAAACTTAAACCACGCACATTGTAATTGAAAATCATGAAGAAAAAATTAGGAGTGAGTGCGAACTGAACATTGTGACAATCTAAATTGGTTTATGAATTGAAAAAAAAAATACCTATTTTGATAAACGAGCATCAAACTCTGGTTGCGGTTGTGGCATTGTCGGTGCTACTACTTGACCACTTTGAGTTAGGGTAGAAAAAATAAGAACCGAGTTAGGGTAGATGATATAGTGAGATAAAATCAAAATCGAATCTAAATCGAACTTGAAATCGAAAGAGGCATGGAGACGAAATTGAATTTGAAAATGAAAGTAGGGAGGCGTGCGAAAGTTGTTGCATCCTTTAGAATAACACTTTCAGAGCGAGAGATACAGAATTCCAAATTAAATTTTTTTAAAATACATAAAAGAGCAAAAATAAAAGATAAGGTGAAATCCAAATTTGACTGTGTTTTCTAAAAAAACCTCAGGTATGTAGTAGGGTTTTCAAAATCTCTCTTATGTTTATTTTTAGTAGAAGTTATAATAATCTCAACTAATAAATTTCCTTTAAAATTGTATATTTTTGTGGTGATTGATCTGAAATTCCAAAAATAATGTTGAAAGTTTGTTATAAATTTATTTTAAATAAATAAATAAATTATATTAAAATATTAAATTTTAAATTAATATTAACTCTATCAATATTATAATAAAATTAATTAATTACAAATTGATTACTACCATTTTAAAAATTTCTAATTAAAATAAGAAATGAAAGCTTAATTATCTATAACAACATTTATTTAAAAATGTTACAATATCAGTATTAACATTATTTATGGTAACATTTTTAATTACTTATGGTAACATTTTTTAACAAGTATTACTATAGTTATTCATAAGGTAACATGTCCAATAAATGTAAAAAAATGTTGCTAAATCTAATAATTCCTATAGTGGATGATAAAAGATACTAATTAAAAATTATTTATTCAAAAAAAAAAATTATTATAATTTATAAAATGTTAAAAAACAATGTTACATTATTGATAAAAAAGTAACATTTTTAATAATTATGATAAAAAAATGTTACTAAAGATAGAAAAGTGTAATCATCTATAGTAACATTTAAAAAACAATGTTACATTATTGATGATTGTATTCTTTGTAAGTACATTTTTAAGAAAAATGTAACTATAGCATGCATATAGTAACATTTTTAATAAATGCAGCCAAGCAAATGTCATTATAGCTACTATATGATGTAGTGCGCATATGGCATCAGAGTTATCTCAGTTGCTTCATAGTGTAGTATTTGGTATTCCTACTCCACTTCCTCCTTCAAGGTCTCATGATTATGATCATTCCATTCCTTTGTTGAAAGGCACGACACCGGTCAAAGTTAAACCTTATAGATATCTCCATAGTTAGAAAGAAGAAATCAAAAAAATTGATAAAGGATTGTTGGAAAAAGGCACTATTCAACCAAGTAGAGTTCTTTTTCTTCCTAAATTATTTTATTTAAAAAGAAAGATGGTTCATTGATGACCTTCCTCCCAATAGAATGACGTTCAACATGGATGAGGATGTGAAGAGGAGTTACAAAAGCTTAAGGTGAGGTAGATATGGAGGTGTTTGGGTTCGATAATTTGAGATCAACTCTTAAGGAAGAAAGCTAGAGTAGTCCTATAGAGGAGCTAGTATAAGGTGACTTAGAGACTAGTAAGATACAATTTTGCAGAGTTTCTTTATTAATCTCGAAATGATTTTTACAATGTATGATGACCACTACTTATAGGGTAAGGAAACCCTACAAGAGTCTACAAAAATGAAAGGGAAATTCAAGCTCTATTGATAGTCCATTATTTATATGGTCATTTCTAACATCCGAATTTAAAGTTTAATATGAACTTTGAATAAGAAAATGTCTAAGATATTAGGGTTCTCATTAATAAGTTTAGATTTATGTATAACAGATTAGGACTTGTTAAATAGTGGTGTAAATGCTAGAGTGAGAATTAGAAGTATATTGTTTAATGTTTTTTATATTCATTTTATTCATGAAATCTAACCCCAAAGAAGCCTTTACCATATAGTAATTTCATAAATTTTATTGCTCTCTAAGTCTTAGATTTATTTCATACGCATCAACATTTTTCATTCTTTAAAAGTTCTTAGCCTTAATTAGTGAATAAACATATTTTTTTTCTAAACAACACAAGTCTATATGGGTAACAATATCTACACTTGCCAATTTTTGTAAAATGCGACTAGAGGGTCAAAGGTCATAGCCACCAACCAAGGGTGTGTACGTTGGTAAGGAAACTTCCACTCTTCCTTATTCCTATTCCATTTTCATTTTCCATGCACTTTCACTCCCTCTTATATTTTCCATCACCATAATTTCACGTAAGTTGTGATATTGTTCAGGTCCCATTTCTCCTTCCATCTAACCACGAAACCTATCAAGATCCACTCAAAAACCCTAAACAACATTCAACCTTCACCCACCATCCATATATTCACCAAAAAGATGTTTAAACTTTCTCTCTCAAACACATACACCATTCCTTTAGCCCAAGCCCTTTTACCACCACCCAATATTCGTTAATTTTCATCAAACCAAGAAAGAAACCTACCACTAACCTTTCGCAACATAATGATGTCTTCTTCTTAGCTCCACAAAGTGATGCACATAGCAATATGACTCCATTAAAGGTTGTAGAAGCTATAAAGGATGAAAGAGAAGTGTTTTTGGTTTAGTGGAGGTGAAGATATCTTAAGAGAGAGGAGGCCAACTCTCAAGGAAAGACGCTAGAGTAGACTAGTTATGAGGGTTTTAGAATGAGCTCAAGTAAAAGGAATGTGCACTCATTTTGGCAGCAATTCAATTCTCAAATTCAAGTTGGATTTTACATGAGCTAAGCCTTGTATTTATAGTGTAAAAGTAAAACAAGATGTCTCCAAAAAGGAGAAGGAAAAATGGTCTACAAAATTGAATTTTGGAGCGAAAAGGAGAACATCACTAGTGTAGTTGATGAAGATGTGACAACCTCATCAAGCTCTATGGATGACAACCCTAGGAGGATCACTAGGAGCATGACAAAAGGGAAGGCATCATCCTCTTTATTTTGCATTACTCTAGTTTCAATTTCATGAAGTTGGTTTTGGTTGACTATTTTAAGTTAACTTGTTGACCTTGACTTAGGGGTTGACTTGTTGACTCAAGATTAACTTAACCTTAAACCAACATGCTAATGTCACTTATTTGCTTTTGTAGGAATAAGAGAGAGGGGACCGCATAGGAGGACACTTGGCATATCAAGGAGGAAAGAGAAGGAGCAAGACCTTTTAGAAGCATCTAGAGAGGGGGCAACCCACATGCCATGGACACCAAGACTTCTAGAAACTTCTAGAAGCATTCTTTAGAGCCTTGGCCGTGAAGTCTTGCCACCTAGATGGCTTGGCCGATAATCCCTTCTAGAAACATCCATGTGCACCTATGTTGACCTACCTTCTAAAACATGCTAGATTTATTTTTGTAATCCTCATACTTTGTTGTTTTGTCAAGAGGCCCCTAAACTCTTCTATGTGAGGGGACCTCTAACACTTGTATAGGTGTTGAACATTTTGAGAAATTTATACACTTTGTGTTTCAACCTTTTGTGAGAGCATTCCTCCAGAGAGAGTGGATTTCTTTCAAGCCTTATCTTGCCTTGGCAAGTGGCGGCATTCACCACTCATCTTCAAGGTTGCCATGGCTTCTTCTAGCCTAACCTTGTAGTGGCGTGATCCTTCCATCTACTCCATTTCCTTTACTTATCATTTTATGTTTCTTCACTTATTGGTATTTCGGTCTTTCATCTCTTTTATGTGTTTCCTTTTGTTTCTCAATTGTAATCAATCCTTTCTTCTCTTCTCTAGAACCTTCAAAATGAACCTTCACATCTAGATAACTTGCTATCTTAATGTGCAGTGGGAATTTCCTTGGTTTTCTTAAGAAATCATCACTATATTCATTAATCTTCTAAAAGGAACATGATAATCCTACTCAATAGTTTTCTCTTTTTACCTCACCCTTTAGGTCTCGGTTCTAGTGCATACGTCACTTATCAAAATGCAATGTCATTTTTGTAATTAACTAGAACTTATAGGCTTCAGTTGCATGTAAACCAAAGCATATAACATGTTTTGGCTGCAGTTACACAACAATTGAGACCTAAGACTGTGCAGAAATTCAAATTTTATTATTATTTAATCAGGTGGAAGTTATATGCATCGGTTTTAAAATGACCAAGGCCAAAATAGGAGATTATATGCTTCGGGTTAAAATTATAACTAAGGCATAAGGTTATATGCTTTGGTTATTAATTAGAACCGATGCCTAAAGTTCAATTTATGGGTTTTATTGGGGAAACTTTTTCGCAGAGCCATGGTCTTCTTCCTCTATCGCGTTCACCTACTTCTTCTTCCACTATACAACTTCGCGCTTGGCTCACCCTCTACAACAGGTTCCTCCTCGCGATGATGGACGGTGGTTGTGGTGGTATAGTCGTTAACACAATGGTGTTGGGTGGTTCTTCCTCCCGTGAGCAACTCCATTGGTTGTGGGTTTTTCGTCGATGGAAGCGGCTTCACACGACGTAGTGGACACTTCCTAGCAACTCTATTTCGTCTTCTTGTCTTTGACAGTAGTGACTTTTCTCCCCTTGAATGAATTTGTGGTGCTACTTCTTTTATTCGGCTACTTCTCCATTTCCCTCATATCGCTAAATTTTGATTCCATTAGTGAGTGATTCTGTGATACTTTTGCTTTTCGTATTACTATTTTTGTGCATTGGTTTATTGCCCGTTTGTGTGCATTAAAGGTGGTGGCATGAATGTTATATGTTTTGTGCAATTTAGTGAAATGAAATATGGTTGGAAGAGAAGGTCCATGTAGTTTATTGTAATGGATTGGAATGTTATTTTTTTTTGTAGGTGATATTTATTCAAAAGTTGTAGTGTGCACCAAGTTGGGAGTGCTAGTGGTTGGTAGTGTAAGACCCGTGAAATTAAATAATTAATTAATAAGTGCGGGTGGTGGAGACTTTAATGACATTAAATGCTAACTATCATGACGGGGAAAAGTACTAGCTCAAGTGGTTGAGAGTACTTAATTGTGTGAGAGGACTTGGGTTCGAGTCCTGTGTATGCCTTTTGTGTTATTTGATTTATTATTATTTTGATAATCTATTTGTGACTAGTGAGTGATATTATAATTATAGGATTATAATAGTTATCACTAAATATGAATTGACATAATAGTTGTGCTTTGGCCTTATGAGTGGAGGGTCATGGGTTCAAATCTTGTTAGATATGAAAGGGAAAAGGTAAACTTAGCATAAGGGGGCTGGAAACCATTATATAATGAAAATCCTTTAATAGAAATTAAAACACCATAAAGCCTATTTTCGTTTTAACATTTAAACCCCTAATTGAGAGACATATAAAACGTCATTTTGAGGGAAAAATAAGGTTTTGGCAGTGATGTCATTGGGTTTTGGAAAGGGGAACGAAATTTAGAGAGTGAGAGGCTGAATTGGGAGGAAGTTTGAAGCAAAACTGTGGTGACAAAGGAACATTCATTTTTTTTCTCTCAATTTGAAGCAAGAAGCTAGGTTAGGGGAGTTTTCCTTTGTGTGTGTAAATTACATGATATGTATTATGATTTTCTGTCATTGCCTTCTCAATTGGAATATGAGTGTTGTGAATTCGTGTATGTGGTTTTAAGTTTCAAAACCCTTTTATGCATTATATGTTTTGGGAATGAGGGTTTTTCGTATTGAATGGTTGTGGATGCCTAAATCTTGTGTTTTGGTAGTTTAAATGGATATAAAGCATGTTTACATGGTTTGATTATTGGAATAGATGGAATGGGATTGATTAAACTATATTTTTATATGGTTTGGGTAAATTGTGTGCATGAACAGAGATGAAACTCTGCAAATCTCGCCCAAGCAAGTCCATCTTGTCTAAGCGAGAGTTGCAGAACCTCGTTCTAGTTTTTGGTTCGCGTTGCTCGCTTAGGCGACCTTGCGTCAGTGTTGAGCGACAAATACGCTCGCTTAGGCGAGAATGGCTCGCCTAAGCGAGGTCGCGATGAAACCTATGCGAGTTAGGTGTGACTTCTCGTCCAGGCGAGGGGTTTTGGGGTGTTGAGGGACAGGGATGCTCGCTTAGGCGAGAATGGCTCGCCTAAGCGAGGTCGCGATGAGTCCTGATGCTGTTTATTTCGAATCCTCGTCAAGGTGAGGGCTGTGTGTTTTGAGCGAACGTGGGTCTCGCCTAGGCGAGACGGGCTCGCCTAAGCGAGATGATGTGTTGCAGCCACTGTTTCACACTCGCTCAGGCGAGGTGCGTTAGCTTAAGCGAGGCTGATGGACTAGCTTGTGCGAACACCATTGGCTTAAGTGAGAATGTTAAAAATCCATGCTTGTGTGTGTTGTTTGAGCTATTTTTTTCTATGTATCCTAAATTATGGGAAGTATATACATGTTTTGTGGTGTTTAGGCTTGAAGGACTAAGTCCATAGAATTTTGGGATGTGCTTGGTTTGAGTCGCAAACGAGGAGTTCGTGATGGGTGGACTGCATGCGGAACGTGAACAGTTAAGTTCACCGGAGGTACTCTCGTTGGGATAGGTGAGTGAGGGAGTTCATCTTATGCTCAACTTGAGAATGCTATGAGCGAGGGAGTTCATAGTAGGAAAGGTGAGTATGCGTGTCCGGGTCTGAGTGAGGAGTTCGGATGAACGGGCGTGAGAGTCCGTGAAGCAAGACTACAAGCGGGATAGGCTTGTAGGTTGACCTACCTTAGAAAACATGCATGATTTACTAGCTGGGATTTATTTCATATTTAATTATGTTTATGTGCATAACTCACCCTATCTGCTTGTCTGTGGCGATGATCAGGTAACTTGTTATCCGAGAGCAGATAATGTTTCAGGTGAGCCAGGAGATGCTTAGTGGCAAAGTGAGGGATCAACCTACATGGGGATTTTATAAAGACTGTTATTAAATTTTCTTGTAATTTGAATTATTGATTTTTACTATTTTGATCTTTAAATTGTAAAAGGGATTTTGGAATATTTTGACTCTTAATATTTTATGGTGGATGTTTATGGTTTTAAATTTCCCGCGTTTTGGGGAAATGGTTTACTAATAAATGAGGAATTTATTTATGTCTCGTTAATTTTATTTTTTTCTAAGTAATATCCTACCGGGATGTTACAGGTAGTGCGCCTAATTGGCACGAAAACGTCTTTTGTATCTTTATTGTTGGTGACGTGTCATGCTCATAGGTGCCTATAATCTTCTAACCTTTATTTTTAATAGGAGTCTATATTTTTTTATGCCACTTATTTAGATGTTAGATATGTTATTAATTATATGATTAAATATATTGTGTTAGCCTTAGTTTCCCATTTGAGATTGAATACAAAAATTATTTATTGTCTCTAATTTTTCTTTTTCGAAAAATTTTTTGTGCCCTCTTGGATGGAGAAGATCTCCAATAAATCGAGGTATTCAATAAGCCAAGGAATCAGGCGAAAATTCAAGTCAAAAAACATGTCTCCATATATCCGAGGTCATTGCAAGAATCCAGAAGGATGTCTCCATAGAGTCGAGGTTATTGCAAGAATCCAGAAGGATGTCTCCCTAGGATCGACATCACTGGGGGTAGCTGGTTGAAGGTTCAAGATTTGCGAGGATGTCACCCAAGGAACAACCTCCCTAGAGAAAGCTAAGGCTGAGAGGAGAATATTCGATAATATAAAAGAGAATCTTGGAGAAAAATCGCATCTACATTTGATGAATATAAAACATATTAGGAGATATTATTGTTGTTATTTACTAATTATCTTCTGATTAGATTATTTGAGAATATTTGATTATGTATATTTACAAAAATTGTACCCGACTTGCTTATAAATAAAAGTGTTACGTCCGCGATCAAGGGAGGAGAATTATTTTGGCATAAGTGCATCATTAGCAAAGGTTAAAATACTTCTTTCTTTTTGTCTTCGGTCTAAGGTTATTTTACACCTTTTTTTAGCAGAATAATTTTATTTTCTAAGACATAATTTAAGAGGAGACAATACTAATAATTTAAATGTATTCAATCTTGAATTGTCCAGTTGGACAGTTAAAAAGATTATTCATTCTCTAGTACTTTATTAGTGCATATATATTTTAATATACATATCTTAAAATTCATGAATATTTTTCAACTGTACTTTGTATTGATCTTCGGGTGCATATTTGATTGTGGTTGATAATAACTTTCATTTTGTGTATCCTAAAGACCATGCGAAATGTTGGCAAAATTTTGTAAAATTTAAGATATGTATTTTAAAAGTAATATGTTCCAATAAAATAAAGAAAGTGAATCGTCTTGAATGGGATAGGGTCAGACCTTGATTACACAAGCGACGTGAGCATTTATTCAAAAATTACTGAAATTGTTCATGCAATTTCACTATAGATACGTATGGATCGAGATTAGATTAATTCACCACGCATCAGTGCTAAGTATGAGAACGAAGTACAAGAATTTATACAATTTACGCAACGTTATGGGGGTAGAAGTGATGAGAGGTGAAGTTTAGATGTCCTTGTGTCAACTATTTGAGTGGGAGAAAGTTGAATGCAACTCAGGTTAGAGAACATCTTATTTGTGATGGTTTTCTTAGAAGTATACAATATGGACATGGCAATAGCGAATTAATAGACTTTCCAATTGTTTCCCGAAATGAATATGTTATCGATTTCACCATGGAAGAGCGACGGAAAGAACGAGTGCAAAAAGACAATATGGAGGACATGATACAGGATGTTGGCGCAAAAGCTTTTACACAAGTGCATGTGTATCAGACGATGTCTGCTGATGCGGAAACTCCGTTGTATGTGAGTTTAACTAAGTTCACGCGGTTGTCAACGATTTTAAGACTTATGAATTTGAAAGCGACCAATGGGTGGACGGATAAAATTTTCACAGAATTGCTTGTTCTTTTGAATGAAATGTTTCCCAAGGAAAATACTCTACCCACTCGAAACTATGACGCCAAGAAATTTCTTTTTCCGATGGGTATGGAGTATAAAAGGATACATGCATTTCCTAATAATTGCATGTTATACAAAAAGGAATTTGAAGATTTAAAAAAATGTCCAAAGTGTGGGTTATTACAGTACAAGCAGAAAAGAAACAGTGAAGATAGTGGTCAAATAGAAAAGGAAGGATCTGCTTTGAAAGTAGTCTGGTACTTTCCAATCGTGCCCATACTTAAGCGTTTGTTTGCAAATCCTAAAGAAGGTAACAACCTTAGATGGGATGCAACTGAGAGAAGATGTGATGGACTACTTCGTCATCCAGTTGATTCAATGCAATGGAAGAATATTGATCAGAAATTTTTCAAGTTCGGTCAAGAATGTAGAAATGTTATGTTTGGCTTACAAACCGATGGAATGAATGCATTCAGTAATTTAAGTACAAATCACATTTGTTGGCCCATTATATTATTCATTTACAACTTATCTCCTAGAATTTACATGAAGAGAAAATACATGATGTTGTCTTTGATGATATCTAGTCCAAAGGAGCCTGGAAATGACATTGATGTATATCTCAATCCAATAGTTGAAGACTTGAAGTTATTGTGGGTTGATGGGGTTGAAGTATTTGATGTTGTTGCTTCTAAAACTTTCATGATGCATGCAATGTTATTTTGCACCATTAATGACTTTCCAACTTACGGTAATTTGTTGGGGTACAATATCAAGGGTCATAAAGCATGTCCTATATGTGAAGAAAACACTACATATCATCAATTGAAAAACAAAAGGAAGACTGTGTATCTACGCCATTGAAGGTTTTTCCAAGCTAATCATCCTTATCGAAGGTTAAAGAAAGCATTCAATGGACATCAGGAGAATGACGAAGCACCAATTCCATTGACTAGCCTTCAAATTCATGAAAAAGTTAATAAAGTACATCATCTATTTGGGAAAACATTCAAGAAGTCATCTGCATTGAGCCCTTGGAAAAAAAATCAATATTCTTTTATCTTCCATATTGGTCGAAGTTACAAGTTAGGCATTGCATAGATGTCATGCATGTAGAGAAGAATGTGTGTGATAGCTTGATTGGTACACTACTTAACATTTAGGGAAAGACAAAAGATTGAGTAAATGCTCGTTTGGATTTGGTTGAAATGAAGATCCGAGAAGACTGTTGCCTCTTGCATAGGCGTACTTATTTGCCTCTTGCATGTTACACTATGTCCAGACAAGAGAAGATAAGTTTTTGCTTATGTTTAAAGAGTGTCAAGGTACCTCAAGGATACTCTTCAAATATTCAGAGTTTAGTGTCCATGCAAGACTTGAAGCTTGTT
>Ga0214545_1005567_pt1 | contig 22629 bp, 17 predicted proteins | sample CNSS4metaG_FD_160064 | JGI IMG/M metagenome (GOLD analysis project Ga0214545, IMG submission 160064) | Root nodule microbial communities from cowpea collected in UCLA plant growth center, Los Angeles, California, USA - CNSS4 | ecosystem: Host-associated > Plants > Roots > Nodule | place: USA...
TTTAAATTAAAAATAGAAAAGATTATTATTTTTTATTAAATTTGATAACATTTTAAGTTTTCTAATTGAAATATTGTACTACAAGAAAGTCCTAATTACTTATGACTGACCAATTATTTAAAAGAAACTACTGTAGAGGTGGTTAAGTGTGAAACCCCCTTAAATAAAACTATCTCTTTTTCTCTATCTGTAAGGACCTAAACACTAGCTACTTCCACCCTCCCCTTCTGCTCTCAATTCTCCCTCAAAACTTCTCCTACTTGATCAGTTCCCTCACCATTTCCTTGCATTTTGTGACCAGATTCTGGAAGAATAGACTCAACAGAACCCTCTGATGATTCATCCCCAACTCCCTTCATCCTTAGTAGGTTCCATTTCTCCTTTTGGTTCAATTCCAACTAGAATCCATCTCTTTTGTCTCTGAATTTTGGGTTTAATTATGGGATTCTCCCTTCTCTATGTCTTGGTGATGAACTTCTAGGTTAATTTAAGATCTCTGCCTCCTTGATACCAATTTGACTTCACCAAGCTCAAATCTTAGCAAAAAGGTAAGGGAAGCTAACCTTCACTTAATTCTCGAGTATTTAGGGTCTTTGTGTGCTTGGATGGTATGATTCTTTGCTTAATTGTTGTTTGGAACTACTTGTTGTGTGAAATTGGATTTTGGCATGAATTTCGTATCTCTTCATGTGAAGAACAGTTTGGAAATCCTAATAATTTCGCCCAGGCGAGTAGCTCTCGCTTGAGCGAAAGTATCAGAGAGTTACCTCTATTACTGTGCGAGGTCTCGCCTAGGCGAGCTAGGGTCGCTTGAGCGAAAGATCCTCTCGTCTAAGCGAACCAGCTTAGCCTGAACGAGAATTTGCAAAGTTTTTGGGTTGCCCACTGATCCACTACTTCTGGTGTTTAATTAGTAGTTTGTTCATGCTTTTGGAATAGAGCATTTTGGGATATACATGTTATATCTTTCCTTAGCATAGGTTATGTGAGTAGTTGGAAGTTTAAACGGTTACTTGGGATGACTGTCTTAACCTCGTGTATGGCTTTTCTAACTACCTGCTTTGCTATATCAAAATATGATGTTTTGTTTGTCGCTTAAAAACTGTTAAATGGGATGTTACATTAAGCGTATATATTAGTTTTTAAAATGCTATATTTGATTTCTTCATTGTTAGGCTACGTCAATAATTTTTTAACCTAATTGTACTTCAATTGTGGTAAGTTAGATTATCACACATTCTTTTCAATTGTTAAAAAAGAAGAACAAAGTGGTGTATCATTTCATTTAAATTTTTGTTTTTTATTACTGTAAAATAATTTCTAATTTTATTGATAATTAAGAAAATATTATAGAATAAAATATTATTACAATAATGGTTGTGGTAATCATAATATATAAAACTTATTCATCGAATTTTATGTTCTAGTTATATCTTTTATCTTTTTACATCTTTAAAAGAATAACTTGTTATATCTTGAAAGAAAAGAAAATATTTTATCTTAAAAACATAATTTGATAAGTTTTAAATGATTTTTAATTGAAATCATGTGCTATAGAAATAAAAGTTAATAAAATATTACTAAAGTATCATTTTCTAAAATTTAAAAAATAGAATTAACTAAAACGCTTATAGTATAATTACATTTCAAAAATGAGAAATATTTAAAAATAGATAAATATTTTAAAATAAAAAATAAAAATAAAAAAGTTACTTTTTTTATTTATTGGATAAAAATTTAAAGTGTTTTAATTGAAATCTTGTGATATAGAAAGAAGATAAGAAAAAATATTAATAACATCAAGTTTTCTAAAAATCTTAAGGAAGAAATATTTAAAAAATAGAAAATTTAAAAATCTTATAATAGAATTATATTAAAAAATGAGAAAAAATTAAAAAATACAGAAACATTTTCAAAGTATTTTAAATTCAAAATAAATAAAAAGTATCTTTTTTAAGTGTTTTGATAATTTTTTTTAGTTTCATAATTGAAATATAATGTAATAAAAAAAATAAGATAATGAAATATTAGTAAAATTATCATTGTCTAAAAAATAAAAAATATAAATATATAGAAACATTGAGAAATATTCAACCATAAATACATATTTAAAAAAACATTTTGAATTAAAAATAGAAAAAATTATTATTTTTTATTAAATTTGATAACATTTTAAGTTTTCTAATTGAAATATTGTACTATAAGGAAGTCCTAATTACTTATGATTGACAAATTATTTAAAAGAAATTACTATAGAGGTGGTTAAGCATATATATTAGTTTTTAAAATGCTATATTTGATTTGTTCATTTTTAGGCTATGTCAATACTTTTTTAATCTAATTAGTCTGTGACCCATGCATATTCACTGGTCTTTTTTTTGTATTTTTTAAATAATATAATTGATATTATATTTATTATTTATAGAAAATATGTAATTAATTTTTAAATAAAAATTTTTAATAGAAAAGAAATAAAAAATACACATTTTTTAATAGTAACCTATACCTACCTCTTTTTATTTAAATATAATATAAAATTATCTCATAAAAATATGATATTGTAGTTTTATAAATTTAATAATAATATTTATTGTTTATGGTCATTGTAATAGAAATATTTAAATAAAATAAAAATAAATATTATCAATTTTGATTAAATAAATATTTAAAAGTAGTACTATACTAATATTTTTACTATTACTAATATTATCAATAAATTTAATAATAACAACAATTATATATAATCATAATATTAATATATTATATATTAATATTGTTAATAATACTAATAATAAGAATAACAATAATAATATAGTAATAATTTTACTATTACTACTAATGTTAATAATTTTGACAATAACAAAATATAATAGTAATAATACTAATAGTAATACTAATAATTTCACCCCTAATTTAAGTATTAATTTTCATATATTATAGTTAATAAATTTTCTAATTACTTCTTTACTCATAATAATAATAATAATAATAACTATTTTTTTGAATTAATTACTTCGATGTAATGATAAATTAACAACAAAAGGAATAAAAAAATGCAAGTAATTGGAACATGATCATGTAGTAAATATCAATAAAATTGGTGTCTAACTATAATAATAATATCCCGTATTGATAAAAATAATAATAATAATAATACACAACTATATATATAAAGATACATGGTCTCCTATTTTGTTTTTACAATTATATTCTCTTAATTAATATTTTTTAAATTTAAATTATTATTGATAATAAAAAAAATTAGTCTTTAGTTCTATTATTTTACTAATTTTAGTAACTACTTTTTTTAATTCAGCTAATTACTCGGATGTAAAGATAAATCAACAACAAAACAAATAAAAATGCAAGTAATTAATATATAATCCATAATGGATAAAAGTAAAATGTATATCTAAATACTACATTAATATTATTTAAAATAAAAATAAAAATAATAATAATAATAATAATTATTATTATTATATTAATATTAATACTAATGCTAATTATTATTTTTTAAATTTAAATGATTATTTATAATAAAAAAACTACATTTTAGTTTTATTATTTTACTAATTTTAGTAACTACTTTTTTGGATTCAGCTAATTACTCAAATGTAAAACAAACCAACAACAAAGCAAATAACAATGCAAGTAATTAAAATATAATCTCGTAGTATATAAAATAAGATGTGTATCTAAATACTGTGACATCCCATTTGAATAGATAAAATCTACTAAATAAAACATCACACAGTCATAATAAAGAGCAGTCAGATTTGGAACAACATACATAAGAAACCCAACTGTTACAGTCATCCAAGAATGTACTGTGAAAGCAAACTTGGGCATACCACCATGCCATAACAAACGCAAAGGAAAGTTAACAATTTAACAAAGGACGATGCTCCTCTAGAGCATGAAATTACAAAAAGGCACTTAGGGCCATAGACTGCTCCTGAGAGTCACACAACAGATCCCCTAAGCTGCACCATTGCTACCACCGGGCCTACTCCTAGAATTTCCTCCATCTGCTCCCACCAAGGGTGATCATCGCAAAAGAGAAAACACAACAGGAACATAAACAGAAATGCAAGGGTAAGCTAGTGCAATTTAATCTTATCATGATATAACAGACAAGTACTTAAACATTCCTTAACATGCAACACAACAGGCACAGAGAATCATGTTATAACAAACAAGTAGGACACTATGACTCAATTATTCGAATAAATATACTAAGATCAGATTCACTGGACGCTTGCACTTGTGGTGGCCTCTACTACTCTGCAGCGTCATTGCCAATGGGTTTCACCCTACCACACACAAGGTTAACCTTCAAGCATCCAAGGCCATTATCCTGCCAAAGACTAAGGCCTCCGGCCACTCTCACCACTTGGGTCAGTTTGCTCTACTTGAGACTCACTGACCCATTTGAGTTTCGGGATGCGGTCCTTACTTGAATCCATACCTTAATATATACACTACACACCACCATGAGGTCTCCCCACGAGACTCATGGAATTATGCCTATCACACACCAAATTCATGTTTCTCATACCTTAACTACCACATTTATCTCATACATCCAATTCTCATGCCTCAATACCACCATTCAACATTTCCAGGCTATAAATTAATCCAAGCATGCTATTTTCTGCCAATACAGTTCAAATAATTCATGCATGTCCATGGAAATATCCAGCCATAACAGAGAATAGAGAAATAACATGCAATCTTGCACTGATCTTGCTTAGGCTAAAAGCCTTCGCCCAGGCGACAATAACTGTCTCGCCTAAGCTAGGCATTCTCGCCTAAGCGAGACGCGAAGTGCTGGTACAGTGGCCACATCTGTGAGTTCTCACCTGAGCGAGCCCCACTCGCCTGGGCGAGATCGTCCTTCGCCAAAAAATCACGAGTACTTCGCTTAAACGAGGACTCCAACAGAGGCACCACTGGTTTCCTCAAGGGCTCGCCTAGGCGAGCTGTCCTCGCTTAAGGGAGACGTGCATCGCTCAAAAACCAAGGTTGGTCGCCTGGATGAGAAGCTCGAGCAGAACCAGGGTGAGCATCCTGATACTCTCGCCTAGGCGAGACGAGCTCGCTTGGGCGAGAATGACAGATCTCACCACTGTTAGCACACATGCAGTATCGAAAACAGCCAAAACCAACATCCAACCACGCATGCAACTTAGTTTCATCCGATAAAAATATACTACTCAAGCATGTAAACATAGAACAAACCAAGAACACCCAAGAATAACTTTGAACTGGTAAATCTAGCTCCCCTTACCTTGTTATACGCTAGCGGAATAGAGTGGTAACCCAAGAAAAGTAGTGGAGCACTGGAGCAAGGTATGGAGCTGAAAACAAACCCACATAGAGTTGAGAAAGGGGGTGCTAGGGAGAACCCAAGACAAAACCATTAGCCTCTGAACTGGAGAAAGAGAAGAACAAGGTTGGAGTTCGACTTACCTGGAAGTACAATATCCTTAGCTAGCTTGAAACAAAGGGGAGAACCTTTGTGCCCTAGCAAAGCTCTTACACTAGACGAGGGGAGGGAACAAGGAGCTGGTTTTTCTGAAAATGGAACAGAATGAAGGGGTTAGGGGCTGGCAAGGGTATTGGGTCCCCTTATTGGGTCGGCCTTAGGCCCACGAATGACTAGGCCCAAATACTCAGCTGAAAAGGACAAAAAGAGGGCTTACAATATCTCCCCAACAACAAAAATTTTTCGTCCTCGAAAAATTAGACTTACCAGAATAGATATGGATATGAACTCCTCATCTCCTCCTCTAGCTCCCAGGTAGAGTCCTTTGTCCTTCGGTCCTAGATGACCTTCACAAGATTAGTAGCTCTTCCCTTGCGCTCCTTCACTTGGCGATCCTCTATAGCCACGTGTTGTACCACTACCTGGAGATCCTCCCTAACTTGCACATCCTCTGCCTCCAACACATGTGACGAGTCAAAAACATACTACCGTAGCTGTGAGACATGGAAGACTGGGTGTAGATTAGTCAATTAGGGTGGCAATGCAATCTCATAAGCCACGGGCCCTATCCTCCTCAAGATCTGATACGGACCCAAGAACTTAGGAGACAACTTCCTTGATTGGATAGCCCTCCCCACGCCAGTGGTTCGGGTCACCCTCAAGAACACATGCTCCCCAGCCTCAAACTCTAAGGGCCTCCTCCTCCGGTCTGCATATGTTTTCTGCTGACTCTAAGATACTTGCAACCTATCCCTCACCAACTGCACCTTCTTTGTGGTTTGTTGCAACAACTCAGGTCCTACGAAAACTGACTCACCATCTTGGTACCAACATAAGGGAGTCCTACACCTCCTCCCATACAAAGACTCATATGGCGCCATCCATATACTCGCCTGGAAACTATTGTTGTAGGTGAACTCCACCAGCGGTAACACCTCATCCCAACTACCAAGGTGGTCCAAGATACATGTCCTCAACAAGTCCTCCAAGGATTGAATCACCCTCTCTGACTGGCCATCTGTTTGAGGATGATAGGCAGAACCCATCCTCAGCCTGCTACCCATAGCCTCCTGTAGCGTCTGCCAGAACCTCGAAGTGAACCGGGGGTCTCTGTCAAACACTATGCTACTGGGCACTCCATGAAGTCTCACTATCTCTCGGATGTAGAGTTGGGCCAACTTGGCCATAGACATTCTGAGATTCACCGCCAAAAAGTGAGCACTCTTCGTTAGCCGATCCATCACCACCCATATAGCATCATGCCTTCTCATGGTGCGAGGCAAGTGGGTAACAAAATCCATAGCTATGCTATCCCACTTCCACACCGGAATATCTAAGGGTTGAAACGTTCCACCAGGTTTCTGATGCTCCACCTTAGCCTTTTGACAAGTCAAACAGGCCGATACGAACTGTGCAACTTCCTTTTTCATGCCTTGCCACCAAAAGTTTTCCTTGAGGTCTTGGTACATTTTAGTCATGCCAGGGTGCAGACTAAAACGACTCTTATATCCTTCCTCAAGGACCAATCTTCTCAACTCAACATCATCTGGTACACAGACCCTGCCTCTGAACCTCAGCACACCATCACTACCCAAGGCAAACTCCTTGGCCTGATCTGACCCAAGTAGCTCTTTTACACTCTACAAACTAGCATCTTATGCTTGCTTCTCCTTAATCAAGCTCAGGAAGTCGCTAGATATAACCAAGGTGCTACACCTAATGAATTTTGGCTCCAACTCAAACTATAGCTTCATGTCTCTAAAGCTCTCAAGCAACTCCATCTCTTTTATCATCAGGTGTGCCACATGCACGGTCTTCCTACTCAGTGCGTCTGCCACCACATTCGCTTTCCCTGGGTGATAGAGAAGCTCAAAGTCGTAGTCCTTCAAAAACTCTATCCACCGCCTTTACCTCATATTCAACTCTTTTTGATCAAAGAGATACTTCAAACTCTTGCGGTCACTAAACACACGGAACTGTACACCATACAAGTAGTGCCTCCAGATTTTCAAAGCAAAAACCACCACTGCTAATTCTAGGTCATGAGTGGGGTAGTTCTTCTCATGAACCTTCAACTGCCTTGAAGCATAAGCCACCACCTTCCTCTCTTGCATGAAGACACACCTAAGGCCCTGATGAAAGGCATCACAGTAAACCTCAAAGGGTTTACTCACATCCGGGATTACCAATACTGGAGCACTCGTCAGCCTCTGCTTAAGCTCCTTGAAGCTCTCCTCACACCTATCAGTCAATACAAACGGTTGATCCCTCTTGGTTAGCTGTGTCAGGGGTGCCACTATCTTGGAGAACCTCTTTATAAACCTCCTGTAGTAGCCAGCTAAACCCACGAAGCTCCGAATCTTCGTCACAGACATGGGACATTCCCACTGTATTACGGCCTCCACCTTAGCTGGATCCATAGCTATACCTTGAGATGATATCACGTGCCCCAAGAACTGGACCTCTCTCATCCAAAAGTCACACTTTGACAACTTGGCAAACAATTGTCTCTCCCTCAAGATACCAAGCACAATCCTCAAATGCTCGGTATGTTCCTCATGCGTCCTGGAGTAGATAAGAATGTCGTCTATGAAGACCACGACAAACTTATCTAGAAACGGGCGGAAGATCCGGTTCATGTAGTCCATGAACAAAGTAGGGGCATTAGTCACACCGAATGGCATGACAACATACTTGTAGTGCCCGTATCTGGATCTGAAAGTAACCTTCTCTACATCTTCTGCCTTCACCAGAATCTGATGATAACCTGATCGGAGATCAATCTTGGAGAACACTAACGCCCAATGTAGCTGATCCATCAAATCATCTATTCTTGGCAAGGGGTACTTGTTTTTGATGGTCAGCTTGTTCAGCTGCCTATAATCCACACACAACCTCGAGCCGCCATCCTTCTTCTTTACCAACAAGACGGGCGCTCCCCACGACGAAGCACTCGGTCGTATAAACTGTTTCTCGAGCAATTCCTCTATCTGCTTCTTTAACTCCACCAACTCCGTTGGAGCCATGCGGTAAGGAGCTATCGACACAGGGCCAGCTCCCGGTACCAAGTCTATGGAGAACTCAACTTCTCTCCTCAGTGGTAAACTTGGTACCTCTTCGGGGAACACAAAGTCCCTGACCACTAATATCACGGTGATCCTCTCCTCCTTCTCAACCTCTATCGTGGCAAAGATCATATAGCACTGTGCATCGTCCCGGATTTCCTTCATAACCCCATGTGAAGACAACAACTCAGGCTCCTCTGAGTTGGAGAACAACAGCTTCTTCTCCCGACAATCTATGAGAACATGATTGGCAGAGAGCCAATCCATTCCCAAGATCATATCTAGCCCTTGCAGAGGGAGGCATATGAGATTGACCTTGTATACGCGTCCCTCTACCTCAACTGGACATCTAGCACACACAGAAGAAGTCCTAACCAACCCAGATGTCGGGGTAGATACCACGAGGTCAAACGGTAGCTCACACACCGGTAGACCCAACTCCCGCACACATGACTCTAACACAAAAGAGTGTGTCGCTCCAGAATCAAAAAGCACGCAACAGGACTTGCTAGATATCACACAACAACCAATCACAAGGTTACCTGAACTCGCTGCCTCTGACCCAGTCATCGCATAAACCCTGCTTGAAGCTTGAGGCATGCTGCCTCCTCTCCTCTGTTGAGTCTAACCAGAAGTCTGGCTCGGAGTCTGTGGTGAAGGTCTTGCCACTACCCTCCTCAAAGTGGGACAATCTCTACCAAAGTGGCCCTCCCTGCCACAATGGTTGCACCTGCGGAACCCGGATAACTACGGGCAGAAACTCTTCACATGCGGTCCTCCGCAGTGGTGGCACTAGATCCTACTAGGCGGGGAAGAAAAGCCTCTAGACCCCTGTGGCTGTGGATGAGGCCTAGCACATGGCTTCTTCTTCTCTTCAACTCTCGGCCTAGACCCAGATGGTCCACTAACTCTTTGTTGTGGCTGCTGCTGGGCTTCCACCTCTACCTTCATCCGCTCCATGACCCTGGCCTTTTCCACCAAGGCCGCAAAGTCCTTGATGGACAGTAGGGCCACCATCATGCGAATGTCTCCTCTAAGACCATTCTCAAACTTTCTGCAACGCCACTCCTCATCGAGTGACATAGTGTAGAAACGCCCCAAATGCTTGAACCTCTCGGCGTACTCAGCTACTGACTTGTTCCCATGTGTCAACTAGAGGAACACTACCTCCTTTGCGTATGTCACGCTGTCCGGAAAGTACTCTGAAAGAAACCTCCTTTTGAAGGCTTCCTATGTGACATCCTCATGCTTCTCTTCCATCACTAGCCTCATGCTGGCCCACCAATGCTCAGCCTCTCCTGTGAGCATGTAGACAGTGAAAGCAAGCCTGCTCTCATCGGGGCACCTCTTGGCATCAAATATGTGCTCCATATCCTTCATCCATTGGTCCGCCTGGTCGGGACTCATCTTGCCATCAAACTTGGCGGGGTGGTGCTTCAAAAAGTCTTCCAAACTCCATTAAGGGGGTGGAGGTTGGGGATGAGGACCATACATCTGAGCACCAGCAGCATTCTCCCCTAACTGGCGGAGAGTATCCACGTGCTGCCTCTGAGCGTCCTCAGCAGCCTGCCTAGCAGCCTCCATCTGCTGTATCACAAAGTTTTGTTGCTCAAGAGAGGCTTCATGGCGCTGTATCACTGCCTCGTGCTGCTGCAACATGGCATTGCTTTGCGGGGTCAAAGCAGCAGTCATTGCCTCGATCGCCTTAGCAAGGTCTTGCCTATCGCCCTGAGGGGGTGAAGGAGGAGTTATACGCGGGGGTGCCATAACACTGGACACATAGAAAGAACCATCAGAACTTGGTTAGACTGGAAACTCATCTAAACACAACAAGAAAGGCACAACGAAAGTTAAGCAAATACATAACCAACAGACAATTAGGAACGAAGGCTCTGATACCATAAAAATGTGACATCCCATTTGAATAGATAAAATCTACTAAATAAAACATCACACAGTCATAATAAAGAGCAGTCAGATTTGGAACAACATACATAAGAAACCCAATTGTTACAGTCATCCAAGAATGTACTGTGAAAGCAAACTTGGGTATACCACCATGCCATAACAAACGCAAAGGAAAGTTAACAATTTAACAAAGGACGATGCTCCTCTAGAGCATGAAATTACAAAAAGGCACTTAGGGCCATAGACTGCTCCTGAGAGTCACACAACAGATCCCCTAAGCTGCACCATTGCTACCACCGGGCCTACTCCTAGAATTTCCTCCATCTGCTCCCACCAAGGGTGATCATCGCAAAAGAGAAAACACAACAGGAACATAAACAGAAATGCAAGGGTAAGCTAGTGCAATTTAATCTTATCATGATATAACGGACAAGTACTTAAACATTCCTTAACATGCAACACAACAGGCACAGAGAATCATGTTATAACAAACAAGCAGGACACTATGACTCAATTATTCAGATAAATATACTAAGATCGGATTAACTGGATGCTTGCACTTGTGGTGGCCTCTACTGCTCTGCAGAGTCATTGCCAATGGGTTTCACCCTACCACACACAAGGTTAACCTTCAAGCATCTAAGGCCATTATCCTGCCAAAGACTAGGGCCTCTGGCCACTCTCACCACTTGGGTCAGTTTGCTCTACTTGAGACTCACTGACCCATTTGAGTTTCGGGATGCGGTCCTTACTTAAATCCATACCTTAATATATACACTACACACCACCATGAGGTCTCCCCACGAGACTCATGGAATTACGCCTATCACACACCAAATTCATGTTTCTCATACCTTAACTAACACATTTATCTCATACATCCAATTCTCATGCCTCAATACCACCATTCAACATTTCCAGGCTATAAATTAATCCAAGCATGCTATTTTCAGCCAATACAGTTCAAATAATTCATGCATGTCCATGGAAATATCCAGCCATAACAGAGAATAGAGAAATAACATGCAATCTTGCACTGATCTCGCTTAGGCTAAAAGCCTTTTCCCAGGCGACAATAACTGTCTCGCCTAAGCTAGGCATTCTCGCCTAAGCGAGACGCGAAATGATGGTACAGTGGTCACATCTGTGAGTTCTCACCTGAGCGAGCCCCACTCGCCTGGGCGAGATCGTCCTACGCCCAAAAATCACGAGTACTTCGCTTAAACGAGGACTCCAACAGAGGCACCACTGGTTTCCTCGAGGGCTCGCCTAGGCGAGCCGTCCTCGCCTGAGCGAGACGTGCATCGCTCAAAAACCAAGGTTGGTCGCCTGGGCGAGAAGCTCGAGCTGAACCAGGGTGAGCATCCTGATACTCTCGCCTAGGCGAGACGAGCTCGCTTGGGCGAGAATGACAGATCTCACCACTGTTAGCACACATGCAGTATCGAAAACAGCCAAAACCAACATCCAACCACGCATGCAACTCAGTTTCATCCGATAAAAATATACTACTCAAGCATGTAAACATAGAACAAACCAAGAACACCCAAGAATAACTTTGAACTGGTAAATCTAGCTCCCCTTACCTTGTTATACGCTAGCAGAATAGAGTGGTAACCCAAGAAAAGTAGTGGAGCACTGGAGCAAGGTACGGAGCTGAAAACAAACCCACATAGAGTTGAGAAAGGGGGTGCTAGGGAGAACCCAAGACAAAACCATTAGCCTCTGAATTGGAGAAAGAGAAGAACAAGGTTGGAGTTCGACTTACCTAGAAGTACAATATCCTTAGCTAGCTTGAAACAAAGGGGAGAACCTTTGTGTCCTAGCAAAGCTCTTACACTAGACGAGGGGAGGGAACATGGAGCTGGTTTTTCTGAAAATGGAACAGAATGAAGGGGTTAGGGGCTGGCAAGGGTATTGGGTCCCCTTATTGGGTCGGCCTTAGGCCCACGAATGGCTAGGCCCAAATACTCAACTGAAAAGGACAAAAAGAGGGCTTAGAAATATACAATCCAAATAATAAAAATATAATCTTGTGTCAAAACAGAAATCATATTAATAATACTAATATTATTTATGATAAGTATAGTACTAATAACCGTAAATAATAATAATAGTACTAATACTAATAATTTCACTACTAATTTAAGTATTAATTTTTGTATATTATAGTTAATAATTTTTCTAATTACTTCTTTACTCATAATAATATAATAATAATAATATATAATAATAGTAATAACTATTTTTTTGAATTAATTAATCCGATGTAATGATAAATCAACAACAAAAGGAACAAAAAAGTGCAAGTAGTTGAAACATGATTATGTAGTAAATATAAATAAAATGGGTGTCTAACTAAAATAATAATATCCTGTATTGATAAAAATAATAATAATACACAACTACATATATAGAGATACATGTTCTCCTATTTTGTTTTTACAATTATATTCTCTTAATTATTATTTTTTACATTTAGATGATTATTGATAATAAAAAAATTAGTCTTTAGTTCTATTATTTTACTAATTTTAGTAACTACTTTTTCTAATTCAACTAATTACTCGGATGTAAAGATAAATAAATAACAAAACAAATAAAAATGCAAGTAATTAATATATAATCCTAGTAGATAAAAGTAAAATGAGTATCTAAATACTACAATTCAAATAATAACACTAAGATTGATATTAATATAATAATAACACTAATATTATTTAAAAAAAAATACAAAAAATAATAATAATTATTATTATTATATTAATATTAATACTAATACTAATTATTATTTTTTAAATTTAAATGATTATTTATAATAAAAAAAACTACATTTTAGTTTTATTATTATACTAATTTTAGTAACTACTTTTTTGAATTCAACTAATTACTCAGATGTAAAGACAAACCAACAACAAAGCAAATAAAAATGTAAGTAAATAAAATATAATCTCGTAGTATATAAAAGTTAAATGTGTATCTAAATACTACAATCCAAATAATAAAATTGTAAGTAATTAAAGTATAATCTTGTGTCAAAATTGAAATAATAGTAATAATACTGATATTATTTATGATAAGTATAGTACTAATAACCGTAAATAGTAATAATAGTAATAATAATAATTTTATTAATAATAATATCATTAAAACTAATAATAATAATATTATTAGTAATAATAAATTTTTCTAGTTATTTTTTCATAATATATAAAAAGATTAATAAATTATATATTGATATTATAAGTAATACTATACTAATATTTTTACTAATACTAATATTATCAAAAAATTTAATAATAACAACAATCATATATAATCATAATTTTAATATATTATATGTTAATATTGTTAGTAATACTAATAATAATAATAACAATAATAATAACAACAATAATTTTACTATTACTAATAATGTTAATAATTTTTATAATAACAAAATATAATAGTAATAATACTAATAGTAATATTAATAATTTCACTACTAATTTAAGTATTAATTTTCGTATATTATAGTTAATATTTTTTCTAATTATTTCTTTACTCATAATAATAATAATAATAATAATAATAATATATAATAATAGTAGTAACTATTTTTTTGAATTAATTACTTCGATGTAATGATAAATCAATAACAAAAAAAAAACAAAAAAATGCAAGTAATTGGAACATGACGATGTAGTAAATATAAATAAAATGAGTGTCTAACTATAATAATAATATCTTGTATTAATAAAAATAATAATAATAATAATAATAATAATAATAATAATAATAATAATAATAATAATACACAACTACATATATAGAGATACATGGTCTCCTATTTTGTTCTTACAATTATATTCTCTTAATTGTTATTTTTTACATTTAAATGATTATTGATAATAAAAAAATTACTTTTTAGTTCTATTATTTTACTAATTTTAGTAATTACTTTTTTTAATTCAGTTTATTACTCTTATGTAAAGATAAATCAACAACGAAACAAATAAAAATGCAAGTAATTAATATATAATCCGTAGTAGATAAAAGTAAAATGTGTATCTAAATACTACGATTCAAATAATAACACTAAGATTGATATTAATATAATAATAATAACACTAATATTATTGAAAATAAAAATAAAAAGAATAATAATAATTATTATTATTATATTAATATTAATACTAATACTAATTATTATTTTTAAAATTTAAATGATTATTTATAATTAAAAAACTACATTTTAGTTTTATTATTTTACTAATTTTAGTAACTACTTTTTTGGATTCAACTAATTACTCAGATGTAAAGACAAACCAACAACAAAGCAAATAAAAATGCAAGTAATTAAAATATAATCTTGTAGTATATAAAATTAAAATGTGTATCTAAATACTACAATCCAAATAATAAAAATGTAAGTAATGAAAGTATAATCTTGTGTCAAAATTAAATAATAGTAATAATACTAATATTATTTATGCTAAGTATAGTACTAATAACCGTAAATAATAATAGTAATAGTAATAATAATAATAATAATTTTATTAATAATAATATCATTAAAACTCATAATAATAATAATATTATTAGTAATAATAAAATTTTCTAATTTTTTTCATAATATATAAAAAGATTAATATATTATATATTGATATTATAAGTAATAATATACAAATATTTTTATTACCACTAATATTATCAATAAATTTAATAATAACAACAATCATATATAATCATAATATTACTATATTATATGTTAATATTGTTGATAATACTAATAATAATAATAACAATAATAATAACAACAATAATTTTACTATTACTAATAATGTTAATAATTTTTATAATAACAAAATATAATAGTAATAATACTAATAGTAATATTAATAATTTCACTACTAATTTAAGTATTAATTTTCGTATATTATAGTTAATAATTTTTCTAATTACTTTTTTATTAATAATAATAATAATATATAATAATAATGTTAATAATACTAATAATAATATATAATAGTAACATATAATAATAATAATAATTATTATTATATTATTATTGGTTATAATTTTATTACTATCACTACAAATAATATTTATAATAATAATATTATTAATAATTACAAATAATAATACTTATAAAAATATTACAAATAATAAAATTACTTATAGTTGACATCATAAATAAATGAAAAAATAAAACAAATTGGTTTTTGTAGGATTTGAACCCGGATCCTTTTATTACACAGTTTTAAAATGACGAAAAAACTAAATTTTATGACACTTGTCAATAACAGAAAATGGATAATGTAGTGATTTTGGTGGTATCTTCTTTTCTTAATATGTAATAAATTGTACTTCAATTGTGGTAAGTTAGATTATAACACATTCTTTTCAATTATTAAAAAAGAACAAAGTGGTGTATAATTTCATTTAAATTTTTATTTTTTATTACTTGAAAATAATTTGTAATTTTATTGATAATTAAGAAAATATTATAGAATAAAATATTATTATAATAATGGTTGAGGTAATCATAGTATATAAAACTTATTCATAAAATAAAATAAAAAATATCAAATTGGATGTATCATTTAATTTAATCTTTCATTGTTTATTACTTGACGTTATTGCATTACATTGATTGAATTTTATGTTCTAGTTATATCTTTTATCTTTTTACATCTTTAAAAGAATAACTTGTTATATCTTGAAAGAAAAAGAAAATCTTTTATCTTAAAAACTTAATTTGATAAGTTTTAAATGATTTTTAATTGAAATCTTGTGCTATAGAAAAAAAAAGTTAATAAAATATTACTAAAGTATCATTTTCTAAAATTAAAAAAATAGAATTAACTAAAAAGCTTATAATATAATTAAATTTCAAAAACGAGAAATATTTAAAAATAGATAAATATTTTAAACTAAAAACTAAAAATAAAAGAGTTACTTTTTTTTATTTTATTGGATAACAATTTAAATTATTTTAATTGAAATCTCGTGATATAGAAAGAAGATAAGAAAAAAATATTAATAACATCAAGTTTTCTAAATATCTTAAGGGAGAAATATTAAAAAAATAGAAAATTTAAAAATCTTATAATAGAATTATATTAAAAAATGAGAAAAAATTTAAAAATACAGAAGCATTTTCAAAGTATTTTAAATTCAAAATAAAGAAAAAGTATCTTTTTTAATTGTTTTGATAAATTTTTTGAGTTTCATAATTGAAATATAATATATATAATAAAAAAATAAGATAATGAAGTATTAGTAAAATTATCATTGTCTAAAAAATAAAAAATATAAATATATAGAAACATTGAGAAATATTCAACCATAAATACATATTTAATATATATGGCATATGGCATATTTGATTTGTTCATTGAATATGGCATATTTGATTTGTTCATTGTTAGGTTACGTCAATAATTTTTTAACCTAATTGTACTTCAATTGTGGTTAGTTAGATTATAACACATTCTTTTCAATTGTTAAAAAGAAGAACAAAGTGGTGTATCATTTCATTTAAATTTTTATTTTTTATTACTTGAAAATAATTTGTAATTTTACTGTTGATTAAGAAAATACTATAGAATAAAATATTATTATAATAATGGTTGTGGTAATCAGAATATATAAAACTTATTCATAAAATAAAATAAAAAATACCAAATTGGATGTATCATTTAATTTAATTTTTCAATGTTTATTACTTGACGTTATTGCATTACATTGATTGAATTTTATGTTCTAGTTATATCTTTTATCTTTTTACATTTTTAAAAGAATAACTTGTTATATCTGGAAAGAAAAAGAAAATCTTTTATCTTAAAAACATGATTTGATAAGTTTTAAATGATTTTTAATTGAAATCTTGTGCTATAGGAAAAAAAAGTTAATAAAATATTATTAAAGTATCATTTTCTAAAATTTAAAAAATAGAATAACTAAAAAGCTTATAGTATAATTATATTTTAAAAACGAGAAATATTTAAAACTATTTTAAATTCAAAAATAAAAATAAAAATTTTATTTCTTTATTTTATTGAATAAAAATTTAAATTATTTTAATTGAAATCTTGTGATATAGAAAGAAGATAAGAAAAAATATTAATAACATCAAGTTGTCTAAAAATCTTAAGGGAGAAATATTAAAAAAATAAAAAATTTAAAAATCTTATAATAGAATTATATTAAAAAATGAGAAAAATTAAAAAATACAAAAGCATTTTCAAAGTATTTTAAATTCAAAATAAAGAAAAAGTATCTGTTTTAATTATTTTGATAAATTTTTTTAGTTTCATAATTGAAATATAATATAATAAAAAAAATAATAAGATAATGAAATATTAGTAAAATTATCATTGTCTAAAAAATAAAAAATATAAATATATAGAAACTGTAAGGCCCAATTGTTTCTACACCTTTATTTTATAGGCTGTCCAATCTTATGGGCCTAAGGGGGTTGACCCAATTCGATTTCTGACCTAAAGTGCCCAAACCCTAACTTGTGCTCACTTTTCGTAAAAACAGATCCCCCACTTTTCTTTGAGTTGCTGTTGTCGTCTCTGCTAGGGTTCCATAGTGTGCCCAATCTCACATTCAACTTGACCGTTTTGGCTCACGTAAGTACTCCCAATCCACACTTTTCGATCTCTGGTCCTGTTTCTGTGTGTAGTGTTAGAGCTTCAGTATTAAACACCCTATGTTCGTTTTTACAGCTCTGTAATCTTCTCCTAGGGCTGTGGTGTTTCGCTGTTCGGTGTCGAGGTCTTAAAACTAGCTCATTCCAGGTAAGGGAAGCTAGGGACTTTCGTTCAAGTTTGTTTCTTGTATGGGTTGTCACTGTTTTATTTTTTGTATGAGTATGATGCCTTTGTGAAATGTTAAATGCATGTATACTGCTGTTTGGGGTGTGGTTGGATGATTGTGCAGGGTGATCAGTGACGAGACCTGTCTGTCTCGCCCAGGCGACCGAGCCTCGCCCATGCGAGACTTGTAGAGACAAACCCAGACTCGCGCTCGAGCTCTTGCTCAGGCGGAGAGCTTTCATTTGAGCGAGACACCATCTCGCTCAGGCGAGAGAGGCTCGCCTAAGCGAGGACGAGTGAGGGTTTGAGGTTTGTGTTGTAGGCGTAGCTCAGGCGAGGAAGCCTTTCTTTTGGGCGAGGGACTTGCTTGCCTAGGCGAGTAGCGGCTCGCTTAAGCGAGAATCCGCGAGCCTCACAGGGTTCCCTAATGACAGTCTCGCCTAAGTGAGACCCTGTGGATTGAGCGAGACTGGCACGGGATTTCTTTATGCAAATGTACCTTTTATGTTGTTCGGGCCTTAATTGTATGTTTGGCTTGTTATGCTTTACCTTGGGTATGAACTGTATGAATTGAGTGACCTTGTATGAGGGAGAGGGAATTATGATTCATGAGTTTTAATATGAGTTGAGCATGTTGATTGTATGAGGTGATTCATGGAATTTGAAACGATGGGTTTGGTATGGCTTTGACATGAGATATGAGGGAATGTGGATCAATGAATGTGGCATGGTGTTGGTAGGGAATACACTCCTACATTAGTAATTTGTGAAGGATGAGTGGGATGGATTCAATATGAAACACAAGTGAGAATGGAATTATGAAGGTTGACGTGATATATATAAATATATGTATGTACCTGTGCATGTTAAATAGTATTGGTTTGATTATGATTGGTACGTGTCAGTATGTAATTCCTTAGAGCCTCTAGGTGAGACTTTCAGGGTCGCGCTTCAGTGGTCGGGACGTAATTCCATGGCCCCTGTTAGTGGGTGGTCATGGTGGTGCCCCATCTATATGGTCTGGTAAGGATTCAAGGTAAGGTTGCATCCTGACACTCTAAGGAGTTACTTAGTTTCACTTAGAGCGGACTGACTCTTGTGGTGAGAGTAGTAGGAGGCCTGAAACTCCTTAATGGCTAATCTTGTGCGTGAGAGAATTGATTCATTGTAACACTTGTAACACATAGCTCGAGGGTGAGCAGAGGTATCCACCACAAGTGCGAGCATCCGCTGAATCCGGCCAGACTATATGTATCCGGATGAGTCGAGTTAGAGTCTAGTGTATTGTTTGAAATGTCAGAACATGTTTGGATGATATATGAAATCCTTGGATTGTGTATTGACATGTAACTACTTGTTGAACTGTTTTACTCTGCTTACCCTGTTTGTTGTATGGTTGTCTTGTATGTGGCTCTTCTCTTTTGCGATGAACATCAATTTAATTGATGGGAGCAGATGTGCGAGGTCCTCGCGGTCAACAAGGGAACGGTGACTCCGCTGCTTAGCCATCTGGGCTGGATTTTCTATTTTGAGCTTTCTTTTGGGGCCACGGCTCATATATTGGTTGTTCTTTAAACTTTCAATTTCATTTCAGTTAAATTTCTGTATCTGTTTAGTTTGATATCGTTGTATGCCTTGGTTTATCGTAAGGCAGTTTGTGGAAACTCTAAGACTGCGCTACTATACTATTTTGTTGTGACATTTCCTTCAATTACGACTATTAATTAAATGGGGTGTTACAGAAACATTGAGAAATATTCAACCATAAATACATATTTAAAAAACCATTTTAAATTAAAAATAGAAAAGATTATTATTTTTTATTAAATTTGATAACATTTTAAGTTTTCTAATTGAAATATTGTACTACAAGAAAGTCTTAATTACTTATGACTCACCAATTATTTAAAAGAAATTACTGTAGCGGTCATTAAGCGTATATATTAGTTTTTTAAATGCTATATTTGATTTGTTCATTGTTAGGCTATGCCAGTAATTTTTTAACCTAATTGTACTTCAATTGTGGTAAGTTAGATTATAACATCAAGTTTTTCAATTGTTAAAAAAGAAGAACAAAGTGGTGTATCATTTCATTTAAATTTTTATTTTTTATTACTGGAAAATAATTTGTAATTTTATTGATAATTAAGAAAATATTATAGAGTAAAATATTATTATAATAATGGTTGTGGTAATCATAATATATAAAACTTATTCATAAAATAAAATAAAAAATACCAAATTGGATGTATAATTTAATTTAATTTTTATTGCATTACATTGATTGAATTTAATGTTCTTGTTATATCTTTTATCTTTTTACATCTTTAACAGAATAACTTGTTATATCTTGAAAGAACAAGAAAATCTTTTATCTTAAAAACATAATTTGATAAGTTTTAAATGATTTTTAATTGAAATCTTGTGCTATAGAAGAAAAAAGTTAATAAAATATTACTAAAGTATCATTTTCTAAAATTTAAAAAATAGAATTAACTAAAAAGCCTATAGTATATTTATATTTCAAAAACGAGAAATATTTAAAAATAAATAAATATTTTAAAAATATTTTAAACTAAAAAATAAAAATAAAAAAGTTTCTTTTTTATTTTATTTTATTGGATAAAAATTTAAATTGTTTTAATTGAAATCTTGTGCTATAGAAAGAAGATAAAAAAAATATTAATAACATCAAGTTTTCTAAAAATCTTACGGGAGAAATATTAAAAAAATAGAAAATTTAAAAATCTTATAATAGAATTATATTAAAAAATGAGAACAAATTAAAAAGTACAGAAGCATTTCCAAAGTATTTTAAATTCAAAATAAAGAAAAATAATTTTTTTTAATTATATTTATAAATTTTTTTAGTTTCATAATTGAAATATAATATAATAAAAAAAATAAGATAATGAAATATTAGTAAAATTATCATTGTCTAAAAAATAAAAAATATAAATATATAGAAACATTGAAAAATATTCAACCATAAATACATATTTAAAAAAGCATTTTAAATTAAAAATAGAAAAGATTATTAGTTTTTATTAAATTTGATAACATTTTAAGTTTTCTAATTGAAATATCGTACTAAGCCAAAGTCCTAATTACTTATGACTCACTAATTAATTAAAAGAAATGAATGTAGAGCACTAGACCGCGCCGCTGCCACCATCAGGCCTATCTCCCGCATTATTCTCATCTGCTCCCACCAATAAGGTGATCATCGCAAAAGAGAAAATAGGACAAGAACATACATAAAAATGAAAGGGTAAGCTAGTGTAATTTACATTTATCATAGTATAACAGACAAGTGCTTAAACAGTCCAAGCATGCAACATAGTAGGCACAAAGAATCATGTTATAGCAAACAAGCAAGACACTATGACTCAATTATCCGGATAAATATACTAGGATCGAATTCACTAGACGCTTGCATTTGTAGTGGCCTCTACTGCTCTACAGAGCCATTGCCAATGGGTTTCACCCTACCACACACCAGGTTAGCCTTCAAGCATCTAAGGCCATTATCCTGCCAAAGACTAGGGCCTTCCGCCACTCTCACCAATTGGGCCAGTTTGCTCTACATGAGACTCACTGACCCATTATAGTTTTAGGATGTGGTCCTTACTTGAATCTTTATCCTAATATATATACACTACACGCCACCATGAGAGCTCCCCAAGAGACTCATGGAATAACATCTATCTCACACCAAATTCATGTTTCATGCCTTATACACCACCTTTATCTCAAACATCCAATTCTCATGCAAGGTCTCAACCATACAACCCAAAATCCATGTGCTACTTATGCCAACATACAAATTTCAGTTCATATGAATCAAACAACCATACCTATATACATACTTCATGGTTTAAAGAGGCAACTTAAGCCAATCATGTAATAAATCACCCAAGCATACAAGGGAACAATGTTAGAACATAATTCAACACCAGCCTCGCTCAAGCTAGAAGCCCTCGCTCAGGTGAGGGAAGTTGTCTCGCTTAAGCTACAGGCTCTCTGATATCGCTGTCGTTAGGCGATCAAATTACCACTACTTTAGGAACTTCAGTATTGCCAGTTTGTAGTGAAGAAAATAGTTAGGGTTAAGATAACCCTGAGTCGTCTCACAACGAATACGGAATTGATCTCAAATATTTGATTCTCAAAAATGCAATTTAAAACTAGCAACTATAAAAATAGGGAGGTTTTGATATGCAAAGAAAATGACACGGAAGATTGTAAACAGTAATAGTAAATAGGTCAATTCCACTGCTTTTTCTAAATAAGATTCTTCATTGGTTATCTAGAGATTATTGTTAAATTAATTATTGTTGTTGATTTACAAATCAAT
>Ga0214545_1005568_pt1 | contig 22628 bp, 16 predicted proteins | sample CNSS4metaG_FD_160064 | JGI IMG/M metagenome (GOLD analysis project Ga0214545, IMG submission 160064) | Root nodule microbial communities from cowpea collected in UCLA plant growth center, Los Angeles, California, USA - CNSS4 | ecosystem: Host-associated > Plants > Roots > Nodule | place: USA...
ATGGCTAAATTTGGTCAGAAACAGTGTAAATAGATATGTTGTGGGAATTTTTATTGTTAAAGAGTTAGAGGAGTGAAACAGATTAAGGTCACTTTAATGGCCAGATATTTCACTCCAACATTCAGTCCATGCCTTAAATTGCAGGGTACAACAGTCCTAGATATGAACATAGTCAAAGTTCACACCTGACACCATTTCAGTTTTAAAGGTGGAAAGAGAGTCACAGTGTTGATTGAGAATTTTCGCAGTTAGTTCAAAAATATATCATTGGTTTCAAATTCTAGTGGTTCAAAGAAAATTTTGGTAATTAGTTCAAATTATACGTGTAGTTTCGAATAGAACTAAATTGAAATAGAATTTTATCAACACATAAAAATGTTAAAATCTTCAACCGAATTTAAAAATCTGCAACCACACTAAACTAAACCAAGGTAATTTTATTTAATTATCAATAGGTTATGATGTACGGATAAGATATGTGTATTGAATACGACACATATTCGATACGCATACGTTTATTTTAAAAATAATAAGATATTATATATATATATATATATATATATATATATATATATATATATATATATTAAAAAGTCTACAATAATTTTTAAAAACATGATAAATATATAATTGTTATTATGTGTATCCCCAATCAGCACTCATGATGAATTGGGCCTCAATCAGCGCTATAAGGAATTGGGCCTTGCTGTAGGATCCAATCTTTCTAAAACAGTTCCTTAATGTTTTCCTATATGTGTTTTATAGTCTCTGCTTTTGTAAATAGAAAAACACTTTTTCTCTTTCGCAATAATATTAGTTTCTTTTGTCTCTTAGTGCGTCTTGCTTTCTCTCTTTCGTCTCTCCATGTGCACCAATATTCACCACTTTCGCTTGACAATTTCTCCTATGCTAATGAGAATCAGGTTTCTTAAGATGGTATCAGAGCTTTTCTTTTGAAGAGCTCTGTTGTGCATCACTCTATTTTCCCTTTTCTTTCTCTTTCGTTCTTTCTTCGTTTCTTTTTAGGGTTTCTTGTCCCTATTTTCTTTCTTTGATGGTCGCGGAGAATGATTCCAAAACTCTTGTTGTTGCTAACGATTTCAATGCCTCGCATAGTTTTCTTTACTTGCATCCCAGCGAAAATCCAGCAATTTCTCTCGTATCACCCGTTCTCGAATCACACAACTATCACTCATGGAGTAAATCATTTGCCATTGCCCTTAATGCAGAGAACAAGATGGAGTTCATTGATGGGACTGCTCCGGCCGACAAAGACAGATCCGACCTATCAGGCTTGGAGAAGGTGTAATAACATGGTGGTATCTTGGTTGACTCACTTTGTTTCACCCTCGATCAGACAAAGCATATTGTGGATGGACAAGTTTGAAGAGATATGGAAAGACCTAAAATCCAGGTTCTTTCAAGGAAATTTACTTGGTATTTCAGAATTACAACTTGAAGCATCCTCTCTTAAGCAAGGAAATTTATCGGTTACTAAGTATTTCAAAAAGATTCGTGTTATTTAGGATGAACTTGACAATTTTCGTCTAGATTTGGTTTGTAGTGGCCCTGTTAAATGTGTTTGTGATCTCTTCAGTTCTTTTCATTAGAGGAAGATCGAAGACCATGCTATGCAGTTCTTGAGGGGTATGAATGAACAATACAACAACGTTACTTCCCACGTTCTGATGATGGATCCAATCCCTCCCATCTCAAAGATCTTTTCTTACGTGGTTTAGCATGAAAGGCAGATTGGCGGAAACAATTCTCTGAGTGGAAATGAGGTCAAAATCAACAACACCAACGTTACTTGTAGTTATTGTAAAAGCGATGGTCACACTGAGTCAGTGTGCTATAGAAAACATGGCTTTCCCAGGAACAGTACTAACAAGAATGCCAAAAGTGTAAAAAAGATTTGCTCCTTTTGTGGTCGGAATGGTCATACTGTTGATAATTGCTATAAGAAGCATGGCTTCCCACCTGGCTACAAGATAGACAACAGAGAAACCACCGTGAATAATGTTAATACTACTCAAGAAACAAAGAGGCTAATGGTAATCATCTCAACAACAATACCAGGCTTTGATGAGTCTCCTGAAATAGGCTAATGGTAATGGCAGTGAGAATGTCTCTACCAATTAGGTTGGTTCCATTATATCCTGCATCATAGACAAAGGTAAAAATGACGTCTCTTTGATTACTTTCAATTCACATAATAACTGGATTATAGATTCGGGTGCCACAGATCACATATGTTGCTCTCTATCCAACTTAGTTTTCTTTAAAGAAATATCACCTATAAGTGTCAATTTACTTGATGGAAGTAAGGTTCAAGCCACCCATTCGGGTACCGCAAGAATTTTTGAAGACTTGTTCATACAAAATGTTCTCTTTGTTCCTAACTTTTCATATAATCTAATATCTATTTCCAAGCTTATGTCACATTCGAATTCCACCATTATTTTTCCACTAATGAGTGTCTTATCCAGGACAAGATATCCACCAAGAAGATTGGTACAACTAGCCTTCAATCAGGGTTATATGTGATAAATTATGGTGCTTAAGCTAAAAGGGATTCTTCTATGCAGATCTGTAACAACACTATGAAAGATAATGTTTGGCACATGCATCGTGGCCATCCTTCATATAAAAGGATGGAAGTTCTCAATAAAAGGTTCCCTTATGTAACTCTTGCTACCAATTCTAATTGTGATGTGTGTCACTTATCTAAGCAATGAAAGTTGCCTTTTTCGAATAGTACATCTTATGCCAATTCTGTTTTTGATTTGACACATGTGGATATTTGGGGACCCTGTACTGTTACTTCCATGACAATTTCTCCACTACTAATGAGAATTGGGTTTCTTAAGATATATATATATATATATATATATATATATATATATATATATATATATATATATATATATATATTGAAAAGTCTACAATAATTCTTAAAAACATGATAAATATATAATTGTTATTGTATGTATCCAAATTAAAGTTTTATGTATTATAGTTGTTAACATAAAAAATAATAAATTGTTGTCATCATAAAAGTACATACTGCTTTGTTAATTAGATACTTCATTGATAAGTATCAATAAAGTATCATAAAGTATAGACACGGATACATGTCAAACATGGATATGTCAACGAAATTGAAGTATTGGTGCAATATAGGCTAGGTTACTGTTTTCAATTAAAAATGTATACAATTTTTTAATTGAACCCTATAATAATGATATCAAGTTTATTACTTACAGTAGAATATTCATTCAAATAGCATATTTTAAAATATAACATCAAATTACATTGTGAGACAAAGATAAACAGAAACATTAATATATTTTATTAATGTAGATGAAAACTATTTCTAATCGGTCCACATATTTAAGCAAAACATGTTTTTCAACATGATTTTTTACTCAAATTTAATATTTTTAATTATAAATATCCACAACATATAATTTTTTGTAATATGAATAGTTTGAGGAACAAGAAAATGATATTTTAGAATTGATAGTGGTTTAAAAACAATGGACTCAGTTATTTTAATATTAAATTATATGAATAGGAACTTTTGTAAACGAATTTCATTATTTTAACAATTTCTATAAATCATTTTTCTAGAGTTCTCTGACTTCTCTCTAGGAGTTCTCAACCTCCATTGGTCTGATTGAAGATTTGAGACCGTAGGACTGATACTTGCGACGAGCTCTTTAATTTCGACTGATCAATTTTTTTTATCGAGTAAGTCGTTGTTTTCCCCTTTTTGCATGACCAGTCTGTTTTTGTCTTGTGTGTGGGCTTTTCTTGTTTACATGTGCTCTTTGAATCATCAATATGACTCTTTATTAATCAATGGTCCTTATGGTAGGTCATGATCATTCTTGTTATGTTCCTATGTGTAGATAGAAGATCTTGTGAAGTGGAAGTGGAAGGTGTTTTAGATTATTAGAGTTGTTAAGGACTATTTTCATAGATAAGGGAAGCTAGTTATTTATGAAATAATTCTTTTTTTTAGTAATTAGAGTAAAACTGTGGTTTGAATCTTTGAATGGAATATATGTGTAGAATTTGATTGATTTAATCAATTGTATGGTTTGTGTATGGCAGACTTATTTTATCATATGAAATGTAAAGATAAGAGAATGATTGTTTGGATGTTTATCTCAAGAATTGATGAGTTTGACTTATTTGATTTGCAAGTGATATATATTTGACTTGTAGTATTGTGTTCATTTTAAATGATGAAGAAAAAGGGAAACACCATTTAGAAGTTAAAAGAGCGGATTGGTCAATTCATTTGAGTTGTGATATGGCCTTGTGTCAATTGGTATTGAAGATTTTAAGGTGCAGATAGAATTGGTTATTTTTGTATGCCAAATTTGTTTTTCATTGAGACCTTTAAATCCTGTTATTTGATACTTCTTGGGCAAATATATTTCTAAAACAAGGCTAATTGATAGTTCTACATGGGAAATAACTCAAGAAGCTTTAAACTACTCAATTTAAAACTCAAAAGAAAGAATTATGAGTCCAGATGCAGCGTCAGGTGCCATCGTAGTGCTGTCGAGCACTAGTTGGACATTGTCATTGACTTGGCTAGCATTGGGCGTTACTTTAGGGCCGTCGGGTGTCACCATGTTTTCAACTTTAAGCAGTCTTGGGAAAATTGTGATTCTTGCTTCGTTAACCATCAGATCAAGCTAAAAGTTTGATAATAGATCCTCGGCACTTGAATTGTTACTTTGACTGGTGGGATCTTTGGGTTGAGGTCTGTAGTTAGAAAAGTTAGTCTCTTCTGTTTGTCCTATTTTTAGGTTTCTCTTTTGTGAAAAACACTTTTTATTTATGATTTTGGTTTGATCTTGGAATAAAACAAGATATATGGTTGTTTATAGAATTGTTGATAAATCCATTGATGAATATGCATGTTATGGAAATATATAATGGATATGAGGATGTATGGAAATATATAATGATTGTAATTGATCACGAACATGATATTACTCAGTATGGATGATTGTTGGGAAAAATCCCCAAGAATTACTTCATTAATAGAGAAACAAAATAAACACATAGACAACTCTCTCATGCCTTTTAACCCCGAGTATACCCACACTCTCCAAAGCAATAATTTAACCCAAACCTCACAACACTCTTATTAAAGAGTATAAGAAACAAGAATAAGAATAGTCAACTATAAGCTTGGAATTTCTTTGACTCGAGATAAGGAACATCATGGACTTAGAACCCATTATATAGTCACTAACACCCACCCCCTTGGTTATCCTAGGCGATGTGAGACTTTTCAAGACGTGTTATTTTCATGAGCCCAACATTTGGCAAAAATCCAAGAGTCTAGTGAGTAGATTCTCCAGTTGCATATGTGTTTGGCGTAATTTCAGGGGTCTCGTGAGTAGATTCTTTGGTGGTGTATGTGTTTGGCATAATTACAAGGGTCTCGTGAGTAGATTATTCTAGTGGCATATGTGTTTGGCGTTATTCCAGGGGTCTCGTGAGTAGATTTCTAGAGGGATATGTGTTTGGCATAGTTCCAAGGGTCTCGTGAGTATATTCTATGATGGTGTTCCTTTAGTGAATCCAATGTCAATGTTTGTATCTTGATAATTGAGTCTTTTATATTTTTCTCTTGTAAATTGTATGTGTTGATGAATTATTGATAACATCTTATAACATGAATTATATGTTCTATATATGATACTCTTTTTTTTTTGTAAATTAGCTTACCATTTGTTATGTTTTGTGTTCTTCTTTTGCAATTGATCACCTTATTGGTGTGAGCAAATGAAGATGCAGGTGATAAAGACACACCTCTTGTAGATGAGGAACCAACTATCTGGGCCACTTGAACACTATTAGATCATGTTAGGTATAGTCTTGTAATATAATTATATTATAATAGCTTGAATGTACATGTCTTATATTATTATAGTATTATTTGTTGGATGACTGATATAAGATATATATTGGATAAACTCTTTTTTAAATATTTATAATGAAATGTTTTATTTCAATATATAATATCATACTACTAAATGTGATGTTACAAATAGTATGAAAAAAATTATAAATAAATAAATAAGTAAACAAAAGGAGTATAGAGAGAATAAATAGAGAGAATAAAAAGTTATAGAAAAATGAAAGAATTATAGATATCATAGAGTAAAATAAACTAAGAAAATAAGAAAGAGTTATAGATAGAAGAAAGAGAAGAGATAGAAGTGAAGAGGAACATGCTCATTTTCATATAATCATACCATAGTATGTGTATACAAGGTTTTCTAGGTATTTAAGCTAGTTAAGAATTTTGCTTTATTTACATAAAAAGAAAACTTACCTGAAGTGTCAGACTATTTCATTTGTCAAGGTACCCATTGTTAATTATTTAGTGGTATGAGAATAATCCAAGTTTCACATTCGTATAACTTTTCATGAAATGGAAATATTTAATATAATTTAAAAAAAACATTATCATACAACTTTTAATGTTTTTATGAATTATTAATTGTATAGATAAATATTATTTAACAGTCTTAAATTTATTAATTAATATTTTGTTTAATCATATTTATTATAATTTATTCTTATTTTATTCTTTTTTATTTATAAATATTAGCTATGAGAAGAAAAAAAAAACCCTTGACATAAAACATAAAACTACTTTCAGTATTATGTTCTATATTGTCTTCTGGAACAATGGTGTTCATAACATTAATATATTAGCATAAACATGATTTAGAAGTCGATGATAAAGTATCAATTAATATAATAAAAAAGAACAACTTAAATATAAAAGACAATAAGTCAATTTTAGTAAGTCAAAATTCTATTTGATATTGCTTATATAAAAAGAAATCACAAGTAAATTTCTTTTACATAAATAAAAGTAACTTAAATATATCCATAACATAATTTTATCTCTGAATTTTGTATAACAATGAGTAAACTAAAATAGCAAAGGTTTTTCTCTCTAAAAATGTTAGGGAAATATTAATTAAAATAAATAATAATAATTATAAGAAAAATACAAAGATATAAAAAATAGAATATTCAACAATTCCAACAAATAATAATAATATAGGACAAAGATATAAATTATATAAATGAAGAAAGGGTAGAAATAGCCTAGGTTGACACACATATAACGTTAGAAAAACACCTCAACTGCACAAGGCTAGACACAATATTATGCGCTCCTCTCCCAAAATACAACAACCCGTTAGATCGATCAAGTGCAGCGATGAATCTCCACACCTTTTGAACACCAATGTCTTAAAAGACAATACAAAGCATAAGATTGAAAACACTTCTTGTGAGTTGATGTGTTTGTTGTGTATTTTCCCTATGCACCAAAGTGGTATTTATAGGTAAAAAAGGAAGACATAGAAATCAATTGTCACCAATATGATTTAAAAAATAATAATTTGCAATCAATTTAAAAAACCACTTACCAATAAATAGCATTTACCCATAAAATCAATAGTCTATAAAAGCGTGAGTAACAATAGGATTTTTATTTTAATTATTTATTTTTTAAATTATATTAATTATTTCCAACAACCCCCCACATAATTTAAAAAATTAAAACAAAATAAAAATATATTATCTTTTAAAACAAAATATGTAGTTCAGCGTAAGGAACCCTGAAGGGTTTGAGCCTTACACCTAGTACTTATAAACTTCCACCCGAGAAAATGCACTGACTAAATTCTCTTGAGCTACATCCCCTTTAGACCGAGTTTTAGTAAATAACGCATATAATATTGGTGTTCATTTTAGGTTATAATAAGTGGGTTCACGTTACGACCTTGTGCATGTATTTTGTTCCATGAGTGTCACTTTTAGACTTGCCTATGTTACATAATGGCGGCCCCACCATCACACTCACTAGGTAAACCCTCAAAGGGTGGTTTGTGACACACACATCTACAATAATTTCTTACAAAATAGTAATAGAGGCCTAGTTGTAGGGTTTGGAATTCCCTTTATTTTTTCACATCTCAGGACAACAAATATACAATCAATATATAAGGATATTCAATCCTAGAATTACGTTCCCCTATTAATCTAATGAGTTTTTTATGACTAATTTACAGGAAACATATTATTGACAAATCCTAAATATAGAAAAGATTTATATGATTGACAATCAATCAATAATAATTTAACACTCCTCCTCAAGTTGGTGCAAAGATGTCACGCATGCCCAACTTGACTAGAAATGTAGAAAACACTCAACTTGAGATAGGTTTGGTGAGAATATCAGCCAATTGGTCCTCAGATCAAATTTTAGGCAATTGCAAAATGTCCTCGTCCAGCATGAAAAATTTGTCCACCTCAACGTGTTTTGTACAATCATGTTGAACATGATTATGATCAATATCATAAGCTATATTGTTGTCACAATACAATCGAATTGGTTGTCTAGATGGATATCCCAAACCTTGCAAAAGATTCCTTAACTATAATGCTTCACAAGAGCTAGTGCCATACCTCTAAATTCAGCTTCTGCACTTGAGCGAGCAACAACATTTTGTTTCTTGCTTCTCCATGTAACAAGATTACCATATACAAAGGTGAAATATCCTAAATCATCTATTGATCTTGCCCAATCTGCATCTGTGTATGCATCTATGCTTTGATAATTTGAATTTTTTATGAATAGAATTCCCTTTCTTGGGGCAAATTTCAAATACCATAAAATTTGGATGACTGCATTCACGTGTTGCTCGTCGAAGTTATGCATGTATTGACTTATAATGCTTAATGCATAAGCAAGAACAGGCCTTGTGTGAGCTAAGTACATTAATCTTCCAACAAGTCTTTGGTATTGTCCTTTATTAACAAGTACTTGATTAGGATCTACACACAACTTTAAACCTTCCTCTACTGGTGTATCAATAGGTTGACATCTTGACATTCCAGTTTCGTGTAAAAGATCTAAGGCATATTTTCTTTGATATAGAAAGATCCACGCATTTGATCGAGACACTTCAATTCCAAGAAAATATTTAAGAGGACCTAGAACCTTCATTTCAAATTCTCCACATAAATAATCTTGTAGAGCTTTTCTTTCTTCAATATCATTTCCTGTAACCACCATGTCATCCACATATACAATGAGCACAATGATCTTACCATGTTTCTTGTTTAAAAATAAGGTGTAATATGAGTTGCTTTGACAGTAACCAAAAGCTTCATTGATTTTGTAAACCTTCTAAACCATGCTCTTGGAGATTGCTTCAGCCCATACACTGACTTCTTCAATCTGTACACCTTTTGGCTATGCTCTTTTGTATCATGTATTCGGGTGGGAGACCATGTAGATTTATTCTAATAATTCACCATGTAAAAAGGTATTCTTCACATCGAATTAGTGCAATGGCAAATCTAAGTTTGCAGCAAAAGATAACAAAACATGATCTGTATTTATCTTAGCTACTGACCCAAATGTCTATGTGTAGTCAATCCTGTATGTTTGAGTGTACTCTTTTTCCACCAACCTAGCTTTATAACATTCAATTGTACCGTCTACTATGTACTTCACAGTGTAAATCCATGGACACCCAATTGGTTTCTTTCCTGTTGGACAATTAACAAGTTCCCACATTTTATATTCCCGTAAGGATTTCATCTCTTCATCTATTGCAACTTTCCACTTTGGATCAACTAAGGCTTCTTGTACATTATTAGGAATAACCACAATAGATAATTGATTTACAAATTATTGATTTGATTCTGGTAAATGATGGGTTGACACATACATACTCATGGATATTTAGTTTTATTAGGTAAAATAGGTTCATATGTGGGTTTAGGATTACCTCTAGTTTGACACTCTGACAATTGTTTTATATTTTGTTCAACATCTAGAGTAGGATCATTTTTAGCAAATGATTAGTTTGGTATATCAGTAAGGGAATCAGATTCAAATACCTCAAATAGGGGTGAAAGCGAATTCACAACTTCTATGTCTGTCACTTCTTCAATTTTGTTGTGTTCATTGACATTCTTATTCAAGCTTATACCACTTGTATTTGAGTTGTTGGCTTCTTGATTGCCAATTTCAAAGGAATCTTTCACATAATTATCATATTCATAATATAGAGTCTGAATTTCTTAATGACATTCTCCTGAAAATTCAACCTTAGAGGAAAAATACATTGTATCTTCATGAAAAACCACATCTAGAGTTATTATCATTTTCTTACTTGGGGGATGATAACATCAATAACCTTTTTTATGCATGACATAGCCAATAAATACACACCGCAATGCTCTAGGGGCTAGCTTGTTCCGTTGATATGCATGAAGGTGTACAAATAATGCTACACAACCAAAAATGCGAGGAGGTAAATTCAGAACAACAAATGCATCTATTGCTTCAATAAGGGTGTGTAATGGTGTTTGAAAGTTATTTGAGCTAGAAGGAACCTGGTTGATTAAATATGCAGCCAAGGTAAGTGCTTCTCCCCAGTATTATATATGCATATTAGCTTGTATTAAAGAAGCTCCAACAATCTCCAATAAGTGATGACTTTTTCGCTCTGCAACCCCATTTTGTTGAGGTGTATTGGGATAAGAAGTTTGATGAATTATCCCATGTGTTTCAAGATATTGAAGAAAATCAATACTTTGATATTCTCCACCATTGTCCCTATGAAGAACCTGAATTTGTGCATTGTATTGCATTTAAATCATGTTATGAAACTTTTGGAATAATAATTTTACTTCAATTTTGGATTTCATCAAGCATACCCATGCCATTCTAGTATAATCATCTATGAAAGTAACAAACCATCATGATCCACCCAAAGTTAGAACTTTGGATGAACCCCAAACATCTAAGTGTATGAGCATAAACGTGATTTTACTTTTATTCAATGTCAATGGAAATGAAACATGATGACCTTTTGCTAGTTCACAAACATCACAGCGGAAGCTAGAAATATCACATTGAGTAAATAAACTAGGAAATAATTTCTTCAGATACCCAAAAGAAGCATGTCCCAAGCGTTTATTCTATAACCAAATTTTAGATTTCTTCTTCTCCTCCTCAAAATTATTTATTGTCAAAGCTTGTTGTATCTTGTTGATGCTTTTCTTTTCTAAGTCTAGGTAGTACATTTTCCCTCGCTTAATACCACAACCAATCGTATATCTAGTTTGAGTGTCCTTAAATGCACAAAATTCAGGACAAAAAATTATAACACAAAATAAAGCTGTAGTTATTTTGGAAACATATAACAGGTTATAATTTAAATCTAGAACCATTAAAACAGAGTCTAAATTCAAAGATTTAGTGAGGGTTAAAGATCCTTCACCAATAACTAGAGTTATCTTACCATTGGCAATGCAAACAAATTTTTGTGAGGACAGTTTAAGAGAAGAGACTTGTCTAGAATCAAATGTCATATGGCCAGTTGTGCCATAATCAATTATCCATGTGTTATTTAAACTATGTTCAAAAATATTTAAAGCCTTACCAATAATATTTGTAGTTGTTACCAAAGTAAAGTTGCTTTCAAAAGTTGAATTTGCAAACTTTGATTCAATAGTAGTTGCAGTTAGGCTTTTGTTGGACTTCTTTCTTGAATCACGATTATGATCCCACCATTCAAGATACCCCACAATCTCAAAACAACGATCTTTTGTATGACCATTTTGGTTGCAAAGGGTGCATTTATAAGTAGATTTATCACCCGTAGTGGTCTTAGCATGGTTTTCTTTATTTCGATGCTACCAATTTTGAGTTGATCGATTACGGGCTACCATTACTGAACTGTCAGTATTTTCATGTTCCATCTTCAAAGTTGCATGACGCAATGCCTCACGTTAAACTAAAGCATTCTTCTATGTCGGGAACGAGTTCTTTACGTAGAATTTCTCCACGAATTTGTTCAAAAATTTTATTTAATCTGGTAAGAAATATGTGTACCCTCAGGCGTTGAACAAAATCTTTCTATGTTGTTACATCATCGGGATCCTTCAAGGCCATCTTGTCACGATGGTCTAATTCATAAAATATCTAAGTCAACTCACCATAACATTTTGATAGAGACTTACCACTTTGTCTAGTAGAGAAAGCCTTCTGATTTAAGGAGAAAACTTGCAACTCATCACTTCCATCATAGAAGACTTTCGATAAAGCACTCCATATTTTGTGAGTAGTGGGTAAGCATATGTAACGCTTCATTATTTCTAGGCTCATGGACATCAACAACCAGCGCTTTACTTTTTGATTTTCGGTATACCATTTGTCATTTCCTTCATATGTCTTTGCAGGGGGCTTCATATGGCAACTAAGATACGAGGTTTTTTCCCACTCCGCAATATGCATCTCTATTAATTGTGACCACAATTAGGGTTGATTTTCCAAACATATTTTGAGAAGAAAAAAAGAGGAGTTTTGACTTTAGATTTTTTTTCAAAGGGAGGCTCCTAATATCATCTTACAAAATAATAATAGAGGTATAGTTGTAGGGTTTGAATTTCCCTTATTTTTTCATATCTTATAACAACAAATATACAATCAATATATAAGGATTTTCAATCCTAGACTTACGTTCCCCTATTAATCTATTGAGCTGTCTATGACTAATTTACAGGAAACATATTATTGACAAATCATAAATATATAAGGGATTTATATGATTAGATTTTTTTTCAAAGGGAGGCTCCTAATATCATCTTACAAAATAATAATAGAGGTATAGTTGTAGGGTTTGAATTTCCCTTATTTTTTCATATCTTATAACAACAAATATACAATCAATATATAAGGATTTTCAATCCTAGACTTACGTTCCCCTATTAATCTATTGAGCTGTTTATGACTAATTTACAGGAAACATATTATTGACAAATCATAAATATATAAGGGATTTATATGATTGACAATCAATCAATAATAATTTAACATAATTGTCATTAGGTTTATTAAGAGGTATTTTAATAAATAAGCACAATAATACACATACCTCAACCTAATTACTGTCACAATTTATACTACACTTCGCCATAAGAATTAGATATAGAATTTAATAAAATTAGTAGGTGTACTTTAGTCAAAAACAACTTCATTGTTACCCATTGAACTCCATTTCATGAGATTGCCATTCATGTGGAGATGTGTGTCCATTGTTGCAACTAATTTATGGTTTATAATTTCATTCCTCTCGATGACTCAAGTACTTATTGATGCATCAATCCTTTGGTGAGCAGATCTGCACATTTTTTTGATCTAACAAAGTCAAGAAAATTAATACCATGAGTGATAACTTTCTAATAAATTTATGTCCCACTCTCTTATACATTTTTTTGAATAAAATTTTTTCTATAAGCTTTATATATTGCAACTTGAGTTTAACAATGAAATGTAATCGGAGGTATATGTTTATTTAATAATGATAAATCATATAGATAATTAATATCTGCGTTAGCAATACTGGTATTATAACAACAATCTTCACTTCCATGGTATATCATGAAACAATATTTTTGTTTTGTAGATTTTTATGACATTGCACCTCTACATAGTGTCACCAAAATGAAAATTCAATTTGCATTAATATGTCATTCAATAATCTCAAGAAATTGCACATATTGAATGTCGTAACTAGAAGAAACACAAATAATATAATCATTAGATGAGAAAATAGTACTGAAGGTATCACAAACAAATTTAATCATAAGAATTTTTTTCTATTCTCATTAAGAGGTATATTAACCTTCATAAGACACTCCCACACTTTGAAATATTTTAATTGTGGTTCTCCTTCTTTTTTCTTTTTTTTTTCATAACTCAAGCAATTTTATCATAACATTTACAAATAATTCTATTTAGAATACATGACAAACAAAATATAAAGTTTCACCATATATATTGCTAACTTTATTATATATAAAAATAATATAATTTCAGTGTCTTTAAAAAAAATAACACAACTCAAATGTCAAACCATTTTAAGTTATATCACTAACCTTTGCTACAAAATATCTTTTAATGTCAAAACATTGTAAACCACACTCATTTTTGCCTATACACATTTATTAAATCACCAAAATTGAAAAAGTGTCCTTCGTTGCCAAGACATAAAATAAACAATAGACCCAACATATTAAAACCAAATCTACATCATATAACAGAACAATCACATGCCAATTTCTCAAAACATATTTATATAATTATACATTTGGATTCTTTATTTTCACAATTTTGCCTTAAATTAATGGAAAATGTTACTTAATGAATAAGACCACAAATTTCAAAAAAACACTAATTTCTAAATAATATATTCATCATTTTCCTTTTTAATTATTTTAACATAACTTCACTCAAAGCTAGTGACATGGTACCTTTCTGATGGGAAAACATTGGTAACACCCATAGTAAAAATAAATAATATTGACTCTAGGTTTTGGAATTAGATTGATAAATTTAAACAAAGTTTGTGAGAAAAACAATGTTTCTCCTCAATACAAAGACATACATAAAAAATTAGGCTTATGTTTTAAACACTTACCACTATTAGATCATGAACGAAATAATTTTTAAAACATAAAAGCCATAAACATGATGTCAAGTTAAAAAATTCCTTTGAATTTCATGTCATAAGTGTACTATACTAGGCATTTAGGACTAGCATGGCTAACTACCCGGTCTCATCCGCCAACTTATAGTCCTAGCATAAAAGGAATATTGGCTAACTATACAAAAAAATCATGCATACATAGCGACCTAGGCAACATACGAGCAAATGTCGTCTACTCTCAACTTATGAAATAATGGTTAAACTCCTATAATCAAATCACAAGTTTGGTATTGGACCTTAGTCAGGCCCACAAAGGCCTAAAAGAGACCTAGTAAGTCCAATGAAGGCCCAACCCATAAATAAGGTAAATTGTGATTAATGTTCTATAAGTACAGATGGACCCCAACAATTAAAGGTATGCAATTCATTAATTCCCTAGTCTGTGATTTGACTTTTAAGAGCTTCTTCTAACTTGATCATCGAAGTCTTTTGTGCAGGTAAACCCAAAAACGTTCAATCTGCCTACAAGAAAACACACCCAAATCGAAGAGTAGAGGAGTAACCATCTCAAGGAGTCGAGGATTGGGTAATATTTGATTTGTGCTCCCTGATATCTTTTTATTGTTTCCGTAAGAACAATAAGCAATCATTTCATTCATAAATCTGAAACCAAATTATTATTTTTTTCCACAGAAATATGAAGATAAACCTTTTTCTTTCACATATGCATAAATTAGTTCAAGTGCTTTCCATAACTTAATAGCAGTTTTAGTATGAAAAAAAAAAGTCATTTTATAAATGTTATCATATGAAACACTTAAAATGTCCTCATGATATAAAATATCTTTAGCATGTTAAAGTATTAATTAATATGATAAAAAAATAACAAGTTTAAATATAAAAGAAAATAAGTCAATTTTAGTGAGTCAAAATTTCATTTGATATTGCTAGTAGAAAAAAAATCAAATGAAATCACATGTAAACTTCTTATACTTAAATGAAAGTGACTTAAATATACCGATAACAAATATATTATATAATTTTATCTCTAAATTTTCCATAACAATGAATAAACCAAAATAACAAAGGTTTTTCTCTCTAAGAATGTTACGAAAATATTAATTAAAATAAATAATAGTAATTATAGGAAAAAGACATAGATATAAAAAAATAGAATATTCATCAATTTCAACAAATAAAAATAATATAGGATTAAGATATAAATGATAAAAATGAAGAAAATGGATTAAGTCACGCATAACATTATCCATAGAGAGGAACCCCCCCCCCCAATTGTAGAGGGCTAGACACAATATTATGTGCTCCTCTCCAAAATACAACAATCCGTCAGATCGATCGAATGCAGCGAAGGATCTCCAAATACTTCTTGTGAGGTTATGTGTTTGTTGTGCATTTTCCTATGCACCTGAGTGGTATTTATAGGTAGAAAAGGGAGACATAGGAATCAATTGTCATCAATTTGATTTAAACAGAAGTAGTTTGCAATCAATTTAAAAAACTGCTTACCCATAAACAATATTTACCCATAAAATCAATAGTTCATAAAAACATAAGTAATAATAGAATTTTTATTTTAATTATTTAATTTTGATTTCATGGCTTATCATCTAACTTTTCATTAAGCTAGATATATTCTAGAGCATCTTCTTATAATCTTCTTGTTTCTAGATCTTAATATTCTTCGTCAATGATGCCAGCTTTTGACACTACTTCAAGCCAGAGAAGTTATAGGTATAGGTATTTTCTCTTGGTCTCCTCTTTACTTCTTTATCTTGATTTTCTCATTGCTTCTTCTACATTGCAAGCTTCTATGGTTTATATTTTGTAGCATCCACCTTGTTCTTTGAGAAGGTTGTCTATTATTGCTTCATCTATTTTTTTTCCTTTTGTACATTAACCATTACTTATGTCTTAATAAGAAGACTTTTTCTTGATTATGATTAATTTGCAGATTAAGCTTGCTGCATATTAGAAAATTATGTTAGACACACAAATTGTCGTATTTGTTATCATCAAAATTTTGGTATCAAATGATAAGACTTAAGATATTTATAAACTTTTCTCTTATACTAGATTGACTCGTTCTTTCCTTAACCCTTATTTCTATAATTATAACACACAAAAACCTTCTTCCACAAATTGACCATAGGATCCCACATCAATGTTACTTCTTCTGGGAGATCAAAGCACATCACTATTTTTTATACTTCCTTAATCTTATATCCACTTATAATTGTTAGACCTCAAATGAAAAATTAAGCTGTTCATTTTTAAAGTTTTGTAATATTAAACTCGATCATTTTTATGACACTCAGATTAGTTTTCCAACAAGTTTTTGAAATTAACATTCTGTATTGAGTTATTCATAAGTTGATTAGAGTTTACTTAGTAGATGACATGGTGTCAAGAGACATAATATTTTAATGTATTGACAAACAAAATGTTTCATTTCAAGGATCTTGTCATTTAAAAATGGGTTAAATATGTTTTTTATCCCTTAACTTTTTTAGTGAAAATTGGAATTAGTTTCTCTTTGAAACTTTGAACCAATTTAGTCTCCATCTTTAGAAATGTGTAGATTTAATCCTTTTAACCCAATTTTGTTAAGTTTATTTGATATTTTCTCAGCTAATATTAAAATGAAAATGTGTTAAATGATGTAAACAATTAAATTGTTATTGTAACACCCCAATTTTGGGATGTCATGGAAAGTTAGAAAATGAATGTGTTTGATGAAAAAAAATTGTCATTGAAAATGTACTAATAAAAAAACTTTTAATTTGATTTAAATTACATGGTTCAAAACATCACTTTGTCAAAAAAATTCGGATAACAATTGCGAACAAAAGAAAATTACATAGTTTTTAATATCTAATTTAAAACAACTAAATAAATTATAAAAACTCCTGAGTCCACCCCAGTCTCTCGTCAATCTACACCATGCCAAAATTATCTGCAATATCATCTGCTCCCGTATAACACACACGTTATACGATCATCGCACATACAACAAACACACAAACAAACAAATAGGGGTAAGCTAACCATAAACAATGATGTATAAAAGAATTTCGTAAATAAAACACGACAAACAATACTCAACATCTAATTCAAGTAACACTTAAGCATTAAGATCACAATCAAACTTTATTTTGAACACATAACCCATAACATCCAAACAACCATATCCAACCAACAGACTATCGCACTCATCTAACATCCTTAAAAACAATAATCATAATCAAGCTTTGATTTTCCGCGACCTTTTACCCCACAACAACATCTAGTTTCCTAGAAATAAATGGTTCGATGTGTCCCACTATCGCAACCAAACTGTCTCCCTTATTCCTCAAGGAATTATGAGTAAAAACATCGATGCATCGCACACCGGGCACTATACTCGTAACAAGCCAAAATAAGGCGAAACATCTTTCCCCTCCCCACTGCTTCACACAGGCGAGAGAGTACAACACTCAGACCAATCCTCTACTACTGCTTCACACAGGCGAAGATGACCCTTTTCCACTGCTTCACACAAGCGAAAGAGTCTTCACTGGTTCTCTAGGTACGAAAAACCTCACACAACACTTAATTTCACCAAGATTCTTCAATCAAGAAATAACACTTCCAACATACAACATAAGAAATCTAAAAATTCCCAACCAAATACACACCATCACATATACATGGTAAATAAAATCCTAGCAATTAAAATCCCCTGTAATAAGCAACCCATGTAATATTGTTCACTTCTGAACCAACCCAATAGACCTACAATGGAACTCTTGCACCATGCATAAAGTGATATGAAATAATATGCCAACTTGTGGCTGGCCGAATAACAAAAAAAACATAAACATATGTGGTTACAAGATGCCTAACTTCTGGTTGCACTTAAAACATAATGAACAAAAACCTGCACTCACTCACGTTCTCATTCATTTATTGACCGCACACACACCATGTTTCTTTCATTTTGTGAAAACCGTGATCCCACCCATGCACCAAACACACATTCTAAAAACATAAGAATTTTATAATGAAAAAAAATGTTATACTCCTACGTACTTAAAGAACAATAACATATATGTGTGGCCCACCTATTCAAAATTAAGCAAGCTAACATGAACTCCACCACATTTTGTTTCATTCTGCTCCACCAGAACGATTCCTTTAAGTCCTTGTACATCTTAGTCAAACCAGGATGTGTGGCCCACCTATTCAAAATTAACTCCCATGCATTATGTGAAAGAGTCAAGCAAAAAGGAAGAAAGAGAAAAAGCAATCCATGAAAAAAAAATTGAGGCAGCGTGAATGAAAAGAAACCTCAAGACCTGACGCAATGGCATGGTTAATGTTGCTCTTAAAATGCTAGAATAAATGGACCAATGGCTAAAAGACTATAACACATTTACATGTTCAACATAAAAGGAAGCAAATGCATATTTGTGTGTGGCCCACCCATTCAATATTAGATCTCCGAAAATGATAAGCCAAAAGAAGAAAAAGAAAAGTAATCTCGTGAACCCATGCAACCCCACACCCTGCAACGTGAATGAATTCCCGTAATGGTAACAATTTCATGAAACAAAACTGATGCAGTGTGAATGAAACGTAAAAACAACCTAGACTTGAAACAAAAAGGAACCCACGACTATGCACTCTGCATCCAAGGATCATATATTGACATAAAAAAAAACTAAATAAAATTGCACCAAAACCACCGAGAGAAATATAGCAAACGAGAACAAAAATTTTGTTGCACCAAAAGAGAGATAAATGGTGACTCTAACCCCACTGACTTGTTTATAAAACCTACGAGAAACCCTATGGCAGCATCCACACTTTGCTTAATGCAGTGGCAAGCAACTGGCACCTGACTCCACTACAAATCCCGAATGAAAAGAAGATATATAAAAAACATGCAAACCATATATATATATATATATATATATATATATATATATATATACCAGACATCAAAACGAGAAGCAAGCATGTTCATGACAAAACGAAAACTACACCCACTGAAATTGCACACCAAAACATTTACGTTGCACCATACAGTTTGACAACAACCACTTCAAAGCTTTATTCATCAAACAACAAATAATAAAGAAAGAAGAAAGACTAAGAACAAACAAGCTTCAAACGAAAAAGAAAAGAAGAAAAGTCAACTTTCGCTACCTAAAGTATCTCTCTGAAGCATTTTCCTTCTCTACCACAACCGTTGGAACTCTCCAACTTGCACCCTTGTTCTCTCTTCTCTCTCTCTCTCCTTCCTAATCCTTCCTTCTTATACCTTCTAGGGTTTGGCCTTATCTAATCCTATACCAAATCTTTCTGTTAAGATTCTCATAAAAAACCTACATCTAATTTTATCTATTAAATATTTCCTAACATTTTCTAAATAAAACTGAGCAATGAAATAAAAAAATACTATTCCACTATCTCTGCATTAGCGTGACTGGAAAAAGAAAAGCAATCGATGTTTCGTGGGCCCCACTTCTTAAAGGTGGAAAAATGAATTTAAAATCAACACACAAACAAAATCCAACCAACCAGGTTCAAACCTCGCACCTGCACACATTGCACAACTTTCACCACTGGGCTATATACCATCACATGATATAGAATGCATTATAAATATTAAAAAACTTATACTCCATAAACCATAATTCCTTAAATTAGATAAATAACAACTTAAATCACTCATTTAATTAAATTAGTCTTTCGTCATGACTAAAGTAACTTGTTATACTATCATTTACTGATACTAAATTATCAATCACTTTTTAATTTTACCTAAATTACTCAAAGTTCTTCCTGGGTCTCACAGCTATCATGAAACGTGTTTGAAACATTAATTAAACTTAACAAAATTTGGTTAAAATGACTAGATATACTCATTTCTAAGATTTAGGGACTAAATCTAGTCAAAGTTTCAAAAAATGACTAATTTCAATTTTTACTTAAAGAAAAAAAAAAGACAAAAAAAACATATTTAACACTTTGATTATTAATCAAATCCTAAGATTACTCGTAGATGATAAATAATAATATTACAATCAGTAACTGCAACACAAAACATCACAATATTTAACTAAGGTTGAGATCACAATACTAAACAATACAAAAGTTATTAAAATTATTATAATCCCTTTGATTATCCATAAACAATAATTAAAAATTATAATAATCATCCATCTCGCTTAATTCATATTTAACTCAAATTATGAGCTTACCACATTTGAAATACTCAATTTTATAACTTGACAATTAATGCTTTCAAATTCACCCTACACATACCTTAGAAGCTATTTTTGCCGTCATTAAATAATATCAATTCAAACAAATCATTCAATTCTTCAACATCAATTTTCATTCAACTCGAACTCTAAACTTCAAAATTGTATATCTAATCACACTCGAAATACTCAAATTTCATCTTATAGCTCAAAATAATTATGAATAATGGAACCCGCTAGTAACAAATCTAAGACTTAAAAAACACGACCGTCTCCAATATCATCTTAAAATTATTTAGTTAAAATAATATGATATATAATAACATATAACAAATTAGAAAATAAATTCTATGAATGCGAAGCTTATCTCCAACAATATAATTTATCATGTGATAAGATTCAAGACTTTATTACATCTATCACAAGAAAATATACTTGAATTTATTTGCAACATCCAAAGTGACTGAACTATATATTCAACTAAATGTGTGCTTTAGCTTTTGCTATCATGTGTTTCAGCTTTTGATGTTGTATTGCTGTAAACGTGTTTCAACTTTTGGTGTTGCATTCTGTAGAGTGGAGGAGTCCTCTACTTTGGATTTGTTTTCATTTTCTGATGCTTGAATACTTTGGAAAGATTCCTTACTAGATATACATAATTTTTATAAGATTCCTTACTTGGTATGCATAAATAGAGCATTTTGGAATTCCTTGTGTCTAAATTCCATCCTTTCCTTCTGCATGTGCTTTGGTAGCCATAAACTTTCACTCTTGACCAATTGTATATGATCAACTCTTACTTCCCTTCCCCCACTTGAATTTGTAAACATACCGAACAATTGTTAACTCATAATTTTGTTGCCTCTTTTCCCAAACATTTGCACATGCTTCTCTAGCCATCTCACAAATCCTACCATAACAATATAAAGCAACATGCATTTCCCTTATAAATTCTATTATTCCAACCTGCCAAATGACATATTTATACTGGTTATCTTGATATGCACAGACCGTGGCAGTGACACCTTTGGATGTAAGATTGAAATGGATATGGTCAATTTAAGTTGCTACATAACATCTTCACTATCTTTCTTTAAGAATCTATGTGCCAATGCAATTGAGTTAGTGAACAATCAAGTAAACTATACATTTATTATCACATTGACCATTTGTTTCTTCAATAAATTTGTGCTACAAATTAAATCTTATGCATCAATGTTGCATGCATAGGAAGAATGTTGCATGCATAGTTTCATGTTTTTTCTCTGACTGCAAATTTCTTACTAACTCTTTTGTGTGGCACTTTGCATTTATTGAGGTTGAACCCATTCTGGGTTTATCATATCAAATGTGTAAATAATTATTTCTTCTCAGTGATCAAACACAGGACTCAAAGTGGAAGTTGTGTACGTATCACATTTTAGCATAATCCTCTCAACCTAACTCTCTTCCTGTCATAACTAATTTCAAAACAAAAGATCTAATTTCAACAACAAAAATATTTTCCAAATTCAATACATAATTTTCTATTTTCCCATTTCATGCTTTTGGAACCCTATGCATTTTCCCATTACTTTCCAACTTTATATGTCATTCTTCTTTTGGTAGGGTGAAACTATTTATGTGTATGCTTGTGGCTGCATTGTGACACTCTTTAGGTTGTTGACCTTGATGATTTAAATAGAAACTTTCTCTCTTATTGTTCTAAGCCCAATCATATGAATTGTTCTTAATGTGGTTATTTATATATATATATATATATATATATATATATATATATATATATATATATATA
>Ga0214545_1005570_pt1 | contig 22620 bp, 12 predicted proteins | sample CNSS4metaG_FD_160064 | JGI IMG/M metagenome (GOLD analysis project Ga0214545, IMG submission 160064) | Root nodule microbial communities from cowpea collected in UCLA plant growth center, Los Angeles, California, USA - CNSS4 | ecosystem: Host-associated > Plants > Roots > Nodule | place: USA...
AAATTTATTATGTGTTTTTTTTTTTTTTTTATAGAATGTAATGGATTTCCTTTTTGTTATGGTTCAACCTTCTTTAATAAAGTTGTATTTTAAGGAAACGTTATCTAAGGTGAGTCACCTTTAGATATGAAAAAGATATAACACTTGTTCAATGAATGTTTGTTAACTATTTTAGTCTCACAAACACTCTTAAAATAGTGTCGTTAAAAATGTTATTTTTAGTGTAATGTTTATGTTTTTATACCATACCATTCCATTTTTTTTAATTATTCATTTACCTAATCATTGGACGTTGTAATTAATCTGAAGGAATGTTTAGATTCTCTGTTGAAACATCGATTTTTTTCCGTTTTGGACATGAAAATTGAAAGTTGCCCTAATCAACTCATTTTGACATTAAATTATAGTTAAATAGGAGATTTTGATCAAACTAATTTATTTATAGTATAAATTAGATTTTGAGAAGTTTGAATTTGATCTGATGAAGGGAGATGCATGATGGTGTAATGGGGACAGAAAATATAATGGGATAGTGACATACATGGCATATATAAGTTGAATTTGTTGAACGTCACTAATCACCAATTAACTACTTACACTATATAGTATTGAAGTGTTAATGTTTGACCCTATGATAATGATAGAGCCACCTATTTCCTATTTCCACTCATCTTTTTAGTGATACAATACATTGCACTAAATTTATATGTGGAGTTTAACAAAAGAAGAAAAAAAAGTTATGGATACGTAGTAATTGAAGTATATGGATTTTTATTTCTAATATATATGTATAATATATTGTCTTTTGTAAGCATGAAATTGATACTAAATCATTTTATTAAATATAAAAAAATAAGAACATGTTTTTACAAGATTAGAAGAAAATTATGACAGTTGCAAAATCATTATAAAAAATCAATTTTAAATGTCATAAAGCAATTTGTCATGGTAAATTTTTTACAGCATCTTTAATATTTTAAAGAGGTAAAAACTGTAAAAAAACTTAAAGAAATAAATAAATTATAAAAAATAATTAACAATTTTATATTAATTTTATTATACTCGAATTTATATTGTCTTGTATTTCAAGAGGATCAACAACATGAGTTGAATTATTTCATTGTTATTGAAAAACAAAGTTAATTACATGCATATTTTGGTGAAGCATGTAACACAGTAAAAAAAATCTATATTTCATCAAAAAATACCAGGAAAAAAAATACATAATTGCATCAAACTCAAAACTTAAATAATAAGTTGACCTCTTTTTTTTTTATCTCGTCAATTTTTTATAGTTTAGCATATAATCTACTCTATTCTACTTTACTTGACTATAACCTCTTTTTTCTCTTCACCACATAACATACTCAACTCTACTTGAGTGTGAATAATTATTTAGATAAATGATACCTCCATATTGAATCCTTATGTCAATGCGTACACTAAATACCCCTATCATATAATTTCTCCTTGAAATCCTGACAACTTCATCATTTATCATATTCACAATCATATAATAATTCTCAAATCAATCACATACACCAATCATTACTTAAGCAATAGTTGACACTTGCTACAACATGCTGCAAAATTTCATATAAAGATGATTGATATACTCTGATGCATTCGCTTAGCGAGACAATTTATTTGTTAGGCGAAAAGTGCACAAAAGTTCACTCATCCAACGACCAAGTGGCTCGTCCAGCGAGTGAATCACTATAACCCTCAAAGGCAAATTCCTCTAAAATTCGCTCAACGAGAGCGTTCTCGACCACGCCTTTAAAGTCAACAAACTCTCTAACTTTGGATTCGTTAAGCGAGTAGGTATTCCCTTAGCGACTTCCAAATTAATGAGTCCTTGACTTTGGATTTAGCGAGCTCATCCTCGACCAGCGAGCTTGCATAATTTTGCATAATTATGTCTTTCCAATAAGGTTAGCAGCTCCATAGTTGGCACAAATGTCCAACTCATACCAAATTCAATTTCACCACAAGCATCAGTACAAATTGGTCTAAAAGAATTATCAAAGCCACAAATGCTTCTAAGTAAGCAACATCATACTTAACAACACCCAAATTCATACATCATGAAACGTGCAACAGCTTAACTTCACAGGTCAATCTTAGTAAAATCATGCAATTTACCAATCTAGTATTTCTACAACTTAAACACAATATAATTATCTTCTCTTACTTAAAGGATGAATCAAAATGATCAAGGAGTATCAAATTCCTCCTTTAAGCTATCTAAACGCATCGACACAACTTAGGACAACACAAACATGATCAGAACATATCATTGACACCACTCATCAGTAGAGACTCATGAGAAGGATTTAGAAGCCACATGTGAGCTAAATTTCTCACATGCATGTCTAAGAATGATTGAAATCAACTTACTTAATTGAAGAAGCTAATTGGACATAAGTGGAGGTCTCGCCAGAGGGATCACTCTATGAGTCTCTGATTTTAGAAAGATTAACATAGGATGAGGAACTTTAGATAGAAAGAAAATAATTTTTATAAGGGTGTTTTTGGATAAATAGAGTGTTTTCTAAGTAATGAGATTCTTTTATAAAATTTCTATTTATACATAAATTTTTTATTATTAAAATTATAGGATCTCCTTATTTTAAAACACAATCACTCTTAAAACACAATTTTCTAAGTTCTCACAAGTGAAATATTTTTTTATAATATTATATTATATATTAGACGATTGTTTAACTTGAGTTTCAAATTTATATGAACTCATTAGTGCTATAAAATCGAATATAGGAGTAGATCTCAGAAAATTTTGATTCAAGATTATGTTTTTCATAATTTATATATTTTTGTCACTTATTCATTTTCTTGTTATATTTCCTTGTTAAAACATTAATACTTCGATATGTACGTATGTGAACTTGTTTAGAATTTGTGATAGGGCAACTAGATTTTTATTATTATTATTAGACCAGACAATATAATATTAAGTGTTAAAAAAAATTAATAATACAAATAAATGAAAAGATATGATATTTGTGTTGATGAAATCCAAAATTAAAAATTAATATAGAGGAATAAAATGAGAATGTTGAGGAATCTAGAAAAAATATTTTCTAGCAAAAGATATAAATAATATATTAAAGTTGTGACACATAAAAAGAAAATTAAGGAAAATAAATTCATATCTTTTAGGCATGACGGATAATGTGTTCTTTTTAAAGCATGAATTGTTGATTATTGTAGATGACAATAAAATAATAGTAAATTATTGGCCTACCTTATATTTAGAGCATAATTAAAATATTAAATCATATATTTTAAAATAATTCATTACTAAATAATTCATTACTTTCTAATAATAATAAATTTCTTATCAATTTTTAAAATTAACCATTACATGATAATTTTATTCTTTTTCTTTTTTAAATACTCTTATTTTTATATTCTATCCATACTAGTCTCTTCTTATTTTGGATATTTTTTTTATACTTAACATATCGTACAGTTGACCAGAAATAAATTAAAATGTTTATCTTCATAAACTAAATATTGATAATTAAAAAATTCCCTATGTAGTAATTTTTTTTATATACTTAGATATCATGGATTATGTTATTGTTATTGTGTTTTGTTTTTTTTAAATAAAGTACAGATTCTGATTTAGTAACTTTTACGCATTCAAAGTATATCAACATTTGTAATTGTGGTCAAACACCTGGATTCAAAGTATAAGCACTTTGGGTGACCGTTGTCCTTTTCAGGGTGACTATAACAAATTTTAAAAAATACATATTTTCTATATATTTTTAGAGTGTAATTAAAGTATATTAATATTATTATAATAAAGTCATTATTATTATTAATACTAATAAATTTATTTTTAATTATCATAATAACCTAATTAATGTTTTTGAGATGTTATTTAAATTTAAAAAATAAAAAATAAAGACTAAAGACATGTTATATACCATAAGATATGTGTAGTATGATTGTTACACGTATACTGAGACTATTACACGTGCAACACATGCAGAAGATGATCTATTGATTTTGAAACTCAGAATTTTGAAATGCAGAAAACATAGACCCACGCGCGCACCATATTTCGGAGTTTTCACCCGTTAATCTGCTACTATTTCACCACTCTTAGTTTAGTAATATATGTGAATAAATGCGCATATAATTAATTATATAGTTAAATTTTTTATTATAATTATAGCTGATTATATTAACTTTAATAATTCTTTGAGATATTATTACATTTTAATTATAAGTGTATTTTTTGCTTATTTTATTTTACTTATTTTATTGTAAACATTGAAAATTTATATATGCGTTTATAATTTTTATCATAATATTTTAAATTGTAATATTTTTTATTATTAACATATCAATGAAATATTAATTTTAATTCAAAAAATTATTTATTTAATTTAATTTTCTTAAGATATTTTTATTTAAAGTTGACATAATTTAAATTTAAGACCGAAGAAATGTTGAGTAAGCAACTGAGGAAACAAATGAATATCGAGAAAATAAAAGACTTATAAGCAAGAAAAAAAGGAAGGATTGAAAGAGAAAATTTTTTGAATTTTTTTTAAAGGAGGATAATATAAGAAAAAATAAATAAAACAGTTTTACCTACTATATTATTAATAAAGTTTGCATAACAAATAAAATAAGATTTTTTTTATATCTAGTTATACATAATGATAAACAATATATAATATTAATAAATACTAATTAATATTATGAATAATAAATAGACATATTTATAACCAAATAGTTTTCCATTTCAATAAATTTTTCATTTATTTTATCTTCTTTTCCTTTTATTTATTTATCTATACCAAAATAATTTTAAAAAGTAAAATTTTTTAATCATTTATAAAACTGTTTCACTACACATATATTTTTTTTATCTAAAACCAAACATAACATTGAGTAAAAAGAATTGTCAAATATACAAAAATTAAAATTGATATAAACTTGAAAAAACTTTAGTTGAGTTAGGTGATAAATTTAGTAGGATAATATGAAGAGTAACATTATAAAGGGTAAAATTGACTATGTACTTGGTAACTCTGGTTACAAGGTACATGTATGTGTGGTTGAGTAGTGGATTACAGAGATAGACCTCGAAGAACTAAATCACAGTGAAAGGTAAAAAATCAAATTAAACAGAGAAAAAAGAGACGTTGTTGGAATTGGATAGGGTTACAGAGCACAAATTGCATTGCATCAATGTCTTTTTCCTTTTTGCCTTTTAGTTGTGTATTATTAATTATTAATACCAGTTTAATTCTATCCAGAAATTACATTTATATACCGTAATGATGCTGGTATATGAGTTTTAAAAAATGATATACAAGTACATAATTTTGTTTAAGCATAAACATACACCGTAATATATATATATATATATATATATATATATATATATATATATATATATATATATATTGTTTTTGTTTTACTTAATGTTTATTTGATACTTTTTAAATTAAAGAATTCTTTTACTATTCTTTTTTATTTTAAATATTAGGATTAACTATATTTTTAGTTATTAAATTTTAATACGAAATTAAAATTTGGTTTGATATGAAATTTTAATATATTTTAGTTTCAAAACTTTTAAAATGAATCAGTATACTCTTTTAATTGAATTACGTATTAAATAATTTTTTGTTAGTATTTAAGTTGTTTACATAATTTAAAACATTTTTATTCAATATTTTCTGAAAAAATACATTTGACATGTAAAAAATATTTAATGTAATTAGACTAAAATGACTATATCTATTCATTTTTAAAGTTTAGGAACCAAATATATTAAAATTTTGAAACAAACGAAATTCCAATTTTATATCAAAATTCAGGGACTAAAAACATAATTAATCATAAATATTATTATTTGATAAAACTTTGGACACATCCTAAACTTTTGTTTTTCTTTAGGATTTCAAATTTCCTTGTTTTGCAAGAAAAGAAATTATGAAATAGGTAGAGACTAAAATTTAAATTATCTTTTAAACAAAATATAAAATTGTATCTATTGACATATTTATTTAAAAAAATCATCATCATTTTATATCTCTATACTATTTTTTTTAAAATAGTATAAAGATATACCAATATTTCAATTTAGATCATGTATATATTTATAATACTTTGAGATATTTTATTTTACCGATATTTATTAATAAAGAATCTAATATATATAATAATAATATTTTTACAATAAATATAATATATAATTTTTTGTATTTTTTATGTTGACAAATTGAATACAAAATTAAATACATGTAATTTTAATTTGGAATCATAACAATAATATAATTATCATATGTTTTAAAAAAATATCATAATTTTTTAATATATATATATATATATGATTTTTAAGATAAACATATAATATCCCATATATATGTAATATCAATCCTAACTTTATACAATAATGTGAAATCTGACATCAGACTAATACACTAAGTAATAATATTAGTAAATACAATGATAATTACATAAAATTCTAGAAAAATATATACAATTAATTTAATTATCATATTTAATTTTTATTATTTTGTAACTATTATATCATTATTATTATTAGTTATGACATCCTTGCTATTTTATCACATATGAAAAAGGATAAATATCACACATACAACACAATAAAAAATATCATGGAACATTCTCACAAAAATGCAGGAATATTTATATTTGTATATTTTTATTCAAATACTCATTAAAAAATTTTAATTGATTTTCTTAAATAGTTATTAATTATGTGATAATTGAAAAGACAGAAAATTATGGATATGATTAAGTAATATCATAAATATCATCAATTTATAAAATTATTTATATTATGTATTACTTTGGACTGATAGTCCAAATTAAATATAACAATCCATTTGATTTGATAGGCAACCAAGACAGGAAAAATAAGAAATGGAAACTGAATTCTTAGCACCTGTAAAAAAAACAAACAATTGAATTAAATGTTTTCTTAAACAAATAATTTAGTTGCAGTTTTATCATTTGAATAATTCAACATTCAATGAATTGTTTTAAAAAAACATTTAATACATTTTAATGAAAATAAATTTATTAATAAATTAAACTCACACTTCTTCTCTATATTAAATTTACACTGAATATGTAGTTCACTCAATTAATTCAAATCTTAAAATCAAAAATCAATCAACCTCTTTTATATTGAAATGTTGACCTACAGAGTATGGTTATATATATTTAAATTTATCCAATATATTATGTTTTTATTTTACAATAATTGTAATATTTTCACTTGTTAACAAAATTATTCATCTGTATTAGTCTTGGCAAATAATACTTAAAAAGTATAAATAAAATAATAAACTCACACACAAGACAACACCAATGGTTGAAATTCAATGTGATTACATTTTCAAGATGAGAATAAAATAATTAAATATTTTAGTGTATTATCCAAAAGATTAACATGTTAAATATTTTTTATATAAATAGATATTACATGTTACGTCATATGTAATAAGATGTTTAATTAGTATGTAGATATTTTTTTCAGAGATTTATTATCAAAATAATTTTTACTGCAAGCTTAGTTAATGAAATTATTTAAATATAAATTGAAACAGAGGAAAATTTATATTTAAATTTTATTCAATAATATATCATGATACCTCAATATTTCAAAATTTTAGAAATTAAATATTTGTAAATACGTTTTTTATTTTAATATAACTGTTTGAAATAAATTAACAATCAATAATTAATTTAATGAACGCTTACAATTTAATTGATTTCAATGCGTATTTAATGTATACGGACAAATTTGATATTAAACAAAAGAGTGAGATTTGTGTTGAAATTAAGGTAATATATATATATATATATATATATATATATAATAATAATTTAGATAAATTAAAATGAATAATAGTAAAAATAGCAAAAGTGAGGTTAGAGAAAATAACCTTTTAGTTTGTATTTATTACTCTCTTTTATGGGTATGTATTTCATGAAAACATTATATGTGTTAATATATTCAATTTAATACAACATTTTCAAAATCTTTAAACTTTGAAATTGTTTGTGTATGAATATTTGTGTTTTTGAGTAGTTATAATTGTTATGTGTGAATAGTTGTGTCTTTGAGTAGTTGTAATTTTTTCTCTATGAATACTTGTGTATTTCACTAAACATGAATGTGTATGAAATGTTTTTATATCAATAATGTATTTTCCTCCACCGGAAGTATTAAAAGATATTAGTTTTATGTATAATTGAAAAAAATATTTTTCAACTTATATTATATATATATATATATATATATATATATAATTTATATATTGTTAAGTATAATATTGATAAAATGAATTAATTTATAAAAAATTATACAAAATATTAATCATAAATATTATAAAACACAATTTCTCATCAAAATAATTATAGTGGTTTATGTTTACCTGTTAAAAATCAATGTAAAAGTAATAAAAGGGGTAAAAATAGTTATAAAATATAATATAACTGTTTACAAATTTAGATATAAGAAAAATGTACAAAATTATACAAAATAGTTATAAAATATATACAAAAGAAATATAATTTTGTTCACACAAAAATGCACACCATAACCTTCTAACCTTATAAAATACTGAAGAATAGTAAGAATTTGAATTTGTATAAAACTAAAATAGGATAATTTTGTAAGTTTGAGAGTTTGAGCAAGTAAGAATAAACATAGTTGGACTCAAAATTATTGGTGTGAGGAGAACACAATCCTCATTTGGTCCTCAAACAGGATGATAACAATGACAAGGATGGGCCACAGATAAGAAATATGCTGAGGATGGTCCCAACTTATTTCCTCACGACAATAAAAAGAAGTAAATAATCTATTCACTTCCAATATCGAAAACAGTAAATAGGTAAAAGAGAAAAAAAGAAAACCCAATCATGCGGTTTCCCAAAAAGCCCTATTGAATCCATATCTACATTTAATTATTTATTCATATGCAGTAATGTAATCCAACTAAAGAAAAAAAATCCAAACAAAAGTAAAGGGTTGGATTTTTATTTTTTAGATGCTGAGTTTCAAAAGAAACAGCAACACAACATAGCACAGCACAAAGACAACCTTAATTTTCATTTTCGGAGGAATTATTAAAAGAAAAAGAAATTAGAAAATCTAAATCCCTGGAAGGCACGAAGTGTTAGAATTTCTTGTCATTGAAGGTACCCTCTTTTGTTGCTTGACCCTCAATCAAAGACCCATCTTTTCCGTTTGGCGTAGGGAACTTCAGCACTGAAGCCCTAATCACCACATCACCCCTTTGCTCTTTCTCTTCCAACCGCATGGGTCGCGAAACTGTGTTCCTTCCAGCCCCACCAACCACTACCACCACTACAGTGAATCCAGTGGCAGCACCCGCTGCACCACCTACCTCTCTTGCTCCTGGTTTCAGGTTCCACCCAACTGACGAGGAGCTTGTTATCTATTACCTCAAGCGCAAGGTTTCTGGTAAAAGTTTCCGATTTGATGCTATATCCGAAGTGGACATATACAGGAGCGAGCCCTGGGACCTAGCAGGTCATTTCTTTCCCCTAAAGAAATTGCTTTTCTCACTTCTTTTTGCTTAAATTTGGAATTTTTACTGTTTTATTTTGATGGGTGCGTGTTTTGCTTGGTTTCTTGGCTGCTTCACTTTAATGGATTTTTTTTGGGTATTTTCAGTTTTCTGATGTTTTTTATTTTTGACAACGGGGTTGAATGTATGTTTAGATAAGTCGAGGTTGAAGACTAGGGACCAAGAATGGTATTTTTTTAGTGCATTGGACAAGAAGTATGGAAATGGTGGGAGGATGAACAGGGCTACTAACAAAGGGTATTGGAAAGCCACTGGAAATGATCGGCCAGTGAAGCATGACCAAAGGACTGTGGGACTGAAGAAAACTTTGGTGTTTCACAGTGGCCGGGCTCCTGATGGAAAGAGGACTAATTGGGTCATGCATGAGTACAGGCTTGTTGATGAGGAGTTAGAGAGGGCTGGGACTGGATCCTCTCAGCCTCAGGTGAGACTATAGAATTAATTTTAAAAATTGAAGCCTGAGATGACCCCAAAATGTATGTATTTGTGCTGTTTCAATGCTGCAACTGGGGTTCTACCTGTTTTCTTGGTAAATTAAGGATATTAGCTTAGTTATTTTATGAGGTTCCCAAACCAAAATTGTATGACACTTAGGTGCAGGTTTCTGAGCTTTGTTCTTTAGTAAATGTCAAAAGAATAGTTTGCTATGTACTGCACCATGGACATTGTTATTGATTGTGTTACACATGGTTAATAATTTTTGTGCATTTCTCTTCTGGATGGAGAAGGATGCGTATGTTTTATGTAGAGTGTTTCACAAAAATAACATAGGACCTCCAAATGGGCAACGATATGCACCTTTCGTTGAAGAAGAGTGGGATGATGCATCTGGAATGGTTCCAGGGGCAGACCCTGTGCATAATGGCTCTATCGCCCACCAGCCACATGTTGAAGGCAACAATGGTGTTTTATGCGCTGAAGGGAGAAATGGTGTTCTACAGGTTAGTTCGCTCCTAGTTCTTCGGGTGTATATTATATTACTAATGATTAATTTTTTGGATTTGTGCTGAATAAATTTGTTGATGCCTTACATTTAATTTATGCGCAACCATTGAATGTTTATTTTAACTGTTATCAGTGGTGAATGTTTATTAAAAAAATACTGTTGTGCATGACAAATGGCCAAAATTCTACCATATAAACATGCTCCATTGCAGCTTCTAGTACTGTAATAGCAGACCTCCTTTCACAAATTGCCTATGGTGATAAGCTTACAATCTGCTGCATCATCCTAGCTCTGTTGTATTTTTTAGCCTTCCATGTCAAGGGAGACTCTTTATTCTTTAAATTCATTGCATCTCCCTTTCTGCCATAATATTGAGGAAAAGAATAGTAGAATTGATAACCGGTCCGTCCGTTTCGATTTAATATGTCGGCTCCAGTTGTAAATGTGCAGTAATAATGTTCCCCACTTTACTTCGATATTTTGTCCGGTTTTATCCTTTATTCCCTTGTTGGATTCTTTGTCCTTTGTATTCCTTCACTTTCTTCATTGCCGTATTAATGTTGTATTAATTTTTTTTTTCCATAATAAAAAAATATACAATAAGTTATAAGGTATTTAAGGTATTTGTCGTATTCTCTTTTATATATACACACACACACACACACACACACACATATATATATATATATATATATATATATATATATTATATTGATTTAATGGATTTTGCTATTCCTTTTCTAATTGACCTAGATTTTGAGCTCTGAAAATCAATCCATGCACTAATACAATTTTAGTAGGTACTGTTGTTTGATTTTCAAGTGAAACAACTCTTCTTCTTTCTCTGTTCATTTAACTATTGCTTGAGTGGCACAATTTTTCATCTTGAACGCTGAATGTTCGTCGAGCTTTCTGAAATAGGTGATTGCTTTTTCTAAATTCTGTATTCAACTTCAGAAGAATCTTGCAACATAAAAGCTTGCATTTTATAGATAAGCAATTAAAAGAAAAGAGTGACTCAGCTGGCAAATTTCATGTGTTTGGCTTATCTTATTTCGGATGGATAACGGCTTACTATTGCCAGATTTCCAAGAGACCTTTTGAGGAAAATGCAATTACTTACCCAACATAATTTGTTTCCAAACAGGCACCAAGCTCTGTTTGGGTTACACATGGTGTATGTGGTTCAAATACCACTGGAACCTATTGTCAAAATCAGGAACCAGGAGATCCATAAAACATTATTTTTGCATATACTTTGGTCTTTGATGTTGAAATTCACGATGCTCATTGTGGAAGTGACATTTTGGAAACCTGTGCTATTTAAGAGTCTGTGTGAGATCATGGGATTCTTTAAACTACCAGTTCCAAAGACAATGGGACAGAAATGAGCAAGCGCGAATTTTAGAGTCGAGGGCCATTTTAGCTTGAAAAAGGGGTCAAAATGATAGATCTTGAATTTGTGAGTACATTTGTAGGAAATAATCTGTTTCACTGACTTTACTCTTCTTGTGAAGGCGTGAACCTTTTCAAGACAAAACAAGATGTGGTTGTCACTTTGTCCAAGTCCATTGATTTAGTTGGGCATGGTGTTGCCATCAACAAAATGATAAAGAAGTTGCAGCAAAGTTCTAACAGCAAATGGTCATGGTTCGGTAACCTTAATCCACAAATTGGCCATAGAGGATGAATAAAGAGACCCATTTTGCACCATTGGAATCAATTTCCAAATAATTTTCTTCTTTATGAGTACATTTGTAGGAAATGATCTGTTTCACTAACTATACTCTTCTTTGGAAAGGTGTGCACCCTTCCAAAGACAAAACAAGATATGGTTGTCACTTTTGTCCAAGGCCATTGATTTAGTTGGGCTTGGTGTTGCCATCAACACAATGATGAAGTTACAGCAAATGGTCTTGGTTCAGCAAACTTAATCCTTAAATTGGCCATAGAGGATGAATAAAGAGATCCATTTTTTTTGCAGTGGAGTCAATGTCCAAATATCTTTCTACAGTGGCAGAAATTTAAAAGCAACCTCTCTAGCACTACCAACAAGTCCAACATTGAGAGTCCTAATTGTGAGTTTGTGACACCTTTTAAGTTTTGTGGTTTCTTTGTGAGGGTGTACATATGTAGGAGTTAGATTGGTCAGGAAAAGTGACCATTGAGGAGGAATTGTTCCATCACAGAAGGGAGAAACTCCATAAAAGGTTTGATACCATCTACAATTAGCACATCAAGGGTTCTGGTAGTTACAAGTTTGAATCTTGCATGAATAGAGAATGTTTTTGTTGGTGGCACAATAAAGAAGCCTTAGGTAGCTCATCTTAAATGTCATGAAACCAAGTTACCTAATGACTTTAACAAACGACAGTGTTAGAGGTGTTGGTATGGTTGTATGTCAGTAACCAAGAACTGAAAAGAGAGAGAAAAGAAAGATTTGTGTTGAAAAGAACAAGAAATAGGAGAGCACTCTCCTCCAAGGGTTTCCCAACACAGATTTCTCCTTTCACAAAGAGCTAATGCTCAATCTACAAAAGTGAACCTCATTCCTCCTTCTCACAACAATGTAGTGCTTGTGAATGGTGTTCTGCATACTGTTCACTTGACTTGCTAAACCTTGCGGAGATAGACTCTAATACGACTTAAAAAGTAAACTTTAAACCTAGTTCAACTTCATACAACTAACTTGTAATGTTGAGTTAGGTCTAAAACTCACACTTTTGAACATGATATCAAAAGCCTATCTTAGCAAAGTCTGTTGGAGATACTGTACCACTTGTTATTGAATTTACATTTGATCACTTACAAATATGTAGTCTCAGATTTTAGATGTCGAGTTCTTAGCATGAGGTAGTGGGTTGGAGATTCCACATTAACTATTATATGAATAAATTATAGTATATAAGTGAGTTCAACCTTTACCTTAAAACTTGGTTTTGTGAGGTTGAGCTTAAAATCCACATTAATAAATTTATTTATTATTCTCCTTTGCTTAACTGTTGTAACAAAATCTCTAACTATTGTAAGTTGTAACAGCTCATTCTATTAGAATTTCCCCCCAAACGGGCTTTCTTTTTAACAGGGCCTCCCCTTTCAAATAGAACCTTGTCCTCATGGTTGAATTCTTGTAATTGTTCTTAAATGGTAGTTTTGTCCTCCAATGTTGCCTCTTCAAGTGTTTTTCCCTTCCCTTTTCATCCTCTCATTTCTTGACTTTCCAACATCACAATTTCTCCTTCCTTAGTAATTTGTTCACCTTCATCCAGGATCACAATCCTTGAGCCCTTTTTTGGAGCCCTCTTGGCACCACTCCATCCCCTCCTTGAAACTTGAGATTTATACCTCCATAAGAATTCCGTAACCCCCAAGGTTTTTTTCATTATCCACTGCTTCTTCAATATCAATGGCTAAACTCCATATTTCATCAAATCTTTTGGGTCATGTGGATGCACACTTTCCTTTTAATGTTTTGATGTAACCCTGCAAGAAAATACCCCAACAATTGTTTATTTGTGGTAAATGGAGCTTTAGCAACCAACAACCCAAACTCCTGAACATATAACTCCACACTTGTGTTTTGACTCAATGCTGCCAATCTCTTTATCAAACCTCTCCTTCAACCTCGAAACCTCCTTAATAACATGGTAGTCAATTCCTCCCAAGAAGGATTCTCAGAAACCTTGTGTCAATATTGGTATCATTGTACTGCATTTCCTTCCATACTGATGAATGCGAGCCTCAATTTCTCTCCTGCTTCACTTGTTAAATAAATTTCACCCTTGATGCACCCCAATGAGTCGTTTTCCTTCAAAGGTTGGTAACTCCACCTTCTTCACCCATGTGTGTGGAGCTTCTTCTTATTCATAAAAGGTCACCATCCCCCGTTTCTTTTGTTGTATTCTACCTTGTTTTTTTCCATCCAAATTTGTTAGCATCTCCTTTGTGTCATTGATGCCTTCTACACTATTGTTTTTAGGAGTGTACTCTCCTTGATTGTTGGTTGTCTGCTCAGTTTCTCTGTTGCGGATTAAAGTTGAGAATTTGGCTTCGTCTTGATCCATTCCTCTCCAATTTGGATTCAGCAGGTCACACCAATTTGTTAGGAACTAGGGATTGACAAGAGTAAGAAAAGAAAGACTTTTATTGAATAGAATGAAAGAACAAGAGATAGGAGATCATAGTTTCCTCCTAGGGTTCCCCTTCACAAAGGATTTCTTTTTTCACAAAGAGGTAATGCTCTGTCTACAAAATGTGAACCTCCTTTCTCCCTATTCTCACAACAAGTGTATCTATTATTCTCCTTTGCCTAACTATTCTAACAAACTTTCTAAGTATTTACTATTACTGGACTTTCATTCTTCTCTGATATACTATGGCTTTAGGCACAATATTTTCCTTCCTAGCAATATGATAAGGTATGATTTGTAATTAAGTACGATTGTGATTGTAATTACTAAAATTAGGATGTTGATTATGTACAAAATTTATTTGTTTTGTTTCCTTATTTACGTAGTTTGGGTTGCCATATTAAAAATTCCTGATTTGAAGGGCCCCTACTTAAGTATTCAAAACCTCCCTGCCTTCATGATGTTTTTTTGGCACGTTCAATGTGCCCTTAGAAGTGCAAACCAGCAAGGTAGCGGTATTAGTTTGATCTCCACTGTTGCCATTTCATCTACCGTTAGTGGTGGATGTTGAAATGGAATATTTGGGTTGCCAACACTTTAAAATTAAATATTTTTATTTTTATTTCCAGAAAAAATTTGGGCATAGAGATGTAATTTTTTTTTTAATTTGGGGGGGAGTGGTCATGGCCCCACCACTGTCTGCCTCCTCCATGATGAATCTACTTAATGACCCTACTAGGAGAACTGTCTTGTTAAGATTGATTTATTGTTGAAGTTTGGTTGTCATCAAAGTACTGACATGTCGTCAATTGCATGAAGAGCTCCAACTCTTGTTTGGTTGTACTTCCTTTGTTGATGTTTACAACCGCAATCATTGCACGTTGGACCCTTGGCTGCTGAGTCTGTTTACATTGGGTATGAATCTAGAAAAATGGGATACAAGTGTTATAACCCGTAGACTTTTCATGCCTTTGTGATTGTTTTACCATGGATGTAACCTACACAGCTGTCTTTTACATTGGTCCTCGTATTCAAGTGGAGAGCCATCAGGATACTAAGTCTCAGAGATGTTACGCTCTCTCCTTATGGATACGCTAGTATTGACTCCTTAGGAAGAAGTTGCTATTGAAGAATCAACTGCAGATCCTGAAGAAGCAATTGCTGCATAGAACATGGGACAAATATAATTACCAAATGAAGCAGATAATATTGACAAATACTGCCAGCACTAGTATCTAAGAAGTAAAAAACAACTTGATATTAATGATTTGTTTGTGGAAAGAAAAGTGTTGTTGAGGCAAGTATAAATATCTCATTTTGTATGTACTAATACTCTTTCTGTACAACATTAGAGCTTTGTTTCAGCTATTGATTCTATCAGGAGTTCCAAAACTGTCCAAGATACCTGTAGGATGAAAATTGTGTTCAAGTCATGAATGAAGGTATGTGGAATTAGATGGATATACACTGAAATATCAATTTGATGATATATTGGGTTGATACAAGGCAGGCTGGTTGGAAAAGGGTATATCCAAACAAATGGAATAGACTATGAGAAGACATTTGTTCATTTACAAAGATGAATACCATTAAGATCACTCTATCATTGGTAGCTGACTTTGGATAGGACTACACCTTTATGATGTAAAAAATTGCATTTCTGCATGAAGACTTGGAGGAGGAGGTGCATATGGAGAATTGAACCGTGACAAGGTTTGGTAAAGTGGAAACATCAACTTCCAGAGGATTGTCATGTGGGAGTTTTACTATGATCTTTTGTGGAGTTTTCCTTCATTCCATCCCTGAGGATGAACATGTTTTCAAGGGTGGTTAATGATAGAAAAGAAAGGGTTAAAAGCAAATTGTAATAGTTGCAGCCTGGCCCAACTGTATTGGAGAGTACATTATGGTAGTTACTCTTCAATACATTATGGGTAATCAACCATTCTTGTAACCAATTCTTGGTAGCTCTGTTTCTGAATAAAAAAACTTCGAAATTCTTCATCTCAGAATTCCCTATTTCCTTCCATAGTTCTTTGAATCTGAAATTCCTATAACTATTGTAACACCCGAATCAGATTATGTACAATTTTAATTTGTGATTTGTTTCCTTGATTAGGTTAGCAGCATTTCGATTTATATCTGTGTATAAATTTTTTATATTGCAATCAAGAGAAACAATTCAATCTTTCCCCTCTTCTCTAATTACAAGTAGGGGTCTTGCATGTCTTTGTGCTAGGAGGTTTAGGGGCATGATATGCAAAGACTTCTAAGGCTTTGAGTGGTTGCTGGAAATCCAGTAACAAAGAAAACTTTAGATCAGACAAAATCCGAAGTGTTTATGAAAAAGGGCCATTGATTGAATCTTGAGCTCACTATAATCGCTCTTTGGATGTGTTAAAAAGGACTCTACAGTTTGTGTGTGTAATGAGGAAGGTTGTGAATCTGCGGGAATCATGTATTCAAAGTGTATTTCTTATTTGATTCCACAGGGCAGGAAATCATCATTAGGTTCGTAGCACCCTTTTAAGACTGGTTTCTAGATTTCATTATACTTTTATTTGATTTGATTAAAAGTCTGGTGCTAATTAATGAGTGTATGCTCTGGTCATATCGTATCAATGCATATCATATATCAATCAATATTATATTACTGTTCTCTCCTTCATTCCTTCTCTTCCTAAATTCCTGTAGTTTCAAAAGCTCCCAAAATGGCAACATGAGAAACAGCCATAGTCACCTTTCTACCACAAATAACATTTGAATTGTTAGTTATAGTCACCTTTCTATGAATTGCATCTCAGTTATGTATGCTATTTGGTATGATGGATCCAAGATGCCTGAGTAAATCAGCTTGTATTATGTTATGATCTTCACCTTTGTTTTCCTCTTCTCTGGATTGGAAGTTACTGTTATATGGTGATATATTTTATGGTTGGGGTAATTCATAATCGTTGGTTTAGTAGTTTGATGATGATGTTGTTGATTTTATTAGAAGTTTTAGCTTCTACGTTTTTTGTGCTTCTATCTGCCAACATTGATCCACTGATTTGGAACTTGGCTCATCAAATATGTATTTTCAAGTATGTGTTTTAGTAGTCTTTCTTGCTTTGTAAGATTTCCAGTTTTAACAACATATTAAAAGACTAGTGACTCAATTGTGGATGGTGGAAGTTTGTTTGTAATATCTGTTCGAGCATATGCTGTGTTTTGTGAGAAACAGTTCAAGTTCTTATTGTTGCATTACAATGCAGCTTCTGTTTTATGAAGTCTTGATGTGTGACAATTGTAGCAACCCTTCACTCTTGAAAATCTTAATCGAGGATCTGAAATTTGATGATCTCAAGTTACTGATTCTGTTTTATGTGCTGTTCCCTGGTTTCACATTCGGTTGTGTTCTATTGCAGGACACTCAATCTATCAACAAAACTCCATTTGATGTGAACAAGCTTCCTATAGAAACTCAAAATCTTCTAGCTGTGTGCAAGAGGGAAAGCATGGCTGAGTATCCATCTCCTGAAAAGGATGATAATAATTGTAAGCAAGTGGATGAGTACCCTTCACCCCAAACAGACAATCCAAAGCCTTTCTCTCTAATATACAAACGAAGGCGGCATAACTTGAACTCCAACCACTCTAATGTTTCTGGAGATTCAATCCGAACCGGTCAGGATCCGTGCTCCTCTACAATAACTACTGCAGCAACAACACTCCCAACCACCACTGCTGGTGCTGCCACCACCAACTCTGCACCGAAAAAACATTTTCTGTCTGCACTGGTGGAGTTTTCCCTGCAAGAGTCCCTTGAATCTAAGGAAAGTCTTGCACTGGTTAAGGCACCGGATTTTGACGCTGAAAACCTTGAGTCATCCATGTCTCCGAGCTGTATCAAGTTCATCAAGGACTTGCAGAACGAGATGCATAAGATTGCAGTCGAAAAGGAGACAATGAGGTTTGAGATAATGAGCGCTCAAGCGATGATCAACATCCTCCAGTCTCGTGTTGACATTCTCAGCAAAGAGAATGAGGACTTGAAGAGAATGGCCCAAAAACCTTAGAAATTGGCAATGCCTGCTCTTGTATCAGTTTAAGTTAGTTACAGCTGAGTAATGAAGCTCGGTGTTCGGGACATTTTATTTCTGAGTAAGGATTTTAGTTCATTTCTATGGCTTAAACTTGTCAGTGTTACAATCCCAAACTTGTCATTGTGTATCATATGACTTTCAATTTCCCATTGTTGTGACAGTGCCAGTGTTAGTTATTGCTTCTCAGATTCAATAGATTAGCACCTCAATCTGAAGCTGAAATTTTATGACGTTCATTCCATTGAGTCTTAAGGAGGTTGCACAAATCATATTTCAAGTGATGAGAATGTTTTTTAACACCTTAAAAGTTTACATCACACAAAAAACTTGTGAAAATTATCTTAAAATGATTGTGAATGACTTTCTCATACATGGTATTTAGAAGAAAATGTAAAGTGACTTAAAACTATCAATACATTTTTCATGTGCCTGGCCATCACAACGAAAGACGAAATGGGATTTGATAAAAATCCATGGAGCAGCTTCCCATTACTATTATTCAAGGAAAATAATTGAAAAACTTTCCTTTTATTAACAGTTTAAAGGGGGGTTTTAATGTTCAAGGATGACTTAAAATATTTTTTAATTATTAAAAGTTTACTTATATTATTTTATTATCTTATTTTAGAAACTAATTAGATTAATGCCTCAAACTAGCTCATAAAATATCCTACCAAACACACAAAAATTTTGATGGTTTACCGTTGTACATACTAAGCAAAAATGAAAGCTACCAAGAGTGAAAAAAAGAAGAAAAGAAATAGAACATTGGTGGATATGAATGTCATAAACCCTATTATCAAGTTAAAATGCAGGATCATACCTAAGCATGAACCAGGAGCCAAAGTACTAATAGGAAAATCTGATATGAGAAAAAAAAAAACAGATAGAAAAAGTTAATGCAGGAGGAGGATCTATACCCAAGGTGTAGACGTGACTCGGAGATAGAGTTTCTGTGTTTGTTGATTGGTTCCTTTCTTGCTGGATATGCTTGTGTATGTTGAATCAACTTGAAGTAAAAATGAGAGTATTTTGTGAGTTCAGTTTGTGAAAACAAACGAGAGTGCAGAGTGAAAGGATTCAAGAAAGAAAATTCTAGAGTGGTATTTTATAAGCTCTGTGATGAGTGGTGTGTTCTGATATCAATATATAGAAATAGTGTTTTCGTGGCTCAGTGACTGTTATCACATGATAAAGAAGAGACATAAGACTGTACCTGCAGTTCATATATATATATATATATATATATATATATATATATATATATATATATATATATATATATATATATATATATGCTAAGGTGTGGTAGGAGAGCTGCAGAATAGTGCAATGTTGGGCTAGAAAAGGAAACCAATGGAAAAAGAATTTTGTCTTGCACCCCAAATACCATGCACAACATCAACATTTTCTTTGTTTTCTGTCTCTGTTCACCTTTTCAGTGTTCAACATTTCAGCATTTTCACAAATGCAGAAAGGTTTAATTTCTTCCTGAGTTTAACAAAATCTTTTTCGAAAAGTACTGTTTTAAACAAATCACATAACTAAAGCTGTATTAAATATAATAAGATTTTCTTAACAAAAGCATGCATGACTTTCAGCGCTTGTTTAAAACTAAGCAAAACTGGAAGAAGTTTCTGAGTCTGAAATTGAGATTATCAAATTGAAATGATCAAATCTGTAATCCAGTTTTCTTTTTCTTCTATTTTCGTAAAGTAGAATCTCTTTCTTTCTGTTTCTGCATATATTTTTGTTGTTGTTTTTGCCACTTTAAAGATTGAAATATGGTCGGGTTCATTTTTTTTATTTGTTTTAAAAAATAAATGTTTATTTAATAAAATAAGTATATTTCTGTATTTTTTGTTGGTTTTCTTTATTTTTATAACAAATAATTTTTTGTTTATTTTAATGATAAAATGTCATCAATATTGTCTCTCTGCTGTACAGTACTGGACTGCTAAAAGTGATTTATGTTTTATGCAGTTCATGAGATAGAATATGTTCTGTGAGCATAGAGAAGTATGACTTCTAAAGAAATTAATTGATGATGAAATGTTTGTATACGAAAATTTTCAATTAAAAAGGAAGGTATGAACTTATAATTAAATTTGAAATTGGTAATATCTATATCTGGACATGTGCAAGAAAAAATTAGAATTGATCACTTTGTGTACCTCATCTTAAAGATTGATTAAATAAAATTAAAAAAATTAATAATTGTCAAAGTCCAGTATCTTGGCCCAATAATGATCCTGTTTTGGACAAGTCGTTAAAATAAAATGAGAAAATGAGGACACTTTCTGACTATATAACATAAATTCATTTTAACTTTTTCTGAATTGTGAAATTTAAAAATAAAATAAAAAATTCAATTTTTACTTTCAAATTACATAATTTAAAAATATTTGAAATGGTACAATTTGAAAGAAAAAAAACCTTTCAGATAATACAATTTAAAATTCATTTAGTTTTTGAATTATATAATTTGAAATTTATTTAGCTTTTGAATTATGTAATTTAAAATTTATTTAACTTTCAATCTAAAATTTATCTAGCTTTCAGGTTACATAATCTAAAAGTTATTTTTAATTTTTGGATTGTATAATTTATAACTCATTTATAACTTTTTTAATTTTGCAATCCCAAAAGATGAAATTGAAAGTTTTCTTAATGTGGGACATAAGGAGGTGCAGGAAGAAAATACCATAATTAGTTTCTTTAATGATGGAAACTATTTGTTCTTCCTAATCTTAAAGTCTTCCCTAATTTTTTCTAAAATCTATACATATTAAAATAGAACGATCATTTACATTTTCCAACATCTGATACAGATAAACATCATGATTCTTCATAATTTTAGTGTGCAAAACTTACAAGTATTTGTAAATGAAGTAAATGTTAGGGGAATGAGTTACACCAAATATTATACTATTAATTTAATATATTTATATTAGATAATATATTAAAAAAAAACTTACTGTTATATTGAAAAAGGGGTATTAGAAACTTAAAATACAAAGAAAAAAGATTATCAAGTCCATTTTTTTTAATTGAGTTAGAGCTCTCTTTTACCATAACTTTGATTTATTTGTTTTTTAAATAATATTAGGACTTTAATATTAATATTGTTGTGTGGTTGAGTCTCCCCTCTAATTATTTTAATGTGAAAATATTATTGCTTAGGATGTTAAAATGTATTGAATGAGACTTTGAGGAATAAAATTATTCTGATTTAACTAGTATTTAACTCATATAGAATAAGATATTTAGGTGGTGTAAGTTGAAAAAGATTTCACATGACAAACGATATGATATAAAAAAAATAATACTAAAAGAATTAATGAGGATAATCTGAACATTAATCTTGTGTGTTAAAACACCTATGAAGGAATTGTGAACAAACATGACAAGCAGAGAACTTCGAATTCATCCGATACATTAGTTTCTCAAAAATAAACTATGCACAAGTGTGAGTTTTGAAGGACTGATACCTTACTTTTATCGTTTTTAAATATATTAGTTCACCCCGATTTTGTTGATCATTAATTTTTTGTTCTTAGTCATGATCGTATGTTAAGTTATACATGAATAAAAGATGAGACCAGTATTTCACGAGCATAACGAGGACCATGATTCTTGTGTATAAAATTAGATAAATAGAGTTACCTTGTAGTCAAATAATGTATGCAAACATAAATTCCATCTTTCGCAAAACTTTAATATGATGATGTATTTTATGAATTATGACTTTAGTGTATACACTCTTTTTATTTATATATATATATATATATATATATATATATATATATATATATATA
>Ga0214545_1005574_pt1 | contig 22602 bp, 16 predicted proteins | sample CNSS4metaG_FD_160064 | JGI IMG/M metagenome (GOLD analysis project Ga0214545, IMG submission 160064) | Root nodule microbial communities from cowpea collected in UCLA plant growth center, Los Angeles, California, USA - CNSS4 | ecosystem: Host-associated > Plants > Roots > Nodule | place: USA...
ATTCACTGCATAGGTAATATCTAGACGTGTATGAGACAAATAAATTAATTTTCCTACCAGCCTTTGGTATCTCCCTTTGTCTATGTTTGCTGAATTTGAGCATTGAAAGAGTTTATGATTCTGTTCAATTGGTGTATCAACTGGTTTACTCCCAAGCAATCCAGTTTCTGATAGTAAATCAATGGTATATTTTCTTTGACATAGAAAAATACCATGTTTTGATCTAGCTACTTCAATACCCAAAAAATATTTAAGGTTTCCAAGTTGTTTCATCTCAAATTTAGATGCAAGGTATTATTGTAAATTGGAAAATCTCATCTTGGTCATTTCCTGTAACAATCATGTCATCTACATATATAATCAAAACTGTAATTCTTCCTTTACCTCTCTTCAAAAATAAGGTGTGATCAAAGTTACTAGCTCTATAGCCAAAAGCCTTCTACCTGGTGGAGAATCCATATAAATTTCTTATGAAATTTCTCCATGTAGGAAAGCATTTTTCACATCAAATTGTAGAAGAGGCCAATCTTGGTTTACTACTAGTGACGGAAGTATTCTCACAGTATTGAGCTTGTCTACTGGTGCGAACGTTTCTTGGTAATCTACACCATAAGATTGAGTGTAACCTTTAGCCACAAGTCGTGCTTTATACCTCTCAATAGTTCCATCAGCTCTATGCTTAATTGTAAATACCCATTTGCAACCCACAGTCTTCTTCCCTCTTGGTAAGGACACAAGATCCCAAGTGTTATTTTTTTCTAAAACTGTCATCTCATCAACCATTGCTTTGGTCCATTTAGGATGTGCCAAAGCTTCCTGTATATTACTAGGAATAGAAATTGAAGATAAAAGATAATTGAGATACAAATGATGCATATGACTGGGATAACCTGTGAGATGACACATATTTACTAATGGGATATTTAACTTTGGTTTGGAAGTCTAGTTCATATTTAGCTGGAGGTTGACCACAGTTAGAACGGGGTGGAAGATTATACTGGACAGTAGTAGACTCAATGTTTGGTGTGTTGGTGGTCTCATGCAGACAAGGATCAATTTCATGATCGGTTTCGTCTAAATTAGTATTATCAAGGGTAGGATCAAGAGAAACAATTTCATGATTGGTTTCAACTACATTAGTATTATTAGAGATAGGATCAGAAGGTACCTCTGAAGAGTCAAGCCGAACCTGTGGAAAAGATTGAGCCAATTGGTTAGGATCAAAAGACACTGTATTATCCAAAGGAGAAGTTTCCATATTTAGAATTGACTCACTTCCTGCAGAATGATCCTCACACGATAATTTATCTTTACAATATAATTTTATATCTGGGATATCAAACATATTAACATCATGATTATGCACTTCACTTTCATTATCATCTTGAAGTGTAGAATCAACATAAAAAAAACTATGCTCATTAAATGTCACATTCATAGAGATATAAAATTTCTTTGATGGTGGATGGTAAGCATAATAGCCTTTTTGAATTGATCCATACCCAACAAAAACACATTTTAAAGCTCGTTCTTCAAGTTTTGTACATTGATGTGGGTGTAAGTGAACATATATAACACATCCAAAAATATGAGGAGGTAAAGAGACTATGGAAGGAAGGATACAATGATCAGACAACACATCAAATAAACTGCAGATCTCACAGCCTCACCCCATAAATGAGATGGGGACATTACCATATCAAAAGTGATCTTGTCACCTCTAATATATGTCTATTTTTTCTCTCAGCCACCCCATTTTGTTGTGGTGAATAAGGACATGTAGTTTGATGTAAGATGTCTTTGGAGTTGATGAACTCGATTAATTCATTCTTAAAATATTCCCCTCCATTGTCTGATCGAATGACCTTAATGTGTGTACTAAATTGAGTAACTATCATATGATGAAAGGAACAAAACACATTACACACATCACTTATGTTTAAGCAAATACACCCAAGTTACCCGAATACAATCATCAACAAAACTGATAAACCATTTTTTCCCATTATGTGTAGATTGTGAGGCAGGGCCCCAAACATCTGTGTGGATTCATGAAAAAGGAAAATCTGTTTTTTTATTGCTTAAAGGAAACACAACACGATGACTTTTTGCCATAACACAAGTTTCACATAAATATTGCATTTATGAAATAGTGATGGAAATAATTTTTTTAGATAACCAAAAGAGGGATGTCCCAATCTTCTATGCCATAACCAAATTTCCTTTTTTTTTATCGTGTATGTGTTCATTCGCAAGACAAGCCAACGTTCCTTTATGGATTTGTTGTGAGACATCTTCAAGATAATACAGTCCTTCTCTCTCTACCACTACCAATCTTCTCCTTGGAATGAATGTTCTGGAAAAAAACAATGGGTTGGATCAAATAAGGCAACACAAGAATGTGATTTGGTTAACTTGCTGACAGAGAGAGAAGATTACAATTCAATGTAGGAACAAATAAAACATCAGAGATTGATAAGGAGGGAGAGAGGGATATATTACCTACACCTTCAATAGGAGATGAGATCCCATTAGCATTAACAATAGCAGTTTTAGAACAATTAAGGGAAAAATAAAATTAATAAATTTATGTGGATCACAACTCATATGATCGGTAGCACCTGAATCAATTATCCAATCACCACACCTAGTAACAACAGAAAGATTAAGAGCAGAGTTAGATATACCTGACTTGGTCACAGAATCCGACAATAGTAGAACTATGACTCTTAGGAATAACATCTTGCATATGGGTAGCCGCGGAAATCCCAAAATCAAGTTTCTCCGATTAATTTTTATCGAAAGTAGCCATCAGAAATATTCAAATAAAGGAGCACCGCTTCCTATATTATACAGGATGTCGTTGTTTGGCTCTGATACCATATAGAAAAGATGTAAAGAATAATTTGGATGTATTATTTTGAAGAATAGGGTACCATATATACATACAAGAGTGCTATAATTTCTCATCTATTAAAGGAATGAGTGCACAGATGTGCACAGATTTGCTCACAAATATAATAATGCCTAAATTATAGCAAATACAATATTTGACATATCTTAACACCTAGGAGCGAGGATTAATTATTGTCGGGCCCAAAAACCAAAAAAAAAATATTTTTGTTTCTTTTGTACATCTTTTTATTATTATTTTTTGAAAAAATTAAATATTTTAAAAACCACACCTTTTTACATATTTAATGAAAGGTACCACCTTATGATGTTGTATATGCTGATATCTTCCCCACACATAATCAATTCCTAATCTCAAAATTTGGTGTTTTTGCAGACCTTATCTTTTTTTTTTCTATAGTTGTTCAACATAAACTATACTAATAATTCCAAACTGTTTTTTCTTCAAATTTTACTTTTTATTAATCGTTCCATTATAATTTCAGTTACAATAAATCTTAAAAAATTTTGACCTCAATTCCATTATTAAAAAAATAAAAAAATAAATATATATATATATATATATATATATATATATATTCAGCTTCGATTCTTATGAGATAGTATCTCATATAAAATAATAAAAAAAGTAGTGTCAGATTAAAAATTTAAACAAACCCATAGGTCCCAGGTCCTCTCAAACCAAAACATAAAGAATTATAGACTCCATTTCTTTCGAAACCGAAGGTGTAAATCCTATTCTACTTTAATTATTTAGACAACCGAATAGTATAATTCTCAAAAATTAAAAAAAAAATGTCATTGCGTACTTATATATTTCGCTTTCATGAATCATATAATGATTTCGAAATGATTTCGAATCCCAAAACTGCACTAATTTCAAATTGTTATCGCTTAGTATAGTTGGTATGTTATTTATAAGTATATAAAACACTGAAGTTATCTCGTTTTAGATGAAAATTAATTAGGGTGAGAAATTTTCAAGATTATTTTAGATTTAATTATATATATAAAGATAAGTGATGCTAATATCTCAAAAATGAGATTCTTTGGTTCTAAAACTTTATCACGCTACCCTCTATCTAGGTTTCTGTAAGTAAATTTTAATTGCAAGTATGCACTGCGGAGAAGTGACAGCTAATGATGCCTCTGCTCTTCTTCACTAGCTCTTGATTATATCCTGCTGCGTCATAATGTGACCTTTCTATACATTCAATTTTTTTTTCTACTAAAATTAAATGAGCCATTTTACTCTCCAACACATGCTATTTCAGCCCTATTATCAATGTTTTTATTGCTGTACACATTATTCTTCCAGCAATATTCTTTATTTATTTCTATTTATGCATCATGCTTTCTTCCTCGCATTCCTATCTGTCTCTCCATATGTGTTAGCGTCCGTTCGTTTACATGTATTGTCATAGTGAAGATAGATTTTAAATAATTTTATGTTCTCATAATATAATTTGAAAAGAAAAGCAGGAAATCGATTTGCAAGATTATTCTGAAAATTCATTGTTTCATTTTGTAAAAATTTAAAAAAATAACAGATTATTTTATATTTATATCTCTTTAAATTTTATATAAATATATATTTATTTTAATTATTAATTATAATATATTATTATTATTATTTTATTAATTATTTTATATATATATTTTTTATTTATTATTATAATTTATTATATATATATATATATATATAAAATATATATGTTATATGTTACGTGATCCGTTATATATATATATATATATATATATATATATATATAATAAATTATAATAATAAATAATATATATATATAATTAATAATATAATAATCATTAATAATTAAAATATTATTTCAATTGATATATTAATATATAATAACTAATAATATATATAAATATATATTTATTTTTTTATTTTAAGATTTTATATAATTTAAATATTTTATTTAATTTGTATTAATTAATTATAATTATTTTTATAACATTAAATTATAAAATTATTTTTTATTAAGGATATTTTGGTAATTTCTTAATTTTATCTATTTTTATAATTAATTTTATCTATCACATCAATCAAATTTCTCACTAACTTTTATAAAACTTATCTCCAAATCTACTCACTTTATTCTCTAAATCCATTTAAAAAAACACAAAAATTCATCTATTCAATCTACACAAATCTATTTTCACACTCTCCCCTATATCTACCCCTCTAAGTGAACACGTAGTTAAAGTTGGAATTGAGAATAAAATTACTCCTCATCAAATTTGTCTAGAATAAAAATGTCATTCCATTTATAACTTAATTAGATGCTCTCTACTCAATATACCCTAATCTCGGGAACAAAACAAGAATGAAAAGAGGAAGCAAAAACTAAATCAAATTTCCTTATGTAAATAATATATTAATGTATAATAATAGGATGAACCAAAGAAAAGAGAGAAAAACTAAAATATACCAAAACCTTTTAATGCAGAAAATTTCAACATCACTAATAATAGTTAATAAATATGCCACAAGTTTTTCTTAAACTTTCAAAGCTTCAACCAGTAATATTCTCTTCACTAGTACGGGTGGACAACAAGACAATAATAGTTAGACAACAAAGAAAACCAAATACATCAGTTAATTGTATAAAACCTCTTCTTTCTACATAAATTTGTGAAGAATATAGTTGATTTTTTTTTCTCTCTTTTTTTTGGTGACCTGTTTTATTTTATTAAAAATAAAAAGAAACATTCAAAATTTATACCTTTTAATCTAATTATATTAAATTTTTTGATTTTGGTAAACAACGTTTTAAACTTATATTTGAGTTGGATGTATTAAACAATATATACAACTCAAATGTCAATTTAAAATATGTTTGACATATCAAAAAAATATAACACGATTAGATTAAAATAATTATATTTATTTTTTTAAAAATTTAAAATCAAAATATATCAAAATTTCGTACATTAATAAATTTAAAATTTGCATTTAAATTTAAAAACTAAAATCATATTTAATTTTATATTTTTTTAACACATTAAGAAATGACAAAATAAACAAAATAAAAACAAAAAAAAGTATATCCTGAAATAGCTGTCTTATATTAACTACCCCCATAAATTAACTGTCTTATAATTAACTACCCACATAATATCATATGTTGTTATTGATTTCAGGTTTTATAACAGTTATTACATTAATTCCATCCTCTATCTTATTGCCCTTCTCTCTATGGGTTATCACTTTCACCATGTCTCCTTAATATCTTTTATCTAGATTGAGTTTTCTTTAATGTCTTGACACGTCTTTTTTTTCTTTTTATCTTTACCTTTACTTTTCTTTCTCCAATTCTCTCAAGATTGTAATAGAATAATTTTTAATATATATTAAAAAATAAAAAAAAATTTAAAAATGTTTTGATATATTTTAAAAAAGTAGAATTACTTTTAAATATATTTTAATTATAATTAATTATTTATTTTAATATGAAATACATACTAACAAAATATTATATTTATTTTATTAATATTTTAATTATTGATTTTATAGAGTAATAAAATACATTTATAAACATTTAATTATTATACATTACACATTACTTTATTTAAAGTACATAATAAAATTAAATGATTAAATTAAATATAATAAAAAATTAATTATGTTTGTTTCTATTACACATTCTCTGCGTTTTCCTCGCTCATGATTGAGAAAGTTTACGGAGAAAAGTTATCTCGACTTTTGTGTCTTATCATTTCAATTTCGTCCTTCCCATAAAAATCTCTGAATTCCTGTGTCAGTATTGCATCTTTCTAGAATACTGTCTTTAAGATAGCAGTGACAATTTTAAAGAGTGATGCATTCTTATTTTTGCCTTGTAATTTGACTTAAAAGTTCATAAATGACTATTTTATTATTCCCTTTTATTTACATTTTTTTATTATATTAACATAATATTTTATTATAAAAAAACGGTGAGTGAATTGAATGCAGAATTAAATGGGAGGGTCAAACAATCTTTTTCCGTGAAAAAGAAAAACAAAAGTAGACAACTAATTAATTATTGAAAGAGACATTTATTTGATTCGCATGCAAATTTTTACTCGTGACCAAAAGCTTCCATGGTTGGTCAGGTAAATTTCTCACCACCTATATTATAAGCACAAAACCTTTCTCTCACAACTCATACTCTCCACCATTTCTTTGTCCCTGCAAAAACTCTGGTCATCTCAACCACTCCACAACAACCAACACGCATATTTTCCATAACAATAACCAGTGAGATATATAGATACCGTTTAAACGAATGGCTTCGGCACTTGCGGGGGATGATTTGGTGGCATCGGTGAGCAGTCGCCGGAGCTTGACGACGGGAAGTTTCAGGGAGACGTGGATGGCGGCGCCCGACGTGTTTAACGTGAGTGGTCGCCACACGCAGGAGGAGGACGAGGAAGAGCTCAAATGGACCGCCATAGAGCGCTTGCCAACTTTTGAACGCATGAGAAAAAGCGTGCTCAAGCACGTGCTCGACGATGGAAAAGTGATGCTCGATGAAGTCGATGCTTCCAACCTTTGCTTACCCGACAAGAAGGTCTTGGTCGACAGCATACTCAAGATTGTCGAGGAAGATAATGAAAAATTTCTACGCAGACTTAGAGATAGAGTCGATAGGTGCATGGCTAATGTTACTGTTCTATTAGTTCTATATCGCCGTTTCTCTCTGTCATTTTCATTATTTTCTGACATGGTTTGTGCTTGTTTTAATGTAGAGTGGGGATTGAAATTCCGAAGATTGAAGTTCGGTGCGAGAATTTATCTGTGGAGGGTGATGTGCATGTTGGGAGTAGAGCACTCCCTTCCCTGCTTAATGTTACTCTCAATGCTTTTGAGGTACTTCTTTGTTTCTAATTCAACACTTTTGTTCTCTGATTCAAAAACTAGCTGATTTCTGCATTGGTTTCAGTGCTATGGCTACTGCTATACCATACTAATGCTTTGTCTGATTATCTTGTTTACACACGCAGAGTGTTCTGGGATTATTTCACCTTGCACCATCCAAGAAGAGAAAAATTCGTATTCTTAAAGATGTTAGTGGAATTGTGAAACCATCAAGGTACATCATTATTTTGTGAGAATATATTAACCAAAAATATTATTATTAATTGTTGCCAGTTTCTAAAGATGGACCAATATTTATTATATTCTGACCCTGTGATTGTTTCCTGCGACGGAAACACATGGTAGATTCAGGGTGAAAGTTCGAAAAGTTTAATGCACATCTACACAAAATAAGATAATTTTTTATTTTTAACTTTCTTCGCTTCTATATATGAAACTTTGTAAAGACTAAGCAGCATATATCATATATACATATTACTTTTATAGTAATATAGTAATATAATAAGAATAATAAAATGTAAATTATTATTAAAATAATAATACTAATAGACAATGATAATAATTATCAATAATAATGATAATTCATATTTTATTTTAAATTACATTTTAAATATTAGAACAAATTATAATGTTACAATTTTATCGATTAAAATAATTTTTAATTTATTAAATTAATTACATCATTCACAATTTTTTTTGCACTTTTTTTCAATTTATCTTAATCCAAATAATCTTTGCCTTAACATTCTTTTCCTCAAATACACCCATCAATCCTAATACAGTCTAAAAAAAAATATTTATTGAATGTAATTTAGGACTTACTCTTAAATTTAAGATTTTATTGGCAAAGTATATTTATTGACTTGACATACACTATTTTATTTTTTTGTTATTTACTCGGATGGTTTCTAATGGGAGTGTGTCAACTTCGTCACCACTTTTAAACAAGTTTCAGTCCTAACATTTGAAAAATTATTTTAATTGAATCCTTTCAAATAAAAATTACTAACGGTTAACCGTAGGTCTAGTGTTAATTTATAATTTTTTTATTTTTATTTTATTTTTTTATTTTTTTCTCAAAAAATTTAGTTGCCACATGTTAGGTACTTGTGATATGTAACACTCTTTTTGTCACGTGCTAGGCACTACCATGTGTTAGTATCAAGAATCGTCATGATTTCAATTTAGTCCATTTATATATTTCTTTGATTTAATTTAATCTTTATATTTATTTTTTTAATTTAATATGCTCCAATTATTTTTTTTTTAAATAAAATAATATTATCTTGAGACCAATTTTATTATTTGTTTAAATGTTATACTGATTTATTTTATTAAAATAACTTTTTAACATATTATATTGTTGTTTAATATTAAGTCACTCTTGAGTTTTAGAAAATAACTTTTTAATATATTGTTGTTTAATATTAAGTCACTCTTGAGTTTTATTACTAAATTTTAATATATTAATAGTGATTTTTACTATTAAATTTTAATATAAATATCAATACTTAATTTCCAGAAAATATTTATATTTAATTAATTATAATCTTATAAAAAAATAAATTAATAAAACATGAATTAATAATTAAAATATATTTTTTTAATCGATGTTATTTTTTATAAGATTAAAATTAACTAATTATAAATACTTTTTAAAATTATTATTATTAATCACCAGTTTCTAAAGATCGAAGAGTATTAATTATTTTGAAAAAATATATATTTATTGTCGGATAAAATAAAAGTTTTATTTTTATTTATAATTTATTATTTATTGAATGAAATTGTTCTTAAATTTGAGTTTTTATTGACAAGTTATAATTTGTTGACTTAACATATACTATTTTATTTTTCAATCTCTTTTTTCTTTTTTATAAATACAAAAATTCATATTTTTAATGAATATTTGAAAGTAGATTGTCAAATAGAACTTTGAGTATAAAGAATCATTTTCCTTCTTGTTTTATTTAACATGGTAATTTATTTGTCAGGATGACCCTACTCCTAGGTCCTCCAGGTGCAGGGAAAACAACATTACTTCTAGCCCTCGCAGGGAAGCTTGACCCAGATTTAAAGGTTCACTCTCTGTTTTCATGTATCTTTGTTTGGTTCCAATCAATTTACTTAAATAATTTCTTTACCGTTCGAATAATCTCAGGTATAGTTTGTTTTTACGATGATCAGGTTTGTGGGAGAGTAACTTACTGTGGGCATGAGCTTAATGAATTTGTATGTAGAAAAACATGTGCGTACATTGGACAACATGATATTCACTATGGAGAAATGACAGTGAGAGAGACATTAGATTTTACAGGACGTTGTCTAGGTGTTGGTACGAGGTATGAAATGTTAGAAGAACTTCTACGAAGGGAGAAACACAAAGGAATCAAACCTGATTCTCATATTGATGCATTTATGAAGGCTACTGTCATATCTGGTCAAAACACCAATTTGCAAACAGATTATGTTCTTAAGGTTTGTAATTTTCTTACCTAACTTCATATTTTCTCTACTTGTCTTTAGTGTAAAAAGTGTACTTCAAGTAGTGTATTTAATGAGAGTAGTTTTATGAGTTACTTATTAATAAAAGTAATGTTTTAATATGGATTCTTCAAAATTAAAACATTATTTATGCAATAAACTCTCTTTAATTTGAATACAGATATACTTATTTGAGTTTATTGGTGACAAATTTATGTAAGCAATGGCGTAATCAAACATAATCATAAAAATCAGTAAAGTATTTAGTTAAATTAAAAAAAAAATGTTTCTCATTAACCAAATTGACCTTTGTAATGACTTTTAAAGTTCTACTCACTATTCATTAGAAAAGACATAAATACTTGTACTATTATTAGAAATAAATAAGAAAAATAAATCTTAAATTGTATAAAATTATAAATTCTTTTCTATAAAAAACCAATTTATTCTGAAACGTGTTTTATAATAATGAAAGGAAAAATGAATAATTAAACTTAAATATTTTTGCAATTTCTTAAATTTCAGTTAATTTTTCAATTATTTAATATAAAATCGATATTTTTAAAATTTTCTGTAATTTGAAAAAAAAAATAGTTTTGTTCACACATCTCATACATAAACATGATTCAAATAAATGAAAGAAATAAAAAAACACAGATGGGTATTTGATAATAAGAATTGAGATCCAAAGCATATACTCATATGTATTATTAGTCAGAAGCCTTCAAATTTTATTTAATCTTATAAAGGAATTGTTCTTTATTTTTTATTTATTAAAAAATGGATAAAGTTATCTAAAAAATAAAAGAAACAAAAGTCTTAGGAAACAAAAGTTATATATTTAATCATTTTTATTTACACGTACTTCTGTGGTGCTTTAACAGATACTTGGATTAGATATTTGTGCTGAAACCATGGTTGGTAATGACATGAGAAGGGGCATCTCAGGTGGACAAAGAAAGCGTGTCACAACAGGTCAATAACATCACATACCTATTCTTCACAAAATCATAGAATGAAAAATAAAACAATTTATCATCATATGCATAGAGTAAAACACATAAAAATTAAGTTAAAAGTCATTCGGTTCGATCAGTGTAAAAAATAGTGTTGTCAACAACATTTCTCCTCCTCATTTTTTCTTTTTGTGGCCAATGGCTTAGAACTTTCGCCTCTAACAGCTTGTATATTCAATATTACTTACTGCTTCAATTGTAACTGAATGCAGGGGAGATGCTAGTAGGACCAGCAAAAGCACTTTTAATGGACGAAATATCAACTGGACTTGACAGTTCCACCACCTTTCAGATATGCAAGTTCATGAAACAAATGGTTCATATAATGGATGAAACCATGGTCATATCTCTCCTTCAACCACCACCAGAGACTTACGAACTATTTGATGACATTATCCTACTTTCAGAAGGTCACATTGTGTACCAAGGTCCACGCCAACATGTGCTAGAGTTCTTTCAAAACATGGGTTTCAAATGTCCTCCAAGAAAGGGAGTTGCCGACTTTCTACAAGAAGTAACTTCTAAGAAAGATCAACAACAATATTGGTTTAGAACAGATGAACCTTATAGGTATGTTTCAGTTCCAGAATTTGCAAAGTCTTTCCATTTGTTTCACATAGGAGAAAAACTTGGAACTGAGTATAAGGTTCCTTATGATAAGAGCCAAACCCACCCAGCTGCCCTAGTTAAAGACAAGTATGGTATATCAAATTGGGAGCTGCTGAAGGCATGTTTCTCGAGAGAATGGTTGCTTATGAAACGTGACATGTTTGTGTACCTATACAGGATAATACAGTTAGTTGTGTTATCTATTATAGGCTTTACTGTGTTTCTTAGAGTTAAAATGCCAGTGGGCACAATTGAAGATGGGGGAAAGTTCTTTGGAGCACTGTTTTTTTCTGTAGTGAACATAATGTTCAATGGGTTCTCAGAACAAGCCATGATTGTTTCAAGGCTTCCTGTCTTCTACAAACAAAGGGATTTCATGTTCTACCCTGCATGGGCCTATGCCTTACCTATATGTGTTCTCAGGATCCCCATTTCCTTTGTGGAATCAGCAATATGGATTGTTCTCACATACTACACAATTGGATTTGCTCCTTCACCTAGCAGGTCCTGTGGGTTTCCTTCCATCATTTTTTTCTTTTCACAATTATGTTTTTTTTTTCAATCTGGAATGTAAAATTCTAAAACTCACACTAATCATTCTGTTTCATCAGATTTTTCAAACAATTATTGGCATTGTTTGGCATTCATCAGATGGCTCTCTCTCTATTCCGTATGGTTGGTGCAATTGGCAGAACATATGTTGCTTCTAATATACTGAGTGGTGTGATGTATCAACTAGTCTTTGTGCTTGGAGGATTTGTTGTCTCGAAAGGTGAGACATCATCATTCATTTCTTAATCTTTTAGATATATGTATGTCAGTTCAATGAAACGTAAAATAAATACACATTGAGATTGAATTGTTTTGTTTCCTACTCATCTTTTACAGTTATATGGTTTTAGTGAGTACTTATTTTAGCCCAATTTCTTTTATGCCTGCAGATAATATCAAACCATGGTTGAAATGGGGTTACTATGTTTCTCCCATGAGTTATGGTCAGAATGCTGTAGTACTAAATGAATTTTTAGATGAAAGATGGAGTAAAGTAAGAAATGTTTTCTTTTTTTATCATTGCCCATTGTTACATACGTTCAACTAAAAAAACAAATTCATAGTCTAAATTAATTCCATTAACTTCATGAGTTGTCAAATATATTTTATTTTCAGCCAAATACAGACTCTAGATTTGATGCACCTACAGTTGGAAAAGTGCTTCTCAAGTCTAAAGGCTTTTACACTGAAGATTACTGGTTTTGGATATGCATTGGAGCGTTGTTTGGTTTTATTCTTCTTTTCAACCTTCTCTACATTGTTGCATTGACCTATTTGAATGGTAAAATATATCTGTAGATTTCAATACACTGTAAATGAATGGAATTTTCAATACTTCTGAACCTTTTCAATCAAACAAAATTTGCAGCTGTTGGTGATTCAAAAGCATTCATCACGGATGAAGATGACAAGAAGAATGAAGGTATTTCTTGCTCATTCAAGTGTATTTCATTTCTACTTAAAATTTGTTGGGGGTTTCATTCTTTCTTATTGTATTTCATTGTCATTCAAGTGTTTAGTCCCACTATTTTGTTGAATACTCTGTCCTTTCAATAAACAGGAGGTCAGGGAATAGACATGGCAGTAAGAAATGCTTCTCATCGAGAAAGACGAAAAGGAATGGTCATGCCGTTTCAACCTCTTTCACTTGCGTTCAATCATGTCAACTACTATGTAGACATGCCAGCCGTAAGTGAATGAATATCTTCAAATAATATTGTAGTATCACTTTCATGTGATTAATTCTTCCCTAATACTTTTGGTTTTGCTTTATGTTTATCAGGAAATGAAAAGTAAAGGAATCGATGAAGATAGACTTCAACTACTGCATGATGCAAGTGGAGCTTTTAGACCAGGGGTATTGACAGCACTTATGGGTGTTAGTGGTGCTGGGAAGACAACTCTCATGGATGTATTAGCTGGAAGAAAAACAGGTGGATACATCGAAGGAAGTATTAACATCTCAGGTTACCCAAAGAACCAAGCAACATTTGCTCGTGTCAGTGGTTACTGTGAACAGAATGACATTCATTCTCCGAATGTTACTGTCTATGAATCACTATTATTTTCAGCATGGCTTCGCCTTCCTTCAGATGTGAATACACAGACCCGAAAGGTGTGTGGGGACAACCTCAAATTGTTATATTTTCTTGGCCATTATGAATTTAGGAAATTGTAAGGCTAATAATTTTAATTAATTTCAACTTTGTCTGGTGACACAGATGTTTGTTGAAGAAATTATGGAGTTGGTTGAGCTTAAATCAATCAAAGATGCACTTGTGGGACTTCCAGGCATAAACGGTTTATCAACTGAACAGAGGAAGAGGCTTACAATTGCGGTAGAATTGGTTGCCAACCCTTCAATTATCTTCATGGATGAACCAACATCTGGTCTTGATGCTAGAGCCGCTGCTATTGTTATGCGAACTGTGAGAAACACAGTGGACACTGGCAGAACCGTTGTGTGTACAATTCATCAACCAAGCATAGACATTTTCGAAGCTTTTGACGAGGTAAATTAGTAATATGAAATTATTCAAGTTCATATGCGAATTTGATTTCTTTAGGTGATTGTTTTTCTATCTGACATAATTAACATGTTCAAGTTTGATTTTTTCTTTATTGCAGTTATTTTTAATGAAAAGAGGAGGACATGTTATCTATGCTGGACCTCTTGGTTATCATTCACAACAGCTCATAGAATATTTTGAAGTACTGAATTTTTTTTCTGTAATTTTAACGAAGTTATGATATCATTATACCTTTGCTTTATTCAATTTCAATGGCAATATTTGCTTACTCTATATATAAATGAATATTTTTCTGTAGACTATTCCAGGAGTTCCAAAAATCAACGAAGGCTATAATCCAGCAACATGGATGCTTGAGATTAGCACTCCTTCATATGAAGCTCAACTTGGCATAGATTTTTCGGAGATTTACGCTAACTCTACTCTTTACCTGTAAGTCTTTACCTATGATTTATCACTATATTTACGAAAATTCTAGCTTTACGAATAATAACTTTATTTTCTTTATACTTTCTACAGAAATAATCAAGAGCTTATCAAAGAACTCGGTACTCCACCACCAGGTTCCAATGACTTGCACTTCCCAACCAAATATTCCCAATCATTCTTTGTGCAGTGCAAGGCTTGTTTTTGGAAACAGTATTGGTCTTATTGGAGAACTGCTTCCTACAATGGCACTCGATTTTTCTTCACAATACTTATTGCGATACTCTTTGGTTTAATTTTCTTGAATAAAGCCAAAAAAATGTAAGTTAATTAATAGTTCATTACAAGTGTATTTGCTATTCTTATGGTCTTGGAAAGATAAATTGAAGTTGAAGTTCATATTGAGTATTTATGTTGCAAAACTAATTAATTTGATGGCCAGAAAAAAGCAACAAGATGTATGGGATGTTGTAGGAGCCATGTATACTGCTGTGATATTCCTTGGAACCCAGAACACTTTGGGAGTGCAGCCAATTGTTAACATAGAAAGAACCGTATTGTATCGTGAAAGAGCAGCAGGGATGTATTCGACATTGACCTATGCAATTAGTCAGGTACAAATGTACAAGACAAGGCATAACTTTATTGATTTTAAAGAGAGTTACAAATCCAAATTGTGTTTTTTTTTGTAAGTTTATGTATCTTTGTGAGACACAGATTCCCTTCGTAGATTTCTTATGTTTAATTGGTTTCGTAGGTGGCAGTGGAGACAATTTATAACGCTATTCAAACAACAGTCTTTAGTTTCATACTCTATTCCCTGATTGGGTTTGAATGGACAGCGGCCAAATTCTTTTCATTCTACTACTTCATGCTCGTTTGTTTGATCTACTACACACTATATGGGATGATGATTGTTGTCCTAACCCCGAGTTTCCAAGTTGCAGCTGTTTGTAATACCTTCTTCTTATCCATCTGGAACACCTTCTCTGGCTTTGTCATTCCTAGGACGGTACAATAGCTACTATTTTTATATCTTGATTCATAATATGATGTTGGAAACCAGGTTTGTTTGTATCTAAACTTATGTTTCTCGTATATGTTATAGCAAATTCCTGTATGGTGGAGATGGTATTATTGGCTTACTCCTAATGCTTGGACACTGTATGGCATTGTTACCTCTCAACTTGGTGATGAAAATGCAGAAGTGGAAATCCCAGGAGCTGAAAACATGGGGCTCAAGGAACTGCTCAAGAAAATCTTTGGTTATGACTATCACTTCCTCCCGGTGGTTGTTGTTGTTCACTTAGGTTGGGTTCTCCTTTTCTTGTTTGTCTTTGCCTATAGCATCAAATTCCTCAACTTCCAAAAAAGATGAGACATGATCCTCTTATATCTCCCCAACTATGGCTTCAAATATATCATTTGTGACATTCAAATTAGGTTGTAGAATAAGTGAAAGCGGGATTTTATTAAGTGTAATATGCAAATTCTAGAATAATATATAAAGAAAAAGAGTCTAAGATAGAAGTATTGAAATATTATACAAATTCTAAAATAATGAACAAAAATCTCATATAAGAGGTAAAGTCTATAATGTTTTAAATAAGTGGTTGTAGTTAAGATTTTCTAAAATATTTATGTACATGAAATGAAATGGAGTCTATTGATGTATAACAACACACTTTTTTCAATTATTACTTTCCCCTTTTACTGTACACACAATTTCTTTATTTCATTAATTATTTTTTTTACAATCTTAAAATACTAATAAATTTGGACGGCGATGTGTCCCTAAACTGTACAGTTTCATGTCTAATGTAGATTTTAGTTGATTCATGTCTAATGTAAGATTTGTAGGACTGGGCAAAATAAACCAAACTGCACTGCACTACCAAAAACTGCATTGAACTAAAAAACTGTTCGCATGAATTGCACTGAACTAAAAAATTGTTTGCATGAACTGCACTGAACTGAAAAACAGTTCAGATGAACTGAACTGTTATTCTTAAAAATAAACTGCACTGAACTGCACTGCACTATAATATAAATTGAACTGAACTGTTATAAACTGAACTATTTTATGAACTGCACTACGTCAGAACTGAACTGCAATATTTTTTAACTGAACTGCACTAATTTTTAACTTAACTACACTGATTTTGATCCGTTTTTGAACCAAATTGCACTGATTTTGAATAAACTTCACTATTTTTGAACTGAATTGTACTATTTTTGAACCGAATTGCATTGATTTTGAACTGAATTGTACTACGCAATAATAATCTAAAGTTTATAATTTGAAAGTTCTTAGGAAATAATACTTGGAATATGCATCATACTTCAATACACCAATTAACATTTTTATAATTTTTTTTTATTTATATTAAATTTTTCCGTAACTTAAAATGTAATTAAAATATTAAAATTAATATAATAAATATAAATATCGGTATTAACTTATTTTTTATATTTTAAAATCTTATGTAATATTACTTTTTAGTTTTACAATGTTTATTATATGTTGCGTCAAATTTTTTAAAAGGATTTATTTTAGAAAATTCTCAAAATTAATATTTTTTTAACATTTGTATTCATTAATATTTGTGTGAAAAATGTTCTAAAAATTTTATGAAGTTCTAAAATATATTTCGTAAAGCAACGAATCGATAATTTTTTATATTTTTTAAGAATTTTTTAAAATAAATTCTCTTTAAAAAAGTTGACGCCACATAATAAATATTTTAAAACTAAAAAATAGTATTACATAAGATTTTAAAATAAAAAATACGTTAGTACCAATATTTATATTTATTATACTAATTTCAATATTTAAGAATATAAATAAAAAATTATACAAATATTAGCTGTCACAAAATTTAATTTTTGAAAATAAGTTCTGTAAAAATAGCATTACATAGTAAAATTCATTCAAAATAAAATAAAATCTTGAATTAATTTATAATTTTTTTAATAAATTAATTATAAATATTTTATATTTTTCTCAGAGAAAGAGTAACGAAAAAAATTAAGACAAAATAAAATAAATATTTCAATATGAAAGAGAAAGAATAGAACGTAAGACACAAAATGCATAAGTCCAATTCTTATCCTAATACCAATATTTTATTTGAGGTATTTTGCTCTTTCAATCTACTATATATAGTTCAATAGTTAACTTAGTTAACTTAACATAAGTTTAGTTTCTTAAAACTGAACTATTTTATAATACAATTCAATTATTATTATGAATAGTTCAGTATATTTTAATTTAATATGGTACAATCAACTATAGTTTAGTATAGTTTAGTAAATTATGTCCAGCCCAAAAGATTTGCAATTAGATATTTTAAATTCTCATAGTGATCCATACATATCACAGCATGAAACAAAATTTAATAGTGGTATGATAACCCACCTTGACAATGATAGTAAAATAGATACAACAATCAATAAATCTTTATATAATAAGATTAGAGTAACTATAATATCATTTCAAGAATTATATTTTTAATCTAACTCAACTCTTACAAGAGGTTTAAAAAAAAAGTGCCCAAAACTTAATGACATTGTCTATAAACCATACATATGTTAGAATTTGGATTATATCTCCGACTTGTATAGGTCAAATAGACACAAAATGGTGCCCAATTTTTCAGGACAAAATGTTCGGGGGTGATGTTACTTTTACGGTCTAATTTTTCTTACATTTAATCTATAACTTCATATAATATTGTTTATTGTAATATTTTATTTATTTTTATTTTTATTACATTAAATATAATATTTTATGATAAAACCAATTGTAGGTATGTAGATTCAAAAGGGAGGGTTAAATAATACTTTTCTAATATTCACAGATGTTATTCGGGCACAGCACGAAGATCCATAAATTAAGATAAAGATTTTGTGATTTTATCTTATTAAAAATTGTATCTTATCATTAAGAAAATTTCATCTAATTTTATCATTAGGATAAGGATTTACTTTTTATTAGGACTTAATCATTAATACTTGCTAAAAAAAAATTTAATATTTATTTTATATTTTTTCTATGAATAGGAAATCGTTCTTAAGCAAAAATTTAAATTTAAAAAACACAAAATAGACATTTGTCACGGTATCTCAATAAAATCATAAATATAATTAAAAGTAATTTCAATGAAAATATAAAATAAATCAAGTCAAAATGCAATAAATAACTATAAGATAATCAATAAACATTTATTGAAAGTTTGGTCAATAAGAAATTAGTCACTAATTTATTTGGTGCAGTGGCGGATCTTGACCAACATTGCTGGGGAAGTCAAAATAATACATCCAAAATTTATACATTTAATTATTGACATTAATACCGTAAAAATGAATACATAACTTAGTATGACAAAAAACTACATCATTAGGGGAATCAAACCACGCTTAAAATCCAATTATAAAAGATACAGAGTACGATCCATTTTTTTCTGTGTTCATAAAATAAAAAATTAATATACAATAGACTTATTAAATAAATTATTAAATTAATATTTCACTATCAAGTGAGACAAAAGATAATTACCTTCTTCTTTATTTCTTCGAGAATAGAAGAGAACAACTAAGATATGAGAGTAAAAATAATATATTTTTTTCTCTTGAGAAACAAATGAAAATAGACATATTATGGAACCATAATTAAAATCTGATTATAAAAAACACATAGTACAATATTTTTTCTTCTATGTTCATAAAATAAAAAAAAATAATATAAAAGAGGTTCATTAAATAAATTATTATACTAATATTTCACCATTAAGTGAGACGAAAGAATTACCTTCTTTCTCGGGAATGAAAGAGAACAAAGGAGAAATAAGAGCAAAAATAAGATATTTTGTTCTTTTCAGATACAAAAGAAAACAAAAACAGATAAAAATGAAAAATGATAACAATTTGTAAGAAACTCAAACTATAATGAAAAAAATAATAATAAAAATATTTTGATAAATCTTTTTATTCTTTATTATGTATGGTTTTATATTTTATTATTTATTACCATTAATTATTATTTTTATAAAAAAAAGAATATTTAATTTAATATTTATAATAAAAAAATTAAAATACATTATATTTATCATAACAAAAGTTAAAATACCTATCATAAAAAAAATTCTAAATTTTTGGGGGCCATGGCCTCCCCTGCCACCATTATCCTCCACCACTGATTTGGTGACTAAATTAACAATTAAATACAATTATTTGAATAATTTTGGTTACTAATATTCAATGACTAATATAATGATTGAAATAAGAGATTGAAATTGTGATCGAGATATGAATTAGTATCTGATTTTCAGAATTAGCGTAAAAAAAAAATAATCAAAAGTCTAAATAAAACACAAAAATAGAACTAACTTGCAAAAAAAGAATAAACAAAAAAGGAACAACAACTCACCACGTGCAGGTGATGATGATGGTTGGTGGCGCAACCATGGTTGGCAGGGTCAGAAAGCGCACGTGAGAGAAGAGGTGGAGATGTTAGACGCAGCGAGAGAAGAAGGACAGTGACATGACTCCAATTTGTAATTTGAAACTTTGTTAACATCTAATTTTATTTCATGCATAAATTTATTTTAAAAAAAATAAAAGAAAAGTAAAATAATTTTTTTAAAAGATTTTTAAACTTTAATTTAAAAGGAAAATATATGAAAAAAAAGTGAAAAGAGAAAAAAGAAGAAGAAGAAAGATTTGTTTTAAATTATAACACTCCTTTGAGTTTAACCACTTAACATATTTTATACATTTTGTTCCTCACAGATAAATTAATTATATGATTCTAATAGAAGAGATATCTATAGTTAGAATCAATATTACTCTGATCGGGATTGATTCTGCGTTCTGATTTGTTAATAGTTAGAATCAATATTATCGATCTTGATTGATATTATGTTATGATCTGTTGCGATTTGATATCATAATGTGTTGTTATCATGATCAATTCTTTTACAATTAAGACTAAGATTGCATTGATATTGTAATTTGTGAATATAAATACACAGTTTGTCATATAAAAAAAAGATTAAAAAAAATATTTTCTACACTTTCTCTTCTTTTCTCATTATCACCCACACAGACATATCTTATTTTTATCTCTTGGGTGGGTAAAAACCAAAAATCTAAAAATCTTAGGAAAATGAGGCAAGAAAAAGAAAAGAGAAAAGGTAATTATAATGTACAAAATGAGAGAGTGAGATTGATAGAGAAGAAGAAGAGACATTGAAAAATTCTGAAGGTACATTCCTATTGGTTTCCTTTTCTTTTGATTTATTTTTTTCAATTTTCATTATATTTTTGTAAAATCATAAAAAAATATTTTTTTCTTCATTTCTTTAGTGTTTGTCTGGCTGTTCACGTCACGTGACACTCATTTTAGACTTTCGTTCTTTTTTTTAATATATACAAATCTAAAAATAAATTTTTTTTTTTTTTGTTTATCCTATGATATTTATCCGGTTGCTCATGTCGCATCGTAGTGACATCTACATCTACTCTCAAATAACTTTTAAAAAAATTATGAAAGATAAAACAAATAAGATTAAAAAAAAGAATTTATTTTTCTTGTCCAGCCGTTCGCGTCGCGTGATATCAATTTTAAAATAATACAAAATTTAAATAAAAAGATTCTCAAAATTATTACAAAAATCAAATCATTTTCCAAATAGTGTTTGAAATAGGTTTTTCATTGAAGAACTACGTAATCATGATTCTCCATTGTAAATAGAGATACGTAGTATAGAAGATGTAAAGAATAATTCTGATGTATTATTTCAAAGAATAGGGTATCATATATACATACATACAAGAGTGCTATAATTCCTCAACTATTAAAGGAATGAGTGCACAGATTTGCACAAATTTGCTCACAAATATAATAATGTCTAAATTATAGCTAATACAATATTTGACATATCCTAACACCCCCACTCAAGTTGGCGCATGGATATCACACATTCTCAACTTGAATAGAGACTCATTAAACACTTTTTGCTTGACATTCCTTTAGTGAGAACATCAGCCAACTGCAATTCTGATCTTACAAAAGGAAAGGAAATTATTCTAGCTTCGAGTTTTTCTTTGATGAAATGTCTATGAATCTCCACATGCTTTGTTCTATCATGTTGCACCGGATTTGTGAGCAATTTCTATAGCTGACGTATTATCACAGTACAAACTCATAGTTTCATTTTGTTTAAAACCCAAATCTGATAGCACATTTTTAATCCACAAAAGTTCACATACATCTAATGCCATGCCTCTGAATTCTGCTTCAGCACTAGATCTTGCTACTACAGACTGCTTTTTACTCTTCCAAGTTACAATATTCCCTCCTACAAAAGTAAAGTATCTAGAGGTAGATCTTTTATCATCTTTTGAACCTGCCTAATCTGCATCAGTATACCGTTCTACTTTTAAGTTTTCATGATTTGAGAACAAAATTCCTTTTCCAGGAGTGGACTTTAAATATCTCAAAATCCTCTCAACAGCATCCATATGAAGCTTTCGTGGGTCATGCATAAATTGGCTAACAACATTCACTGCATAGGTAATATCTAGACGTGTATGAGACAAATAAATTAATTTTCCTACCAGCCTTTGGTATCTCCCTTTGTCTATGTTTGCTGAATTTGAGCATTGAAAGAGTTTATGATTCTGTTCA